>ENA-ORNF01001980-ORNF01001980.1-human-gut-metagenome-genome-assembly--contig:-NODE-1980-length-16236-cov-5.339472_pt1 | contig 16236 bp, 15 predicted proteins | sample MGYA00242110_ERZ509012 | MGnify/ENA primary metagenome ERZ509012 (study PRJEB26280, sample SAMEA2338714) | human gut metagenome | biome: human gut; feature: human-associated habitat; material: faeces...
TGCGGCAGCCATAACCGTCGGCGAAGCACCGGCAGAGAAAAGCAGAGCAACGGCAATTACGGCTATGAAGACAATATGTTTTAGAATCCTGGTCATTGTCAAGGCTCAATTTCGTAGCGTTTCATCTTGTTGTAGAGAGTTTGGCGGCTGATGCCGAGTCTTGTCGCCACAAGCGACAGGTTGCCTCCGCAGCGCGCAATGGCGTCGCATATCATTTTCCGTTCCATCGCCTCAATCGTAATCTCCGGTTCGGCTGAAGTCGCGTCAGCCACCGGCAGCTGCAGGTCGGCAGAGCCGATAACCGCATTGTCGGTGATTATCACCGCCTTCTCCACGGCGTGGCGCAGCTGCCTGATGTTGCCGGGCCAGGCATTGCTCTTCAACGCCTCCATAGCCTCCTGTGAGAAGCGGCATATATCTTTGCCGTAGCGTTTGGCATAGCATTTAAGAAAGCTGTCGGCGAGCAGAGGAATGTCGTCACGGCGATTGCGCAGCGGCGGCAGTTCGAGCTGTATGGTGTTTATGCGGTAGAGCAAATCCTCCCGGAAAGAGCCGTCGGCAACCATCTTTTGAAGGTTCTTGTTGGTGGCGCACACAAGGCGAATGTCGACAACCGAAGGCGTGTTACTGCCAACGCGCTGCACATAGCGTCGCTGCACCACGGTCAGCAGTTTTGCCTGCTGGTGCAACGGCAGGTTGCCTATCTCGTCGAGAAACAACGTGCCACCGTCGGCCTCCTCAATCAGACCCTTGCGGTCAGTCCGGGCGTCGGTGAACGCACCTTTGACATGGCCAAACAGCTCGCTTTCAAACAGCGTGTCGGTAATGGCACCCATGTCGACACACACCATCGGTTTCGCCACGCGGGCAGACAGGCGGTGAAGCTCATGGGCGAGCACATCCTTCCCCGTACCGTTTTCGCCAGTAATCAGCACATTGGCGTCGGTGCGTGCCACTTTCTCCACCAAAGTCTTCAGTCGCAGCATTGCTTCCGATTGTCCCCAGACCATCTCCGTCGGTGTTGGATTGGCGGGAGCGGATCCCAGCCGCGATTTAACCGCGCGCATAAGCGTGTCGATCAGGCGGGTATTGTCCCACGGCTTTTCCACGAAATCAAAAGCACCGTCCTTCATCGCCTGCACCGCCAACTCCACATCGGCGTAAGCCGTAAACAGCACAACAGGCACATCCGGAAACTTGTCGTTGATTTTGTGAAGCCAGTACAGACCCTCGTTGCCATTGTTGATTCCAGCCACGAAATTCATGTCGAGCAGCACGGCATCGACGCCTTGCGCCAAGACATTCAGCATAGTTTTTGGCGACGGCAGCGTCATCACATCCTCAAAGACATCGTCGAGCAGCAGCCGCAACGATGACAGAATGTTGCGGTTGTCGTCGACAACAAGTATTTTGCCTTGCTTTTTCATTGTGTTGCGAAGATAAGAAAAATCCCGGCAAAAACGGCAAGAGTCAATTGCCTTTCTGCCGGGATTGAGGAAACTTATATTTTCAGGAAGCTATTCAGCATGCAGGCTGTCGACAGGATTAGCCCTGGCTGTGCGCCAGCATTGATAGGTGACAGTGGCGGCAGTCAGTGCGGCAAGGGCGATGAACGTGGCGGCATACACCATCCAGCCGATGCTGATTCTATATGCAAACTCCTCAAGCCATCGGTTCACGAACCAATATGACAGAGGCACCGCAGGAATGAAGCTGACAGCCAGAATCTTTAAGTATTTCAGATTGAACATTGCCACAACATCGGCAGTCGACGAGCCGAACACTTTGCGCACGGCAATCTCTCGTCGGCGATACTCGCTGTCGAACACCACCAGCCCGAACACACCCATAATGCTGATGGCAATGGCAAGCAGCGAGAAAACCGAAATCTGATTGGTGAGGCGCATCTCGTTTTTGTAGGTGTCGTCGAGAATCTTGTTGTAGAACTGCATCTCGAAAGGGTATTCAGCGTTGAACTTCGTCAATTCCGTGCGAATCTTGGAGGCAGCGTCAAACATGTTTGCGCCTTTCTTGACACGCACAGTCAGGTTGTCGCAATTAAAGTCCTTACTCAACACAATCATTACAGGCTCCGTCTTGCTGTGCAGCGACGAGAACTTCGCATTGTCGCAGATGCCCACGATTGGAAACTGCGTGTCGCCGAACATAAGGCATTTGCCAACATCGACAGAGCTGCTGTATTTGTCGCGTGCCAGCTTGTTGAGGATTATGGCATTTGTGTCGGAGGCGCAGAAGTCGCGTCCGTCGACGATTTTTATGCCCATTGTGTTGCAATAGCCGGCGGTGGCAAACAGGGTGCGTGGCGCCACCTCATCACCGTCGGCGCTGTGGAACACCCATCCCTGGGAGTTGTCTTTGCGCCCAGCCACACTCCACGACAGCGAAGCATCAGCCACCATCGGCAGACGTTTCAAAGCATCGACGGCGGTTTGCGGCTCGGAGATGTCGGCGCGGGTGATGTCGCATACTATCAACTCATCCTTCAGAAATCCGTAGTCGGCGGAGTTCACAAGGTAGTCGCGTTGCCGTTGCATAAGCAGGGCACTGACAATCAGCGAAGCCGAGATGAAGAACTGCAGCCCTATCATCGCCGTGCGCATAGCCTTGCCTCTTGGCGACAATCCGAAGTTGCCTTTAAGCGCCACGGCAGGGGCAAACGACGTGATCCGCCAAGCGGGAGCCAGCCCGGCAAGAACACCTGCCACAATCGCCGTCGCGGCAGAAAGACCAAGCACGTGCAGGTTGCCGAAAGGATTTATTCCAGCCACGGTCAGTTGGTTCATCTCCGTGTGCGACAGCAGCAACAACCCACCGACGGCAATTATGAATGCCGTAAAAGCGATTCCGGCAGCCTCTGCTGTCAGATACAGGCGCAGCGACGATTGTGTGGCTCCGAGAATCTTTTGCGTGTTTATGCTGCGCACGCGCATCGGGATCAGCGCGTTGGAGAAGTTGGCGAAATTGATGGCGGCAATCAGCAGAATCAGCAAGGCTATTGACAGCAGAATCTTCTCGTTTGACGCTTTTATTTGTTCTCCCACCAGAATGAAATCGCTGTTGTAGTGGGTCTCGGTCAGCGGAATCAGCACAAACTCTTTGCGGGCATTGCCAAACCACTCGTTGCCTTTGCAGATTTCTTCAAACTGCTTGTTGGCCGACGCCTGTATTGCAGGGAAATTCTCCGCTTTGTCGGCTTTTATGAACATTGTGAACGAGTTCATGTTGGGGTTTGTCAAATTGTCGCCAAACCACGATTTGTCGATTACTCTGAGCACAGGATTCCTCAGCCATGTGTTTTTGGAGCGGATGTCGCGGTAGACGGCACCCACAATCCATGTTTTCGCTTTGTTGATGCTTTTGCCCAATGGCGAAGCGTCGCCGAAATATTTCTTGGCGAAACTTTCCGGTATCATCACCTGATTGGCGTCGAGGCATTTTTTGTCGCCCACCACGATGTCGAGTTTGTAGAAGTCGGCAAAATTCGGAGCGCACATCATAAACGTCCCGGAGCAGAAATGCTCGTTGATGTAGAATGTCTCCTCATAGCAGTCGCCGAGGATATAGGTGTAGCTTTCCACATGCGGTTGCCCGCCAATCAGCTCCATTATAGGGAAGCTCATTGCCGAAAACTTTTCAAAATCGCTGTCTTTTGGCGGAATGTTGCAAGGCATGGCTATGCGGTCGGCATCAGCCAGTGCGGCATTGTAGCTGCGGTCGTAGTCAATCTGCATCAACAGTGCCACAAACACCATGAATGCCGCTGTCAGTCCCAGCAGGTTGAGCACCACCGACAGGCGGTAGCGCCGCGCCACGAACATCAGGTTGCGTAATAGTGATTTCATCGTCTGATTCCTCCGCAGATTAAAGATTTTTGTTTTGTATTGTCGACACAATCTTTCCGTCGAGCATCTCCACCACACGCGCGGCATACTCGGCGTCGTGCTTGTTGTGGGTTACCATCACGATGGTGGTGCCGGCGGCGTTGAGCTCGCTGAGGATTCTCATCACCTCCGCTCCGTTTTTGGAGTCAAGGTTGCCCGTAGGCTCGTCGGCAAGCACGAGGTCGGGATGGCTCACCACAGCCCGTGCAATAGCCACTCTCTGCTGCTGTCCGCCCGACAGCTGGTGAGGAAAATGTTTTGCGCGGTGGCTTATCTCCATGCGTTGCATGATGTTGTTGACCAACTTCCGGCGTTCTGCCGATGGGATTTTCATATAAGTGAGCGGCAACTCGATGTTTTCCCTCACAGTGAGTTCGTCGATGAGATTGAAACTCTGGAACACGAATCCAATCTTTCCGCGTCGCAGGCGTGTGCGGTCGCGCTCGCCGAGCGTTCCGACGTCTGTGCCGTTGAGCATAAAAGAGCCGGAAGATGGCGAGTCAAGAAGTCCGAGAATGTTCAGCAATGTGGTTTTGCCACATCCCGAAGGACCCATTATCGCCACGAATTCGCCATTTTCGATTTCAAGGCAGATGTTGTTGACCGCAATGGTCTCGATGTCGCTTGTGCGGAATGTCTTTGTGAGATTTGTTGTTTTGATAATCATATCTGTGGATGTTTTTATATTATTCAATAATCAGTTTTGTGCAGTCGCCGAAATTGTCGTAGCCGCCAATCACAACACGCTCGCCCGGCTGCAGCCCCTCGGTCACCTCGTAGAAACTCGGATTCTGCCGTCCGATTCTTACAGAACGGCGATGGGCAGTCTTGCCGTCTTTTCCTATCACGAAAATCCAGTTTCCGCCTGTTGTCGTGAAGAAAGATCCGCGAGGAATCATTATCGCCGTCGAAGGTTCGCCGAGGCGCAGGTTGACATAGTTTGTCTGCCCGTTGCGCATATTGGCAGGAACGTTGCCCACAAACTGCATGTCGATGCGGAATTTAGAGTCGCGCACGTCGGGATAAACCTTGCCCACCATCACTTGATAGGTGGATTTGCCACGCTCCATAGTCCCTGTCAGCCCGGTGGCGATGCGGTCGATGTAGTGCTCGTCAATGTCGGCTTCCATCTTATGCCCGTTCACCACGTTGATGCGGCCTATCATCTGTCCGGAAGCGATGGTCTGTCCCAGCTCCAGCGACATCTGTCCCAGCTCGCCGTCGGCAGAAGCGCATACGGTCAGCTTGTCGCGCCGCTGGCGGATAAGGTCGAGGCTCAGACGCATGTTTTGAAGGTCGCTCTCAAGTTGGCTTATCTGGATGCTGCGGTAGATGGAGTCCTGGCGCAGCCGCTCGCATACAAGCTTGCGCTTCTCCGAGGCAAGCTGAAAGTCCTCCTGTGCCTTCAGATATTCTTCTTTGGAAATCAGGTCTTCGTCGAGCAGACGTTTGTACTGCTCAAACGTGCGTCGTTTTTGTCGCACATCGATGTCGAGCTGCAGTTTTTCTGTGCGGTTGCTTAGCTTGTCCTGCTCCATTGTCACTTGCGTGTTGCGCAGGAAATTCTGTTTCTCGGCGAGGTTTGCCTCGGCATTGAGAATCTCAAGGTCGAGCGAAGAGTTGCGCAGCTGTGCTATTGGTTGTCCTTTCACCACTCTCGTGCCCTCTTCTACGAAAATGCGGTCCACGATGCCTCCCTCCTCGGCGCTCAGCTGTATCGATGTGAGCGGCTGCACCTTGCCGAGAATGCGGACGTAGTCGTCAAACTGACCTCGCGTCACGTCGCCTATGAGCAGCGACTCCCTCTCCACTCTCATTGCCGACGCTCCGCCTTGCCTTGGGAACTTCGTTCTGTCCAAGGCTGATGCTGACGAAGGCGCAGCAGCCGTCACCGATCATCACGGCAATGGCCAGCGCTACCACCGTCAGGGGGAACACGACGGTGTTGGCGGCGTTGCCGTAGGAGCCCAGATAGCTGGCGTTGGCAATAAAGATCTGGTCCACGATGTTGTACAGCGCACCCACCAGCAGCGAAATAATGCACGGGATCGCATACTTTTGCATCAGCTTGCCGATGCGTTCCGTGCCGAGAAATTGATTGGAACTTTCCATGGGATTCACCTTTACCTTTCCATTTTGGGGCAAATAAAAACAACGGGCAGCCCTCATGCAACCGGTTTTACGCATGAGTGCTACTCGTTGTACGAAATCATTATAGCCTGCCTGTCTGGAATTTGCAAAGGCAGTTTTGCACAAGAATTGTACTGGGCATTCTGCGCAGATTGCACGAGGAAAACTTTGTGGAAGATGCCCTTTGAAGCCAGCCGCCCAGTCGTGGTACAATATAATAAAGAGTAAAAGTACGCTGGAAGGTATGTTTTTGCACTCCTTCCATACAAGGAAACGAGGAAAATACCATGTCACGGTTTCAGGCGGGAGCACTGGTGGTTTACGGAAATCTGGGAGTGCACGAGGTGGAAGGCGTCGGGCTGCGGCGCTTTTGCGATGAGTCCGCCAGAGAGTATTACACCCTCCGGCCTTATTTTTCGGATTCCCACGACCGCAGCTATATCCCCACGGAAAAGGAAGCGGCGCTGCGCCCGGTGACCCCGGCACAGCAGGCGGAAGCCGACCTTGCACGCATCAAAGCGGAGAAGCTGCCCATCCCGGCGGGGGTACAGACAGCGCTGGCAGAACACTATCAGGCGCTGCTGCACACCAATGATTTCTACCAGTACCTGACCCTGTTCAAGGAGCTGGGGCAAAAGCAGACCCAGCAGCAAAGCCGCGGCCGAAAGATCAACGCTATGGATACCTACTTCTACCAGATGGTAGAGCGTGTCCTGCGGGAGGAGCTGGCGGTGGCGTTTGGGGAATCGCAGCAGGAAGCCGGCAGACGGCTTCTGGAGGTTTTGCGCTGAAACCGCATGGTGATTTTTACCAACAAATGCAAAGGCTCTTTTTGTGTAGAATCGCCTTTGCATTTATTTTTTGCGTTTTTTATAATAAGAATAGGACGCTGCAATGCTGTAATTTGCAGCGATAAGACTTCTTTTGGATTGGAGAGAAGAACATGAAACGTGTAAAATCTGCCTGCATCTGCCAGACCCTGCACTTTACGCTGAAGGACGGTCTGGATCACCTTTATGCCGTCAAACAGGTCAAGGAAGAGGTAGCGACCTATAAGAAAAACATGGAGCGCAACCACACAAAGTATAAGATCGTGGAGCAGACCGAGCAGCCGGACGGCTCTATCATCATAAAGATCATCAAGCAGTACAACGCCGCACCTGTGGGCGATTATCTCAACTGATTTCCGCAACGAAAAGACCGCTTCCGTTCAAAAAACGGAGGCGGTCTTTTGCGTCCGGCAGATCTACCACTGGTCAAAAGGATCGGGAAACGTTTAAATTATTCTATCATCGTATATTTTAAAATTCAATCCCATACTTTTTGGTGCGTATATCAATCGGAGCAACTTTGTAGGAATCAACAAAGAAGAGCGGTTTGCCTTGTAAAACCTTCGTGAGAGTTTGCCACTTGAAACCCATCAATGCCTTATGATATAATCCCTCCAGCAGAACGCGCTGTGTGTGAACACGTAAGACCAGTTTCTTCACACGCAGGCGTTCTCCTTTTATTTTCAAAAAGTTAGTTTACGCTAATCTTGGGGAGGGCTTTTCATTCGTAATCATCGTTCCACTGTTTTTCTCGGCGTTCTGCTGATGATTCTTTCAGTTTGTTCTTTGTTTGTCGGGGTGCTGGACATCCGGCCTTCTGACCTGTTTACAGGCAGCGTGGAAACATGGGAGATCTTTCTGATCTCCCGCCTGCCGCGTCTGCTTGCCATCCTTTGCACAGGCATCGGCATGAGCGTGGCGGGGCTTATCATGCAGCAGCTCTGTATGAACAAGTTTGTTTCGCCCACCACAGGCTCAACGATCTCTTCTGCGCAGTTTGGCATTCTGCTGGCTTTACTGTTTGCACCGGGTTCTACCCTGTGGGGACGTGCTGCCTTTTCCTTCGTTTGTGCCGTGCTCGGTACATGGGTCTTTGTCTGGTTCATCCAGCGTATCCAGTTCAAGGATGTTGTCATGGTCCCGCTGGTCGGCATCATGTTCTCCAACATCGTAATGGGCGTTACCAATTATCTTGCCTACAAATATGAAATGACACAGGCTCTTTCCAGCTGGCTGGTCGGTCATTTTTCCACCGTCATTCGTGGGCGGTATGAGCTTGTCTGGCTGACGGTACCGCTGGTGGTTCTGGCATTTGTATTTGCCAACCACTTCAATATCGTGGGCATGGGAAAAGACTTTTCTCAGAACCTCGGCGTTCCGTATGAGCTGGTGTTGTTTATGGGTCTGACCATTGCTGCCATGATCACGGCATCCGTTGTTGTCGTGGTCGGCTCGATCTCCTACATCGGTCTCATCGTGCCCAATATCGTAGCAATGTTCAAGGGTGACCAGATCCGCGGAACGCTGGTGGATACCGCTCTGTTTGGCGCAGTGTTCGTGCTGGTCTGCGATATGATCGGGCGGGTTGTGATCTATCCCTACGAGCTGCCCATCGAGCTGATTGTTGGCATTATCGGCAGTATCCTGTTTGTCGGTCTGCTGCTGTATCGGCTTCGGCATGGACGCAAGGCAGTCCGGCTGGGCAAAGCTGCCAAGAAAACCGGAGGTGCAGCATGAAAACGCACAAAAATCATCTGCGCCTGCTGATCCTTCTGCTTCTTGTTCTGCTGGTCTGCGTAGGCTATATGACAGTGGGTGTCCACTTTGAAAACCAAAAATTATTTGCCTATGCCATGCGCATCCGCATGCCCAAGCTGATCGCCATGCTCATCACGGCCTTTGCCATTGGAAGTGCATCCATCGTGTTCCAGTCTATCATCAACAACACCATCGTCACGCCCTGCCTGTTGGGCATGGATCAGCTTTATTCGCTGATTCACACAGCGGTGTTCTTTGTGGCGGGTTCGGGCAGCTTTCTGGCGGTCAATGCCAACGCAGCCTTTGCGGTAGACCTTGCCATCATGGGTGCTGTTGCCACCGTGATCTATAGCTATCTGTTCCAGAAAACGAACCACAATGTTCTGTACGTCCTGCTTATCGGCACGGTGCTGACCTCGTTCTTTTCCAGCATCCAGACGACCTTGACCCGTGTGATGGACCCCAACGAATACGATACACTGCTGACGGATCTGGTCGCCAGCTTTTCCAATGTCAATTCGGCGATTCTGGTACTGTCCGTTGCGGTTCTTGCGCTGGTCGCCTTTGCCTTCCGGAAAGAGCTTGCGTTGCTGGACGTTCTGACACTGGGCAAAGATCAGGCCATCAATCTGGGCGTGGACTATGACCGCTGCATTCGCCGCCTGCTGCTGGGAGTCACACTGTACATTGCAACAGCCACCGCTATGGTCGGGCCGCTGGCATTTCTGGGGCTTATCATTGCCAACCTTTCCCGGCAGTTCCTGCGCACCTACCGGCACAGCCAGCTCATTACCGGCTCTGTTTTGTTCGGTATGGTCGTTCTGATCGGCGGACAGCTTCTGGTGGAACGGGTGTTCGTTTACTCGGTTCCGGTCAGCGTGTTCATCACCGTGGGCGGCGGCGTGTATTTCCTGTATCTGCTGCTCACCCAGAGAAAGGCATAACACCATGTTTGTAAAAGAGATCACCAAACGCTACGATGGCAAAGCCGTTGTCGATGGCGTGAGTTTTGAGATTCCGAAAGGCAAAGTCCTTTCCCTTATCGGTCCGAACGGCGCAGGAAAATCCACCGTGATGGGAATGCTGTCCCGCCTGATCGCACGGGACAGCGGTCTTGTGGATTTTGAGGGGACGGAGATCACGCGCTGGAAAAGCCGGGAGCTGAGCAAGCGGCTCGCCATCCTGACCCAAGCGAACAATGTCCAGATGAAGCTGACTGTCCGGGAACTGGTTGCGTTTGGCCGCTTTCCGTACTCCGGCGGACGGCTGACCCAAGAGGACAACGAAATCATTGACCGCGCTATCGCCTACATGGAACTGGGCGATTTTGAGGAGCAGTTCATCGATGAACTGTCCGGCGGTCAGCGGCAGCGTGCCTATATTGCCATGGTCATTGCGCAGGACACCGAGTATATCCTGCTGGATGAACCGACCAACAATCTGGATATTTACCATGCAACCAACCTCATGCGCATCGTCCGCCGCCTGTGCGATGAGCTGGGCAAAACGGTGATCCTTGTTCTGCACGAGATCAACTATGCTGCGTTTTATTCCGACTACATCTGCGCCTTCGTGGATGGAAAAATCGCAAAGTTTGGCACCGTGCAGGAAGTGATCACCAAAGAAAACCTGTCCGATATCTACAAGGTAGACTTTGAGATCATGCAGATCGAAGGCAAGCCTTTGTCGATATATTATTGATTTCAGTACTTTTTAAAAGGAGCATTCTTATGAAGAAAATTTCTCGTCGTTCGTTTTTGACCGCTATGGCCGCTGTGAGTGCAGCGGGGGTTCTCGCCGCCTGCGGCGCTTCCTCCTCCACAGCAAGCTCCGTGGCATCCTCTGTGGCTGCATCCAGCGAAACCGCAGCCTCTTCGGAAGCTGCACCGGAATCTGTGACCATCAAGGCGTTCAACGGTGCAAAGGAGTTAGTGGACGTGGAAGTACCCTTTGACCCGCAGCGCATTGCAATCCTCGAACTTGCTTCTCTGGACATTCTGGATGAACTGGGCGTTGGCGACCGTGTGGTCGGCACGGCATCCACCTCTCTGGACTATCTTCAGAGCTATGTCACCAATGACAGCATTGCGAACCTTGGCAACATCAAGGAAGCCGATATGGAAGCAGTCATGGCCTGCGAGCCGGACATCATCTTTATCGGCGGACGCCTGTCCAAATCCTATGATGCCCTGTGCGAGATCGCACCCGTTGTTTTCCTTTCGACCGACGCCGAAAAGGGCGTTGTGGAAAGCACCCGTGAAAACGCCATGACCATCGCTTCTATCTTTGGTCTGGAAGACCATGTGGAAGCTTTGATGGCGGATTTTGACAGCCGCATCGACGCCCTGAAAGCCTTTGCAGAGGGCAAGACTGCCATCGTCGGCATGACCACCAGCGGCAGCTTCAATGTTCTGGGCAACGATGGCCGCTGCTCCATCATCGGCAAGGAGATCGGCTTTGAGAATATCGGCGTAGATGCCAATATCGACACCTCGACCCACGGCAACGAGGCTTCCTTCGAGTTCATTGTGGACAAGAACCCCGACTACATCTTCGCCATGGACCGCGATGCAGCCATTGGCACCGATGGCGCACAGATGGCACAGGAGATCCTGGAAAACGAGCTGGTGGAAAGCACGGATGCCTACAAGAACGGCCACATCGTTTATCTGGCACACCCGAATGTCTGGTACACCGCAGAGGGCGGCATTCAGGCATTGAACGAAATGCTGAGCGATCTGGAAAGCGCACTGCTGTGACTTTTTCAAAATTCTTCTTGCAATTTTGAAAAAACTCCGGTATAATACCTTCCGTTAAGAATACAAAAAGCCGGCTTACAAAGCGTGAAATCCTGAGGAGATGCTACCCCTCAACGATTTCACGCTTTTTTGTTTGCCCGAAAAGGAGGACCTATGAACCCAAAAAACAAACTGGCGGAAATGCCCGTCCGCCCCCTGCTGTACACCATGGCGGTACCGCTGATGCTATCGCTGCTCATCCAATCGCTGTACAACATCGTGGATAGCATTTTTGTGGCGCGGCTGTCGGAAACGGCTTTGACTGCCGCCTCTCTTGTATATGCCATCCAGTTTTTGATGATCGCCATCGGCGTGGGCACCGCCGTTGGTCTGAACGCCCTGCTCTCCCGGAAGCTGGGGCAGAAAAAGCCGGAGGAAGCCTGCCGTGCCGCCACCACCGGGCTGTTTCTGATGCTGGGCACTTCGCTGGTGTTTACGCTGGTGGGGCTGCTATTCTCGAACCGGATCGCTGCCGCCCTGACCAACGATCCCGAATTGCAGCAGCTGTGCCGGGAATACCTCTCGGTGAACCTCGTGTTCTGCTGGGGCATCTTTTTGCAGACCTACGGGCAGCGGCTCTTGCAGGCCGTGGGGGACACGGTGCTGTCTATGGTCTCCCTCATCATCGGCGCAGTAGTCAACATTATTCTCGACCCCATTATGATCTTCGGTCTGCTGGGCTGCCCGGCCATGGGAATCCGGGGCGCAGCCATTGCCACCGTCATCGGGCAGCTCATCGGTGCAGCGGCGGCGCTGTGGTTCAACCGGGTCAAAAACCCGGTCATCCACGTCCGGCTAAAGGGCTACCGTTTCCTCTGGCAGGATGTGGCCGACATCTACCGGGTGGGGCTGCCCACCATCGTGATGCAGGCCATCGGCAGCGTGATGACCTTTGCGGTCAACGGCATTCTACTGGGGGTGTCCTCCGCGGCGGTAGCGTTCTTCGGCATCTACTATAAGCTGCAAAACTTCCTGATGATGCCGGTGAATGGTCTGGGACAGGCAGCCATCCCGGTAGTAGGCTTCAACTACGGCAGTGGGCAGTCCGACCGGGTAAAGCAAGCATGGAAGGTGTTGCTGCCCACCGGCGTGGTGTTTGCCCTGTGCGGCACGGCGGTGTTCCTGCTGTTCCCGGCGCAGCTGCTGGGGCTGTTCTCTGCCAGTGACGAGATGCTGGCTTTCGGTGTGCCTGCCCTGCGCATCATCTCGGTGACCTTCCTGTTTGCGGTCATCACCATATTGTGCGGCTACTTTGCCTCCGGTCTTGGCAACGGCGTGGTCAATATGATCGGCGCTACCCTGCGGCAACTGGTGGTGCTGGTGCCCTGCCTGTGGCTCCTCATCCGCACCATGGGCATCGACAGGGCGTGGTTTGCGTTCTGGGTGTCCGAGGTGATCGCCTGCGCTTACAGTCTGTGGGCAACGAAAAAAGAACTGCGGAACAAGGGAAAATAAGGCAAAATAAAAACAGGGTGCGCCCCTGAATAGGACGCACCCTGCCAAAATCCACATACGATAGCGATATGTACAACAGGGCGTTCCCCGTCGGGAACGCTCTGTTTTTCTTTGCTGGTGGTGTGATGAGCCTGCTCTGCCTGCCATGCGGCAAACTCCCTCTGGCCTTCCTCACTGTTCCAGCAGGCAAGGATGGCCGGGTAGAATGCCCGTGCCAGACGTTCGATGGCTTCATCGGGGTAAGGGGAAATATTTGTGGACTTTTTCTTTTTGTTCAAACGCACACTCCTTTGGATTTCTGTTGACAGCATACAATGTGCCTGTTGTTATGCTGTCTGCTCATCCTCTGCGAGCGCAGATTCCAGCGAAGCAAGGTACTCCTTGTGCTTGTGGATGATTTCGAGAATGACTTCTCGCTGTGCTGTGTCTGGCATAGTTCTCAGAAGATAGTCAAACTCTGTGCGGAAACGTGTTGTAACGTGTTCCAGTGCGACATAATCATGCCGCACTTCTTCCGGGTAAGCATCGCTGTCGTAAACCGATTCGATTTTCTGAAACGGCAATACAGGTGCCTTTCCCGGTTCCCGGATGATGCCATCGGCATCCGGTTTCGGTTCAACTTTCAGTTCCGGGTGCAGGATTTCCTGCAAGGTCTGTGCGCGGGCATCATAGTTGGCTCGTGCAAGGCGGTGCATATCAGCCTTGCTGACTTTTACCTGTTTGTTCAGAATCTTCTCCCGCATACCGGGAATCAGGGATTCAGCAATTTCAACACCTTTCATGTACTTCGATGCGCGAAGTACAGTTGCCTTGCTTACACCATTTTCCTCTGCGATTCGTTCGCAGGTTTTCATGGCTTCACCGGAGTTATCAGTTTGAGAACTCCGGTGAAATCGGCCATTTTCATCATGCGATTCTTTGCGGGCTTCGCCATGAGAGGATTTTTCCGCTTCATATTGCTTCCCGATGAGGAACAGCTTCTGCTCCGGGGTGAGGTTGCGCCGCCCCAACTGATTCTTGCAGATCCATGCGAGGACTTCTTCTCTGCTTTCAAATCGGAGCGGCATGGTGGAAAAGCAAATCTCCGGGTGCTTCTGGAGAATTGCATAACGATTGTGGCCGTCAACGAGGGTGTTGTTCCAGACGATCAAAGGAGAGAGCAGCTTGCCTTCCTTGAGGATGTTTTCTTCAAGCTGCTTGTACTCATCGTCCGTCAGCGGCGGGATCTGATTCTGGAACTCCGGGTCGATTTTCAGATTGATCATACGCACAACTCCTTATCTCTCGTGATGTTGCGTCCGTTCGTCCTCCCGGAAGAACAGGGCAACATTCTGTTTTGCATCTTTCAGCTTGAGCAGTTCGATCTTGGCTTCCTTGTACTGCTCATAGAACTGGGCCTTTTCGGAAGCAAGAGCGCAGTATTCCGCTTCCAGCTTGTTCGGACTTGGCAGTTTAGTGATGTTGTTTGCCTTGAGATAGGCTGCTGCTGTCCGGTATGCTGTCAGCTCTGCACGATGCTGTTCTTCAAAGGTTGCGGGGGATTTGGCAGCGTTCCGTTTCTGCGCGAGCGGTCGGTACTGCTTGTAGGAAGCAGCATAACGGCGCAGTGTTTGGTTGTTTGCCATGCGGGTTTCGAGGTCTTTCACTACGGCCAGCGATTCATGGAACTTGGTGTCAAGCTCTGTGATTCTCTGGTCGAGTGCGACCTCATCGGTCAAGCCCTTTTCTTCTAGGAAAATCAAGGTCTGTGCCATGGCTTTGAGGTTGTGTTTCGTGATCCAACGCTTATAGCCGATGCCCTTGTCCTCGGTCATCCTCGACTGGATGTCGATCAGTTTCCCGATGGTATCCTGCTTGGACTGCACCTTGGTTTTGTGCTCTGCGTTTGCGGTCAGGGTGGCAAGCACTGCTTCCTTGTCGTAGTTGTCACCGAGATGTTTCGCCCGGATAAACTTCGTTCTGCCAGCAGGCAGATAGCTAAGCTGCCCACGGCTTTCCTTGACGGCAATGCCGTACTGCTGCATGAGCTTGTCAGAGAAATCTTCAAAGCTGGTGGCACGGTACAGCACCGAAGAAATCTGTTTCCGCAGGGTATCTTTTACGGTTTCAAACTTCTTCTGCTTGGGCTGTTGTCCAGCTGCGGCAAGGGCTGCGTTTGCAAGGTCGAGCTTCTGCTGCCCACGCCGTCTTGCCCAATACTCGGCTTCGCTCACGCGCTCCTTCGAGCCGTTGAGCAGGTCAATCTGGTACAGTCCGGCACCCTCGCACAGCTCCATGACCTCGACACGGAGGTGTCGCATGGTCTGGGCTGTGCTGGAGTGCTTCATACCCTCACGCCAATCGCGGGGCTTCTGCATATAGGGCTTACGCTCCACTTCTCGTGTTCGGACGCTGCCGATCACGATGTGGACATGGATGTTTCCCGAATGGTTGTGCCCATCCGGGTGAGTGCAGACGATGGCAGGATGACCGGGGAAGTTTTCTTCGCAGAATTTCAGGCCAAGTGCCTGTGCCTTTTCCATGGTCAAGCCGTTGTCGGCTGCATCTCTGGGGTCAAAGCTGATGATATACTGGTGGCTCTTAATATCATCGGGGTGGTTGTTCTTGTTGTACTTTCGGTTTGCCAGCAGGCAGGCCGTTGCAAACGAGAAATCGCCGCATTCAAGCGTATCCAGAATGTACGAATCCCGCAGCATGGGCCTGCCTTGTTGATCAAGAAGCTGCTTCCCGGTGAACTCATCGTGCTGGTAAATCAGGTACGCTTCGATGGCGGAGTAGTCCGAATTCTTAGAGGCGATATGCTTGAGCGTTGCCATACAGTTCACCAAGAATTTTCTCGGCGTTGAGCCGGAAGGCAGTCAGGTCTGTAAGTTCGTCAAGAAGTTTCGCCCGGAGTTGTTCGGTATCTGCTCCACCGGAGTTGAAGTGTCGTGCGAGTTGGTTCAGGTTTCCGCCCACCTTGCCGCACTGGGCAAGCAGAGTGGAAACGGCGTTCAGGGTTTCTTCTCCGCCGCCGGCAACGACAACCGTGCGCTCGATCTTTGCACTGTGCAGCGCACGGCGGATGAGAGTGGACAGGGAGAGATGAAGGAGTTTTGCGGTATTTTCAAGTTCCAACTTTTCAGTTTCCGTCACACGGAACTTGATGATGTGCGTTTTGTTGTTCGGCGTGTCGTGGCGGTGGGTCGTGCTGGGATTCGCTTTGACATTCGTTTTGTTCATTGAACCTCCTGTCGTCTTGCTAGCTTCTCGGTGAAGCTATGTAAGCACGACACGCCGTTCTTTCGCACCGCAAGGTGCGAATATGAGCAGGGTTTGGGGCAGGCACGCCCCAACAAGATCACTTCGGAAATGCAGACGCAT
>ENA-ORNF01001987-ORNF01001987.1-human-gut-metagenome-genome-assembly--contig:-NODE-1987-length-16207-cov-5.996533_pt1 | contig 16207 bp, 9 predicted proteins | sample MGYA00242110_ERZ509012 | MGnify/ENA primary metagenome ERZ509012 (study PRJEB26280, sample SAMEA2338714) | human gut metagenome | biome: human gut; feature: human-associated habitat; material: faeces...
ATAAGGAATTACAGGATATTATTGCAATTCTTGGTATGGATGAACTTTCAGAAGATGATAAGCTGGTAGTAAGCCGTGCCAGAAAGATCCAGAGATTCCTTTCACAGCCATTCCATGTAGCAGAGCAGTTTACCGGTGTGGATGGTAAATATGTACCGATTGCAGAGACGATAAGAGGCTTTAAGGAAATCCTGGAAGGTAAGCATGATGATATACCGGAAGGCCATTTCTTAAATGCCGGAACCATTGATGATGTAGTAGCCCGTGCAAAGTAAGGGGTGAGCAAATGGCAGAAAAGTTCAAACTGACAATCGTGACACCTGACCGTGAATTCTTTAACGAAGAAGTGGATATGGTGGAATTTAATACGACGGAAGGTGAAATCGGTATTTATAAGGGACATGCACCTCTGACTGTTATTGTGGCTCCCGGAGTCCTTAAGATTACACAGGGAGAAACAGTTAAGAATGCAGCTTTGCATGCCGGCTTTGTACAGATTTTGCAGGACGAAGTTACAATTCTGGCAGAAATCATTGAATGGCCGGGAGAAATTGACGAGGTGCGGGCTCGGGCAGCAAAAGAGCGAGCACAGGAGAGACTGCGCAGCAGAGCGAATATCGATGTGGCAAGAGCAGAAGCAGCACTGATGCGTTCTATTGCACGTATCAACGCAGCGCAGCTTAGATAAAGATAATAACACAAAAAATAAGGAAGCGCATATGATAATCATAAAAAGGCAGGAGGAAATGCCATGGATTATCGTAGGGCGCTTCCTTTTTATCATGCATATCCTCAGTATGATAACTGGAATCAGTTGGACGAGGACAGAGTTGTACAGGATCTGGAATATCTGCAGCAGACCTATCCCGGAGAGGTCAGGCGCTGTCAGCGCAGAATTGCGGAAATATTGGACAAATACGACTATGAGGGAAGCATGATCTATGATGAATATCCGGACCGCCTGAGTCTGTTCCGGATAGCGGATACGATCAGCACGATCCTGGAACAGGAAGCGGAAAAAGTATCAAAGGAGCTGATCCATGTGTTGGTGTGCAATGAGATCTACAAAAGGAGACACGGCGGACGACGGGGTGCTTTTATAATTTTATAGTTGTGCAAACCAGAGAAAGTTATTAAAATATGAATAGTGACATTAGAATTCCCTCCCGGAGAAGGCTTTTGGATAGGGAGATGAATAGTTAAAACAGGATAAAATATGGAAGAACTGAAAATACTTTTACAGAAAATTTTGAATAAAGATCTGCAACAGATCATCCTGAGCAACAGCCGTCATCCGGAACAGATCCAGAAAGTGAAGATCCGCCCGGTGCTGATCCGTGAGGAGCTGTTGTTCCAGGAGACTGCTTACAGAGGAACACAGGTGTTTCATGAGAATTTTACGGCAGAGCAGCTGACAGACCGGATCTGCACCGCATTACAGGAGCAGTTCCGACAGGGAGAATTCACAGCGAAAACCCTGCAGGCCACCGCACTGGTCAGCAAAAAAGGCAGGCTGACACTGAAGGTGAAAAACAGTGGCAAGGTACCGCAGACGGAAGGAACAGCAGCTTCCGAACAGGAAGAACTGCAGGCACTGGCTCACAACCGTACCAAGCATTATATTTTAGAGGAAGGGAAGCCGGTGGATTTCCTGGTAGGACTGGGCGTGCAGACCCCGGACGGCCGGGTGACGAAAGCCAGATTCGATAAATTCCGTCAGATCAACCGGTATCTTGAATTTATCGAGGATGTGATCGATGAACTGCCGAAGGACCGTACTCTCCGCATTATTGATTTCGGCTGCGGCAAATCCTATCTTACCTTTGCCATGTACTACTATTTGCATGAATTGCAGCATAGAGATATTCAGGTGACCGGACTGGATCTGAAGACTGATGTGATCCGGCATTGCAATGAACTGGCGGAAAAACTGGGCTATGACAGACTGAGGTTCGAACGTGGAGACATCAGCACTTACGAGGGCACGGATGTGGCCGATATGGTGGTGACGCTGCATGCTTGTGACCTGGCTACAGATTATGCAATGGACAAGGCCGTAAGATGGGGAGCCAGAGTTATTCTGGCGGTTCCCTGCTGTCAGCATGAACTGAACCGGCAGATTCAGTGTGACTCTTTGAAACCGGTGCTGAAATACGGTATCATCAAAGAGCGCATGGCAGCACTGCTGACGGATGCACTGAGAGCAAACCTGTTGGAACAGCAGGGGTATGAGACACAGATCCTGGAATTCATCGATATGGAGCACACACCGAAGAATCTGCTGATACGGGCGGTGAAAAAGAACGGCATGCGTCCCAAAAGCGGTTCCGGTATATCCCAAAAGAATGATATCAGTTCTGTGACGGAGCTATTGCATGTAGCACCGACATTGGAAAAACTGTTGCAAAATAAATAGATAGAAGGCGGGAAATGACCCGTAAGAAAGAGCATGAAGAAAACGATCATCAGAATTGCCGTATGTGTTGTTGTGTTTTTTGCATCAGCACTGATCATCGGCAGCATTATGAATCAGGGACATAACAATATGACCATGGAGATGGCTCCGGCTACTCTGCCTATGATCACGATGGAGAGCGGTGGAGTGGCCTGCAATGAGCTGCATGGCAATACCGTGGAGAGGGATGTGGCTTACCAGAAGGACAGCGTTACTTTACTGGGTGAGGGCAGAAAGGCGGATTTCACCGTGGATACCTTTGGAAGAGAGGTTACGGGGATTTCCGTGGAAGTCCGCAGCATCGACGGCAGCCGTTTGATCGAGAACAGTGAAGTCACCGGCTGGAAGGCAGACGGAAAAAGTTTTTCCGTTACTATGGCATTAAAGGATCTGATTGATACGAATACGCAATACAGCCTGACTCTTGTGCTGGAGCTGGAAGGAGAGCAGGAGGTATATTATTATACGACCGTTTTGTGGAATGACGATACACATATCGCAGAAATTCTGGAATTTGCCACGGATTTCCACGGGAAATTATATGATAAGGAAGCAGCCAAAGAACTGACGAAGTATCTGGAGCCCAATTCCAAGCTGACGGACAATGGTACTTTCCATAAGGTAAACATACACAGTAACTTCCAACAGATCACCTGGGGCAGTCTGGAGCCGACCCAGGAGGGAGCAGCCTCTTTGCAACTGGTACAGGTCAACGGCAATGTGGCATCTCTACTGATGGATTTTGTGGTGTCTACCGGCGAGGGAAAAAACAAAGTATATTATAATGTAGAAGAATATTACAGAGTCAGATATACTTCGGAGAGAATGTATCTGTTGGATTATGAACGCACTATGACACAGATTCCGGATACCGGGCGTATGTATGCCAATGACAAGATCCTGCTTGGAATCACGGATGAAAATGTGGATATGATGGAAAGTGCCGATGGCAATACGGTCGTATTTTCCGATATGGGACAGCTGCTCAGTTACAATGCGGCCACCAACGGATTGACGGTAATCTTTTCCTTCTATGACAAGGACAATGCAGACCGGCGTACTTTGTATGACCATCACGGGATCAAGATCCTGGATGTGGACGAGGGCGGCAATGTGAAATTTGCCGTATACGGATACATGAACCGGGGAAGACATGAAGGAGAGACAGGTATCCAGATCATCAGTTATGATAATTCATTGAATACCATTGAGGAAGAGGCCTATATTCCATATTCCAAGAGCTATGCCGTACTGAAGGAGGAAATGGAGCAGCTGCTGTACCGGAACAGGCAGCAGCATTTGTACTTTTTCCTGGAAAACAGCGTCTATGATGTGGATCTGGAGAACCGTACCGCAGAGCAGCTGGTAAGTATCAGACAGGATGACAGCCTTCAGGTATCGGAGAATCACGAGATCATCGTATGGCAGGAAGGGGACGACATCAATCACAGTAACCAGTTAAATGTGCGGAATCTGAACACCGGAGAGCAGACAGTGATCCGGGCGGCGGAAGGAGAAGCAATCCGGCCACTGGGATTCATGGGAGAGGATATCATCTATGGCGTGGCCAGAGAGAGTGATATCCGGACGGAGAATTCGGGACAGGTATTTTACCCCATGTATAAAGTCTGCATCAGCAATTCCTCCGGAGTGAATCTGAAGGAATATGGACAGGATGGTATCTATATCGTAGGATGTACCATTGAGGGAAATCAGATCACTCTGTCCAGAATACAGCGTTCGGAGAACGGTAGTTATCAGGAGATCCTGGATGACCAGATCATGAACAATGTGGAAGAAGAGCCGGGACAGAATAAGGTCGTGACCGCAGATATTGATATTTATGAGCGCTATGTGCAGATCCAGACGAAATCTACCATCGATACGAAGACTATCAAGGTGTTGAATCCCAAGGAGGTCGTATTTGAGGGTGGGAGAGAACTGGAGCTGGATGCCGTCAGTGAGGTGCCGAGATATTATGTATACAGTGCTTACGGAGTGCAGGGTATCTACAGTGCACCGGGAAAAGCGGTGAAGGACGCCTATGATACTTCCGGTATCGTCACCAATGACCGGGGCATTGTCGTATGGCTGAAGGGCAGCCGTGTCAGCCGCAACCAGATCATGGCCATCAAGGAAGAAAGCGTCACAGAGCAGAAAAACAGTCTGACCGTATGCCTGGACAATATTCTCAGACATGCCGGAATCACCCGTAACACGGAGTATGATCTGGCGCAGGGTAAGACAGCTATCGAAATTCTATCGGAAAATATGACGGGCGTACAGGTGATGGATCTGAGCGGATGCAGTCTGGATGCAGTGTTGTACTATGTGAATCAGGATATTCCGGTGTTGGCGATCTTAGACAACGGCGAGGCGGTATTGGTGACCGGATTTAATGAATTTAATGTGGTTATCATGGAACCTTCCACCGGAAAGCTGTATAAAAAGGGAATGAATGATGCCACCACATGGTTCGAGGAGAACGGCAATCATTTCATCACGTATATGAAAACAGAGAATTAAATAAGAGTGAACAGTAAGACAAAAGGCGCCCGGAATCTGTAAGAATCCGGGCGCTTTTGCTTTGGAAAAAATTATTTCTGTACGTCAAAAATGTATTTGCGGTATTTCTGTAATACGGTGCGTAATAGCATGCCAAGCACTCCGCAGGAAATGATCTCACCGATACCAACGGTCAGCATGAAGTAAGGAATGCCGCCCTCTAAGTGGTAGACATATGCCAGTACGAAAGGAACGATAATGGTGTTGGCAATGATGGGAGGCAGGGGAGCCAGCCATTTGTTCTTATCCCGCAGCAGGTAAGTGCCAAATGCACCAATCAGCGTTGCCAGGCTGCCGAAGATAATGTCGAGCAGCATGCAGCCGGTCATGGTATTGCTGATGATACATCCCAGGAAAAGTCCCGGTATGGCAGCAGGGGTAAATACGGGAAGAATCGTCAGGGCTTCCGAGAAGCGAACCTGAATGGCATAATTTGCCAGTCCCAGAGCGTTGGCCAACATGGTCAGCACAACATAGAGAGCAGCGATCACCGCTCCGTGTACGAGGTACAGTACTTTCTTGTTCATTTGTTTTCTCCTTTAGTTTTGTTTTACGTGTGGAAGGTCTCGAACACACCGTTTTTTATAACTTTTTCAGTATAACAGTATTTTTGTAAAAGTCAAGATGATGTCATCTTGTGACGATGGACGTCATTTCGTGCCGGAGGTATTGCGGGGAAGGGATGGTGTCATATATATTCATACTATAGACTCGGGAAACTGAAATGAGTACATGACAGGAGAAGGTATGAGAGCACTGATCTACACAAACAGCGAGCAGGAGTATCAGCTTTTGCGGAAGATTGCGGAGGAAGAGATTGACGGTATCATTGTCAGCCAGGTCCGCATGGACGGACATTTCCATGTGGAGGAGGACAGTGATATCGCTGTTATTGCGCTGAACGGCGCCATGGGCATGGAGATCATGCAGACCTACCAGAGCAGACATCCCGCCTGCAGGATCATCTGGATCACGGATGACCAGTATTTCGGGAGAACCGCCATTCGGAATCATATCTTTGATTTCATCGTGCGTCCCTATCCGGACAACCGTTACCGGGAGGCCGTCAGGAGAGCGGAGAGGAACACGGCGTGACGGACGTAAGAAGGTGCGGATATGCACAGGCGTACGGTATGGGCATTGCAGGATTAACAATTTTCGAAAAATGAGGAAGAGGATTATGAAAAATCAGACGGTGAAACAGCATCTTGGGAAACAGCAGGAAATGGAAAAACAAAATGGAAACGACAGAAAGCGGAACGTGGGCGGTCTGCGCAGGGTGGGCAGATGGGCAGCGGCATTTCTGCTTGCGGGCTTCCTTGCGGGAGCCTCCTTCGGGACACCGGGCATGGACAGAGTAAATGCGGCGCAGACCATACAGACGCAGGCTGCGGTGCTGGAGCTGGACAAGCTGCCGCTCACAACGGACAACGCTCAGCGTCTTGACTTTACGATCAATGCGGGCAATGTGTCCAAGTACAACAATGCGGTTCTGACAGGCAGGTTCTCGGACGAGGACGGAAATATTGCGCGAAAGAGGATCGTGATAGACGGTACGACCGTCAACCTGACAATACGGGATGTGAACATCGATCGCAACGCATGGTACGCCACGACGGCGGCTATCGAGTTAATTAACGGCGCAAAGCTGAACCTTACGCTGGAGGGAAATAATGTGCTTAAGGGCAGCATCGGAGGTGCGGGGATCGGCGTCGGGGAGGACTGCACCCTGACCATCACCGCACAGAGCACCGGAACCCTGACAGCGGTAGGCGGCAGCTATTACGGAGGTGCAGCGGGCATCGGCGCCAACGGAACGGGAGCTTATCAGGGGAAGCCAAGAGAGGTGATCCAGAAGTTCGGAACCATCATCATGGAGGGCGGCACGGTCAAGGCAGAAGGTGGAACCTATTCCTACAAGGGCGTTCTGGAATCCTCGGGAGCCGGGATAGGCGGCTCCGGCTTTGGCTCTGAGGGAACCATTATCATCCGGGGAGGCGTTGTCAATGCCGTCGGAGGAACCGGTGCAGCCGGCATCGGCGGCGGATGCGCCGGTCATGTGGATAAGATCGAGATTACCGGCGGCAAGGTGACTGCCTCCGCCATGGGAGATAAAACCAATTCCGCAATTCAGGGAGCAGCGATTGGCAGCGGCTACAATGGAAACTCTAAGGAGGCGCTGCCCTGCGGGGAGATTTCCATTACGGGCGGGGAAATCACCGCAAACGGAAATATCGGCTATGGAACAGGAGACAACAAATATGATGGCGGCAGCATTCGCATTGGTGGGGAGGCAAAGCTGGATGTCACGGGAACGATAAGCCTCAAAGACCCTGTGGGAGTGGCATACACGCTGCAACTTACGGTAGATGATCTAAAGCTGGTGGGAAGACAGAACATTCCCGGAACCGCAGAGCTGAAAAATCAGAAAAAAACCACGACCTGTACTGTAGCCGGGGCTTCCGCCGCAATAGAGTTAGAATATTTTGCTGAGAGTGCCCTGACCGGAAAGCAGGATGTAAAGGTAACTCTGGGAGCAGATGTATATCAGACACAGGTGGATTTCCAAGAGGGCAGGACCGATTATACCGTGCAGATCGGACAGCCGCTGTGCGACACACGGCTGCGGTTAGACATTGACTGGAATTGGAAGACGAAAACGCGGAAGGTCATCGCTCTCAGTGTCTGGCAGGCGGGCAAGGAGCTTGGCAGTCAGGAATATTATGCCGGAGAGACGACGGAATGCCCCGAATCGAGGGACTATCTTTATGTCCAAATGTATCTTCCGGAGGGAGAGCAGTATGATATCACTGCGGCCATTGAAGATGTAAACGGCGGAAAACCTGTGACCGTGAGCGGGCAGACGGTAAAAAGTGATATCGAAAATATGCTCTATGTTCTGCCTCTCAATGTGGAACTAACCGATGTGGACAGTACGGATAATCTGGCGGAGGTCACAGTCTCCGGTAAAAAGGATATAAAGGTATATTATCTGGTAAGCGCAAGTGAACTCACGGACGCAGCGGTTCAGGAAAAGGCGGGGGCAGGGGAGACCGTAAGCCTTACATTGACCGGTGGAACACAGACGTTTTCCGTGGCAGCGTCGGATGTAGAGACGGATGTGACCTGCTATGTCATTGCCAAAGGCAGTAATGGTTATTCGGCGGTTTACAGACAGAGCTTCCATTCGGAGAAGCTGGCTGCGGTGAAAGCCATGCTGTATAAGTGCGGCGAGACGGAAGGAATTGCCTATGCCACATTGGATGCCGCAGTCGCGGCGGCACAGAAACCGGAGAATGCAGGCTGCACGGTTCGTATTCAGGAGGATATGACCCACAGCGGCACCCTGACCGTGAACGACGGCAGCTTCACGCTGGACGTTAACGGCAAGCAGTTGACGGCGGAGGACCGCACAACGCTCCTGCAGCTGGACGGCGGAAGCCTCACCCTGAAGGACAGTGTGGGAACCGGTAGCATGGTGGGCGGAAAAAGGGTTGGGAGCACCGTTGCGAATATGATCGTCGCCAACGGCGGCACACTGACCATACAGAACGGTAACTATTGGGTAAACGGAAACGGAAATGTGGCAGATACAGGTGCCGTTATTTATACAGCCGAGGGGGCGAATCCGGTTGTAAAAATCAAGGATGGCAGCTTTGGAAGGAAGACCCAATGTTCAAAATATGGTTTTTATATGCTGAGCGGTACCCTGGAGGTGGAAGGCGGCACATTTGTTGACGTTTGGAATTATGCAATCAAGAGTGCCAAGGCGACAATCAGCGAGGGCGAGTTCAAAGACAATCTTTATCTGAATCAGGACAACGTAAAGCTGAGGGGAGGTATCTTCAGCAGTATTTATGTGGCGGATGATGAAGGTGAAATTGCATCAAACGGCGACTGTACCAAACTGCTGGATGGAGAGTATGGAAAAAATTATCAGTATTATAAGAAAGATACCAAGGGGCAATACAGCAAGCCTTTAGATAAGAAAGCGGCAAACGGTGCTAGTTTGCTTGAGGTAGAGGTTTTCTGTCTGCTGCAGGAACTGAAGGGAAGCGCCGTTATCTCCGTTAAAAGTGCATCTGGAAGTATAAGACAGCCCATGGTCGGGGATACCTTGCAGTGTACATTTACACCGGAGTCAGGCATGACGGAATGGGGTGTGATAGAAGAACCTGCCTACAATTGGTACCGCATGGATGGTGAAGAGGCGACGCTTGTGAAAACAAAGACAGGAAGGTGGAATAATACATACGAAGTGACGGCGGACGATCTCGGGAAAACGCTCTACTGCGAAGTGACGGCGGCAAACTACCAGAAGAGCGTCCGCAGCGAACTCAAGGGGCCTGTGACAAAGTACAGACTGAACGCCATCAATACCCTGTTCAAAAACACGGTCACCAAGTATTATACGGGCGAGCCGGTCACACTGACGGCGGAAGACTTTGCTGACGCAGGTGTGGGAGGCAACAATAATCTGAATCTGCAGGTGGACACCGACTTCGTTGTTCAAAGGTATGAGAACAACATAGAAGTCGGCAAGGCAACGGTGTGGGTTGAGGGAATCGGTGATTATATAGGTTCCACGCAAAATAGATTCGACATCGTGTATAAGCCCATGAATGTCACTCCTACCGTGAAAGGGCTGGGAGCGGACGGTTGGACGAATTGCGCCGAGCTGGTCGCACCTGAGGGCTATACCATCAGTTTTTCCCAAAAGGACGGTTATGCGGCAAGTATCTTCTATGACACGGAGACCGGCGAGGACGGTGTGCAGCCGACCTATTATCTGCGGGAGACCGCAACCGGTTATATTTCCGATGCAAAGCAGCTGGCGGATGTGATCAAAGTTGAGAAGGAGGCACCGGTCTTTACCGGAGAATTCGACGGTATTTCCTTCGGCCTGAGCAACTGGAAGGAACGGGAGAAGCCTATTTCCTTTGAAATAAAGACGAAATCTGCGCAGATGGCGCTTCAAGCCACGGATGCACTTTCCGGCATACAGACCTACTATTACTACGCAGACCGGGTACAGGACACTGCCAATTATCAGGTGCTGACCGATTACCAGCTGCAGGAACTGGAGCGGAGCTTCAAGGCGGCTGAAAACGGCAGGTTTACGCTGGATACGGACGGTTGTTATGTCGTGTATGCCTATGCGGTGGATAAGGCGGGCAACCGGAGCGCCGTAATTTGCTCGGACGGCATTGTGATCGACAACACCGCACCGGGCCTTGTTGCAGCCGTGCCTGCGGAGAAGATTAAATCCAATACTGCGGATGTGGAATTTACAATGGATGAGGCGGGAACGCTTTCCTATTATTATTGCGACAGCAGTTCCACCTTTGGGCTGAATGTGACGCCGACTTTTGAGGAACTGGAGAATCATAAGGGTGCTTTTGACGAGCATTTCAGATACGGTACCGTTTCCGTTTCCGAAAATCAGGTGGGACAGAGACAGAACATTTCTCTGGAAAAGCTGCATTATGATACAAAATACGCCGTTTATCTGGTGGCAAAGGATGAAACCGACAATATCAGTCAGGTGCAGAGACTGAATTTCTCCACCATAGAGCTGCAGGATCTGCAGGTACAGGGCAATGTGGAAATTGACGGAAGCAATGAACTGACTTATGGACAGAAGCTGTCTGTATTGCTGTTAAAATTCGACGGAACCGTTTATGGGATGAACAGCAGGGAGATTCCGGGCAGCTTTGAATGGCTGGAACCGGAGAGCGTGCCCACTGTCGGAACGACATCGGCAGCCTATACCTACCGTCATTCGGAGCCGGATAGCTACAGGACATATCAGAACGAGATTGCTATTACCGTTGTTCCGGCAGCGCCGCGGGTGACGGCACCCGTCCTTGCAGAGGGCGTGACGATCACCTATGATCAGACAAAGACCCTCGGCGAGATGGCACACATGAGCAATTATGTACCGGCAGGCGGCAGTGCGGCGGGAAGTGTCTGGACGGGCGGCAGCGCTGTCTGGACGGTCGGAGACAATGAGGTGACAGTGGACGGAAGCTGGAGCTGGGAGAATCCGGACATCGTGCCGACGGTGGATAATGAGGGCTATGTGGCTGTCTTTACACCGACGGATCATGTAAACTATAAGCCGACGACGGCAGTGGTAACACTTTCGCTCGGAAAGGCAACACCTGAGATCACGGAGAAGCCGATGGCGGCAGCGATCACCTACGGACAGACACTTGCGGAGAGCCAGCTGAGCGGAGGTGCGGGAAATGTAGACGGAACCTTTGCATGGAAGGACGGAAGCGTGAGACCTACCGTTTCCGACGGTGATGCAACACCGTACGAAGTGGTATTCACCTCGACGGACAGCAACTGGGGCAAGGCAGAGACCACAGTGACCCTTACGGTCGACAAAGCCTCCTGCCCGTCCAATATGCCCCAGACGAAAATGGAGCCTGCCCACAGGGTGAAGACTGTCGGAGAGGTGGAACTGCCCCAGGGCTGGTACTGGGAGGAAGCTGACGCTTTGCTGGAACTGACCGATGAGACGGCGGTGACGGCAACAGCAGTTTACAATGGAAGTGATAAGGGCAATTATGAGACCGAGAGCGTTGAAATTGTGCTGATCCGGAGTCGTTGTGAGCACGCACAGACAACGGTGAACGGAATGCGGGATGCGACCTGTCAGGTGGAGGGGTATACCGGTGATACCGTATGTACGGAATGCGGTGTCACGCTGTTAGTGGGAACTGCGATTCCGAAGACAGAGCACAAGTATACAGGCACGGTGACGAAGGCAGCGACAACGGAGGAAGAGGGCGTCATGACCTATTCCTGCAGCGCCTGTGGCCACAGCTACACCGAAGCGATCCCCAAGCTGACACCGACACCCAAGCCGGAGGAAGATACGACACCTGACACTGCTCCGACGGAAACTCCTGCGGCAACGCCGGCCCCCGCAGCAACCCCGGCTCCCACAGCAGCTCCCGCAGCAACAACGGCACCGACAGCGGCTCCTGCGTCAAAGCCTGCCGCAACACCGATACCGGTTCCGGCGACAGAGCCCACAGAGACACCTGTGCCGGATACGGAAATGCCGTACCTTAAGAATGATACCGGAAAGAACAGCTGGGAACTGATCGTAGAGCAGCTGGAGAATGCACCGGACAGAGAGATTATTGACGTGGAAATGAATGGTACCACGATGGTGCCGGGAGATATTTTTGACACCATCAAAGGCAGAGATGTGACCGTGGTGTTCCATATGGGAGACGGTATTACCTGGACGGTGAACGGCCAGGATGTCACGGCCGCTGGGAAGAACATCGATCTCGGTGTGGTGTTCGGCGGGGAAGCCGGGAAAACGATTCCGGTGGAAATCATCAACAATGTTACCGGAGAGAGATATTCCGTCAACCTGACGCTTGCCTATGACGGTGAGTTTGGCTTCCGGGCGACGCTGACTGTGAATATGGATAAGAAGAATGCCGGATTCTTTGCGAACCTGTTCTATTATAACGAACAGTCCGGCGAACTGGAATTTATCTGTGCCGATGAGATAGACAGTCAGGGAGAGGTAGGACTGACCTTTACCCATGCCTCGGACTATACGATCATTATCGACAGACAATCCATGGAGCCCGGCGTTGTGGAGAATCCGGTGAATCCGGCATCTGCGGAGGAGATAAGCACAGCCGGCAGTTTCCATCCGGTCCGGGTGCTCCTCATGGCCCTGGCGGTGATCATTCTCGGAGCGGCAGGTATCCTGCTGGTGGTAGTAAGAAACAAAACGGAAAAATAAATACTACTTTTGGATTACAACATCCATGGTAAAACGATCGGCGGTGTGGGAGAATTTAGCCATGCCGCCGTATTTTTCTGCCACGGTGGCGATGGAGGTCAGGCCGATGCCGGAGCCTCCCTTATGTGTGGAGAGGTAGGCGTTGTCCTTCTGCTTTACAACACCGTCAAAGCTGTTTACGGAGATGATGTAAAGATAGCTTTGACGGATCTGGATCGTCAGATCGTGATACCTTTTATCCGGCGGAAGGGTCTGGCAGCCATGGTATACATTTTCTAACAGGTTGCCGAGAAGACTACAGAGCTCGGTATCTGTGATCCGGAGGTTCTGCGCAAGACTGATCTTCCAGTTGCGGCGGATGCCGTCAGTATCCATCCTTGCCCCATAGTAATTCAGCAGGGCGTTGAGCGGGATGTTCAGACAATAGGTCGTCAGGGACTCCGGGAGGGAAGAAATATATTCCGACAGATGGCCGGACAGCGCATCATACTCCCCATTCTGTATCATCTGGGCAATGCTTAAGAGCTGTTGGCGAAAATCATGGCGCTGTCTGGAGGATTCCGTAATGTAGCGCTGCTGGGCCAGGTAATGGCTCTCCTGCATCTCGAAGAACCGGATGCGTTCCCGATCCTGCGAACTCCGGCGGAGTTCCACGGTCATCATATAAAAGATCACATAGATGACATTGAACAGGAAAAAGGAAAGGACTATGTAAAAAAGGTACATCAAATAGACCCGGTTGACATGCATGGTCTCATATTTATGAGGCATCATCAGGATATTGAGCAGAATGAAAATCAGCGGAACGGGAAGGGAAACGGCCCACACTCTGGGGGACTCCATGAAATCCACGAAATCTCCGAGAAAACGGTAGAAGAACCAGGCATATAACAGCAGAAACAGCGCACTTATGGCCAGCTGGATGCCGCAGACAAGAGGACAATGGGACAGAGCCCCTTCCAACGGATGCACCTGGCAGTCGATGGCAAGGGCGATGAGCGCCGGGAAGGACATCAGAGCCATGACCAGCAGAAAGATGGAAACACTTGTAAAGATATGTGTCCTGAGCACCCTTTGATAACATAGGAAAAGGATTGCCACCACCGGCAGAAGGACGTAGTTGGTGGGGAGATCGGCGAGGGTGACAAGGGCAGCGCAGAGCGGTATCAGCACAACGAATACCCCACCCGTCATAAGGGACAGCTTCCGGACGGAGATGCGCAGCTGGTTCCTCACGGGAAGCAGGCACAACACAGCAGACGGAAGCAGTATCGCAAATGCAAAAATTTCAGATAAATAATTCATGGGATTCAATTCCTTTCGGGCATGGAGTTATGAAATTTTGTAAAATTGTAGTTGTGCCAGGTCTGGATCAGCTGTCGCAGCTTTCGCTGTGTCACCGGAACACTCAGATCGTTTTGCAAAAGACAGTTGTTGCCCTGAAAACCGGTGATATGATCCATGTTGACCAGAATCCCGCGGCTGACTAACAGAAAGCGTTCGTCTTCCGTAAGCGGCTTTGTAAAGACGGAAAATGCGGAGTAAACGGTATATTCTCTGCCGGAAGTGCACTGCACCACCGTGGAATGTCCACAGGAGGATAAACAGGCGATTTCGCTGTAGAAGAGCCGGATGTCCAGCCCATTGGAGGAGAAGGACAGGTAATCTTCAGGCTTCGGGAGAAGCGCCAGGGAATCCGTCAGACAGGTAAAAAATTTATTCCTGTCCAATGGCTTTTCCATGTAATCGAAGGCGTGGACGGAAAATGCCTGCCCCATATGCTCCCCGCTGGAGGTGAGGAAGATCAGCAGGGAACGGCTGTCGGATTCCCGCATTTTCCTGGCGGTGTCGATGCCGTTCATGCCGCCCATGTAAATATCCATAAACACAATGTCATAGGTATAAGGAACAAATGCGGAGAGAAATGCCTCGCCGCTGTCGAACATATCTACTTCAAATTCCGTATGCATTTCCTCGGCGAAGGAGGAGAACAGTCTGCCGGCTGTCTCTCTCTCCGCCGCCGCATCATCCACCAGTGCAAATCGCATCAGATTCAACGCCCCTCTTCTGTACGGGAACACTGTTCCCAGTTTATGGATAGTATAGCACAAATCCTTCCCAATGTCATTCGTGCGTAAAACTGTCGTTTCGTGCAAGCCGCCTTGCGTGGGGAAGACGAATCCGTATAGAATAGAAAACAATATCAGTACAAATATTTGTAACCGAGATAGTAAAGGAAAGCGGGCAGAAAGAGTATGAAGAAGCAGACCAGAAGGTGGAAAAGAATCATGGCAGTAGCGCTGGCGGTGCTCATCGCCGGTAGTATGGTGGAACCGTCGGCGCTGACAGTGGCAGCGGCGGGACAGAAGCAGGCAGCGGTGACGACGGCATCTGACGAGCCGGATGCAGCAATGACAAAGACAGCGGTGGGGAGTGCTACCGTGAGTGGGAACTCCGGGGCAGCCGCAGATAAGGTATCCGGCGGGCAATACGGAATTGCAACGTTGTCGGGGGAAAGTGGTTCTGTAGATGATGTGGTCAGTCTGACCGTAGGTGAGACCACCACATACTATACATCCCTGTCGGCGGCAGTGGAGGCACTGCCAAAAGATTCCGACGCAACATTGACGCTTTTAAATAATTGTCCGGTAGATATGACGGATTGGACGATTGGAAGTAATCAATCAGATACGATAACGCTGGATCTGGCGGGGCATGCTCTGGTGACACCGGAAGATTATTCTCTGGTGTTAAAAAGTAATACGTTCATTGTGATGTCTTCACAAGCTGGCGGGGAACTTCAGGGCGGCGGTGCCTATGTTTGGCCGGAAAAAACAGCGGTGTTCAAGGAGAACGTCAGGGTCACAGGAACTGCCACGGTGAAGAATACTAATACGACTATACGCGTTGAGGGAGCCGATATTGCAATCCTATGGGTTGCCGATGGCAACTGTATGATTTCTTCGGGAAGCGTGGAGGAAATAAAGTGGCTGGGTGCAGAACTCCTTTCCATTACCGGCGGCACCATCGGCAAACTGAACTGCGAGTCTTATCAAAAGCGCAGCACTGCCTTCCCGGCCGGCTATGGGGTGAAAAACCCGGATACCGGAAACAGATATACCAGAGCGGAACTGGATGCGGAGGACTTTACAGGCAAAATAGAGGCATATTCGTGTAAGAAACATGTATATGAGGAAGGGTACTGCAAGTACTGCAATGCACTGATCGCGGATTGCAAACATGCCGACCTGGATCAGGACACAGGGGTCTGTAGGAATTGCGGCCTGCAGGTGCTGGCAGCTGTCCGGTCGGAGGAGGGAAACGTATACTGTACGTCGTGGGAAACCCTGTGCAGCGAGACGGAAAAGCTGGTTGACGGCAAGGAATATACCGTGTATTTTTACACG
>ENA-ORNF01001998-ORNF01001998.1-human-gut-metagenome-genome-assembly--contig:-NODE-1998-length-16144-cov-2.654795_pt1 | contig 16144 bp, 17 predicted proteins | sample MGYA00242110_ERZ509012 | MGnify/ENA primary metagenome ERZ509012 (study PRJEB26280, sample SAMEA2338714) | human gut metagenome | biome: human gut; feature: human-associated habitat; material: faeces...
AGCGTCTCGATGTCCTTCGCGCCGCAGTAGCCCATGCCCGAACGGACGCCGCCGATGAGCTGGTAAGAAACAGCGAAAATCATATTGACCTGGTGCTGGTCGATCTGCCGGGTACGGTGGACGCGCAGGGCGTGTTCCGCACTATTGTCAATATGGATTACGTGATTACCCCGGTCACGGCGGACAAGATGGTCATGCAGAGCAGTCTCTCGTTCTCCACCACCGTGCTGGACTATATCCGCGACAGACCCGAAATCCCGCTGAAGGACATCCTTTTCTTCTGGAACAAGATAGAACGCAGGGCCAATACCGAGGTGTTCGACATCTATCAGATGATGATGCAGCGATTGAAGCTGACGGTGTTGGAAACCACCGTTCCCGACACGTGCCGTTACGATAAGGAGTTGTCCGTCAGCAGCAAGAGCTATTTCCGCTGTACGTTGCTGCCGCCTCCGGTCAAGCTGCTGAAAGGGAGTGGATTCGTGGAGCTGGCAAACGAACTGAAAGAGAAACTTAAACTGTAATGCGTATGGCAAAGAAAATAGTCGAGGTGGATGAAGACCTCCTCAAAGGAATGATGACGAGTGATATTCCCCTCTATGGACGGGATACGGAACGGAAGGCAACGGAACCTGCACCGAAAAAAGCCGCAACGGCCGAACCGGAGAATATTTCTGACGCTCCGGCGGAAAAAGAAGTTACGGAACAACCGAAGGCCGTCAGGAACCGACGAAAAAAGGAAAGTAATTCGGATTACCGTGAACTCTTTCTGGTCAACACACCGAGTCCGAACCGTTCGCAGACCTATATCAACCGGGATATATACGAACGTATCAAACGCTTCCTGCCGCTTATCGCGCCGGAGGTCAGCATCGCCAGTTACATCAGCAATATCCTGGGCGACCATATAGAGCGGCATTGGGAAGAGATCAATGAAATGTACAGTCAGGAACTTTCTAAACCGTTGTAGCCATGGAAACCTATTTTTATTTCAGTGTCAAGACGGTATGCTGCGGTTATCTTTTTTATCGCCTGTGGATTTTTCTGTTCAGGCAGCGGATATACGGCTTGTGGGAGGATATGGTAAAATACCTTCCTAAAAAGAAAGAGAAACCGGCTGCACCGGTCACCGCTCCGAAGGATGATGACAACGAGGTCATCGGCAAGACGAATATCGTCTATCTGGAAGATCCGGAAATCGCCTGCAAGGTTCCTGCCCGTAGCGAACCGCTTCCCCCGGTGGAGAAGATGGAAGAAGAGGAGGATATTTCCGCGGATGATGTGGAATCCACTTTTACCGGTAATGATCCTGGCGGATTGTCCGAAGAAGAGAAAGCGGAATTGATGTCGGATTACGTGTCGGAAGTGGACGAGGACTTTTCCACGGGTATGACCTACGAGGACATGATGAATGCCGTCGGCGTGCTGACGGGAGAAAACCGCGACACGAACGATGATAAGGTTATCCGTACCGTCAAGACGATATACGACATCCGGCAGACTGAAATCTTTGATTTCTTCACCACCGAAGTGAGCAACATCGAGCTGGTGGAGAGTCTTTTCAAGGAGTGTCTGGACGAATACGGTGAGCCTTTGCCGCAACGGAAAAAGGCAGCACCGCCGAAATCGGAGGAAAAGTTCGATTGGGATAAATATATATAAACATCATTGACAAAGGACTAATATCTGATAGTCCTTTGTTGTTTTATGAATATCAATTGTTATTTAACAATAACAAGTAGACGACAGAATACTCTAACTAAGATTCTTTTTGAGTTAAAAAAGTTGAGAATAGTGAACGAGCATACGCTTTTGCCCGAAATTTTAGTGATATACAAGCTATAAGCATAGCAAATATTTGAATTAAGATTTATATGGCAATCAGGATTGTGGCAACGACTTACCTGCTTTATCGTTTGTGGATTTTCTTATACTGCCGTAAGACGCACGGGTTGTGGGACAAACTGCATTACCTGGCCCGTGTAGTACGTATCAGGCTGTGATCGTATAAGAAAAAACGCATGGCAGATAAGGCGAAAGATACAAAACGGAAAGTAAGGTTGAATAAAGGAGCGACCGCCAAACCGAAGATGGAACCGAAAAACCGGTCTGAATCCGTACTACAAGACGAAGTGAAATTATCTTTGATGAAAGAGAACAGCAACGAAGTTATCGGAAAATCGATGTTTGTTTATATTGAAGACCAGGGAATCGCCCGAAATGCGCCTGCCCATAGTGAATCGTTACCACCGTCGGATTTTATCGGGGAGGAAGAAGATATCCATCCCGATGAAGTGGAAACAAACCTTATGCCTGAAAAAATAGGCCGGAATGTGTTGAGTGAAGCGGAAATACAGGAGTTGATGGCTCCGGCGGAGTCGGAACCCGGCCCAGATTTTTCCACCGCCCTGACTTTCGAGCAGTTGGGCAACGTGGCCGAGGTGCTAATGTCCGGTTCCGGTAATGAAAGGAAGAACGGTTGGGCAGCAGAAATCCTGTATCAAGTTAAAGATACGGATTTATATAACTTTTTCGCTAACGAGGTAAGCACCAAGGAGGAAATTGAAAGACTGTTCAGGGAATGTCTTGAAGAAAAAGGACAGCCGTTGCCAGCAAGAAAACGTATACAGAATAAAATCGTGAACGAACCGATTAATTGGAGTGAATATATGTAATGAGTTGTCATTTAAAAGACATGAGGAATAAATCCTACTTTGGGTTTCTCCCAATAGCGTTTATTATATACAGTCAATTCTTTTTTCTTTGCATAAAAAATCAGAATATCAGAAAATTACCACAGTAATAAAAGCAATATTAGCCACTGTTATTTGATAAGTGCTTATATGTGTATTTACAGTCTGATATACTTTCCATTATATTACCTTAGTATAGGGAATAATCCCTATACTAAGGTAATATTGGTATAAAATATTTCAACTTACGCCACCAATGGGAATGTCGATTTCAACAGGTGTTTCAATTCTTGCCGCTATTTTGGTAGTGACAACATTATACAAATCCACTTCCGTAGCCGGAGTTTCTAATGATACAATCAAAGAATACCTTATCCGGCTGTTGTATCGATTAAGATTTGTTCTCATTTTCCACCAACCACTAACTGGAAAAACAGCAATCATATTACAGGAAGCAAGGTCAGCAGCAGTTGTTATTATCATATCACTGTGAATAGATCCAACACTTCTGTTTTTCATGCCTATTAACCATCTTCCACTATCATTTTCTACTAAATCGATATTGGCAGCATCAGCATCCTCCGATTCTACATACTTATTAATTCGCCTTTTAAATTGTTCTTGGGTTTCCTGTGGGTTATTAACATCAAACCTTAAACCGCAAGATTGATACGTATATTTATCCTTCCAGCCTATTTCACCGGGACTTGGTTCAATAAAATAAGAAAGAGTTATTCTTAATGTTGTGTTTAATTCCCCTAAACTCTCTAATAATTCTTTCGGCCACGGTAAATCAATGAAATGCATTTCATTTAAAGAAACTGTGGAACCATTTTTTGTATAAGGTTTTAAGGAACTTTGCGATATATAAGTAAATCCATTTTCTGTACTATATAGCGCACGTTCTCTATTTGGAATACCATAGCCACAAGAGCGTAAAAGCTTTTTTATATTAGTTCTTCCTGCAACATTAAATTGGCGAAGCATTGTATCTGACCATCTTGCAGAGTGTACGATTAGTGCACGAAGACTCTCAGCCCATAAATCGGGATAGATTGCCGCAATTTCGCCTGCAAGATTTGAAGCAAGAGCGCAAGAGGCACTTGTCATATTAAAAGACTCAAATTGTCTAAACTGAATATTCTTTGAAGTTGTAAGGATTCCTAAAGCATCATGTTCAGTATAAGGAGGAAAGTCATTTCCTGTTTTTATTAAATTTCCACCTTCAAAAACAACATCGGGTTTTATTGGCCATTTTTTATCCCATAAAAAGGATGTTGAACTAAAAGGTGAGATACCTCCACTTGGAGCAACTCGTTCAAACTCATCATAATATTTGTCGTTTATTTGAATTTTCTCTGTATATGCGCCAATTGTTAAACAATTCCATGATTGCCCCGGATTATGTACTGATTGAAGAGTATTTCCATCCGGATAATTATTCCACACTTCTTCATCATATACATTTCCTGCTGCAACAATTATTAGTCTTGGGGTTTCTTCTGACGTCCCTACGCACATATCATCCAAAGCCGCAGACCAAGAGGAAGGGCGTCCTTTGTCATGGGTATCAGAAGATGTTACAGCCATACAATACAGGATTTTTTTGTCTGGAATCTTTATTTCTACCTTATAAATGCACTGTTTTGTAATATCTCCCCAAAGCTCTTTCGGATTTTCGCCAACGTCTGGAAGTAGTTTTACTGAACACAAGGTATGCTTTACTTCTACAGGGGCATTATGTTCTAAAGAACATGACAAATCACCATAAGCACAGACACCAGCCATCATTGTCCCATGTCCTTTTCTATCCGCAGTAGTCCATTGGCTATCATAAGCAAGGCAATGAGCACTTTGCAATACTGGAGAAAGTAGTCTATGTCCGCTATTAACACCAGTATCAATTACACAAACTGATATATTTGATTGGTCATTTACCACAAGTCTATTTAACAAATCCTCAACCCATTCATTTTGATCACTTGGACTTTCGTTTGTCCAAAAATTCGCTGTTTCTTTCCCAGCTTTTAGTTCTGCTAAACTATCCGAACTATTTAAAATCTGAATTAGTGATTCGTTGTTTGCATATACTAACAATACTGCTCTTTCTGGAAATAATAAATAGTTCGGCTTAAAACTAATTCCTAATGTTGTGAGCAAATTAGTGAATTGGGTTATTTGTTCTTGTTTATCAGCCGATTCATCTATTTTTATCCACACTTCAACCCAATTATAATTTTCATTGGGAAGAAGTTGTGGTGAATCTGTCCAAAATGAATTAAGTAAGGCTATATGTATATCTTCTATACTATTAATCAATTTCTGATTTTTGGGATTTCCCTTTTGAGTAACCTTGGTTGCATAATCCCGTAATTTATTCAGAAATTTACTTTCCTGTCCTCTTGGTATATATACTGTCGCATAAGTTTCTGTATTTCCATTAATATCTGTAATATTTCTAACATTCATTAAACGCATTCCAGCATTAATGGCTTCAAGGCTTTGAGTAACCAAATCATAATTTTGCTTCCCTTTAAATTCAACGTATGTGCCTGTACGAGTGGGTAACGAAAGTGCACTTCGTTGAACTTTCATATTACTGTCAGCTTCTCGCATCCTATCAAATTTATCCTCTAAAGAAACAGCATGAGAAGCTCTATCTCTGTTAGGAACATTTGGTCCTCCTGCTGGCTTTTGTCCGGGAGAATAACGAATTGTATCTGCTAAATCAGGAAGTTTAATATGATCATATCTACCCATAGTAATTAGATTTTATATGCCATTGTGCGTTCTTTAATTGTTTTTTCTATTAGAGAGAGAGAAATGTCAGTGTTATTTAAAACTGATTCTTTTATTGCATCTAAACATGCTTGATTAATTTCAGCATGGCTTAGATTCTCAAGCATAGGTAAAAGGATGTTGATATCCTTACTTGTTACATTTTTACCAAGTCTGCTTTTTAAGAGTTGTATTTTTTCTTCATCAGAGGGAAGGTTATAATGAATAACATCATCAAACCTTCTGAATAAAGCTTGATCTAACATCCCTAAATTGTTAGTTGCTGCAATGATTAAACTTTCAGAATTATCTCTTTCTAAAAATTGAAGAAATGAGTTAAGAACTCTACGCATCTCTCCAACATCATTATCCTTTCCACGCTGAGAACCAATAGCATCAAATTCATCAAACAAATAAACTGCGGGTCTATCAACGATTAAGTCGAATATTTGACGGAGTTTTGCACTTGTTTCTCCCATATATTTAGTAACAACCTTATCCATCAATATTACATAAATAGGCAAATGGAGTTCATTCGAAATTATTGATGCGGACATGGTTTTCCCTGTTCCCGGAGGGCCGGAAAATAATATTTTTCGTCTGTTTTCTAAATTATGGCTTAATAGTTTATTCCTATGTGTAAACTCTCTAATGATTCGGTTAATACGATCTTTTATCTCACTCGGAACTATTAAATCTGTTAATTTCTTATCAGATTCTACTTCTAATACTAAACCTTGTAATTCTGAATTTAAAGGCTTTAGTTTAGGAGATGTTTTTTTCCCATTATCAATGATTTGCCTAATGTCATTAGCCAAATTGGAATGTCCCAACTTAGCTTCATGAGCAGCTATTTGAAGAGCAACAGTATTGAACTTCTCATTATTTTCTTCAAAATGACTCTTAATAAGAGTTTTTAATTGATTTGCTGTTGCCATATTATTTATTCATTTCCTTTTTAAGTTCTTCTTTAGAACACAGTAACTGATTAATATCAACATCCAATATTGATGCTATTCTATACAGGGTCTCTAACGAGGGTTGTCTTCGATTGTGTACATATGCGTTGACCACATTAAAACTTTTGCCCAACTGCTCTGCCAGCCAAACTTGTTTAACCCCTTTTTTCTCAAGTATCTCTTTTATCTTATTCATTGAATTAGCTATGATTCATCATATAGTGCAAATTAGATTGCAAAAATACACTATTTTCTGATATATCTAAAATAATCCTCACAAAAGTATGGTGTGTCTTCAAAAAACTTCTTTCCCATTCCCAAATTTTAAAAATTTCCCTGGACCTAAAACACCCGTGGCTTTATATCCTGATAGCAACAGCAAAGCTTTTACAAGTAACAGATACACAAAGTTCAACTCTATATATTAATTCTGATATTTACTGAAAGGTCTTTTAACCAAGCTAATAAATTATCGTTATCCATATTGGAGATTCCTTGCTTACTACATCAACATAGGCACTTTCTATTACTTACCGTTTTTGTTTTGAGTTAGCCCTTGAATAAACAGATTTTGGAAGAAATAGAAATCAAGAAAAAGATGCCAAAAGAGAAGAAGAAGGAACGAAGGAAGCAAAGTGCGCTCTTTTCCGATTATGCGGAATAAATAATGCACCCAAAATAAATTGGAGCGAAGTGTGAAAGTTGGTCGGCGTTTACACTTCGCTCTTTTATTAAAAGGTTCTTATGCTTGTCAATCAATAGGTTCTAAATTCAGTATGGAAAGAGCCGTAGAAATGCCATCTAAAAGAGAAGAAGACATTTTACCCCAAATATTAATCTGACCTTCTTGAGGTTTTTCTCCGAAACGGAGTCCATCATTATCCAATAGTTCGCAACAAAATTTAACAAATTCTTTCTGCCTACAAACTGGAGATGTGGATAAACGTATTTCATTGGCATTTACAGTTCGTCCACCGTAGAATAAATTATCTAACAGTATAAGTAAATCCTGGTCACATTCTTTGAGAAATTTATACTTAGGGGATGGTTCATAACTTTTAAAGTTGCTGAAAAAGTCATGAACATTGAATGTTTTTATGGATTCTTCTTTTGATTCATCTTTTAATATTGACAAAAAAATATCTATCTGAGGACGATATTTTTCAATCATATCAAGATAGGTGTTTAATTCTTCCAATGATGCTGTTTCTGACATCTGGTTTGATAAATCATAATCAAGCTGTCTCAAAGAAGAACACAATTCATTCATTCGTTTGCCAAAATTGATAAAGTCGAAATGATACTCATGTTCTTTGTTTGCTTTTAAATCCTTTTCAATAGGATAGCGCATTACCATTGAATTCGGATCAAAGCCATTTATTGACTTTATATAATGCTCCACTGCATCAAGGTTTATGGAGCTTCCTACGTGTTTTTTCCCTTTATTCAGATATGGTCGTAAATTGGACCAAAGATTTTGCAAATCATGTCCTAACTCCAGAAACTCGCATCTGGCCTGTTCTGTTTGTTCTCCATATTTAAAAAACAATAGTTTTAGGTATGTCTCTATTGAATGTCTATAATTGAAAAATAGAGGATATACCAAAGAATCGACTATAGCAAAATTATTGCTTTCTTTTTCCATTCTCTCAAGCAACATTTTTGCACCTTCCCAATATCCATCTGAGATGGTTAAAAAAGAGAACGCTCCGGCTCCTTCCCAACCAAAATGTGAAAAAGGATCTCTTGCTATTAATTCTTCTTTGGTAAGTTCACGTATAATTACATCTGTTGTATTCATATTTTAGTATTCGTTATTGTTAATCTCATACGGGTTAAAGTAAACACAAAATTACTCATTATTTGTGACTTAATCATAATAGCAATCGTATTTTATTCCCGGACAGTTTAATCATTGAGTATATCATAAACTGTTTTTTCTATCGGTTATTACTTGGCATTGTAATTACCAATTTTCTCCTTATCCCTTTTTGTTCCACATGACCGGAAAAGTCTTTTTTGGATGCCTTGAAATCCGCTTGCTGATGTAACGTGATGACATCCGGTGTAACGCATCGTCAGCTTTGTAAATCAACGTATTAAAGCCTATATATTCGCTGTCGAAATCAAATTTTGTCTCACAATTTAAAGTTTTCGACAATGAAAAAGAGAGTCATTTTTTCGGCAGCCATGCTGCTTGCAGCAACGGGGGCTTTCGCCCAGGGTAACGGAGTCGGCGGTATCGTCGAGGCGACCAACATGGTCACTTCCTATTTCGATCCCGCAACCAAACTGATTTATGCAATCGGGGCCGTGGTCGGCTTGATCGGAGGGGTCAAGGTCTATTCAAAATTCTCGTCCGGCGACCCCGACACCTCGAAGACGGCGGCCAGCTGGTTCGGGGCGTGTATTTTCCTGATTGTGGCAGCGACCATCTTACGCTCATTCTTCCTGTAATATGGCGGAGTATTCTATCAACAAGGGGATCGGCCGCAGTCCTGAATTCAAGGGCTTGAAGAGCATGTACCTGTTTGTCTTTGCAGGCGGACTGCTCGCCGTGTTCGTGGTCTTCGTGGTCATGTACATGGCCGGAGCGGGACAATGGACCTGCATCGCTTTCGGTGTCCTGTCGGCCTCTCTGCTGGTATGGGGTACGTTCTACCTCAATGCCAGATACGGAGAGTACGGCCTGATGAAGTTGCAGGCACGTGGCAGCCATCCCCGGTACATCATCAACCGGAGGGCTTTCTTCCGGTTGTTTTCCCGTAACCGTAACACACAAAGCGTATGAGAAATGTAATGAAAGCAGCCACGCTGGAAAGCAAGTTTCCGATTCTGGCGGTGGAACACGACTGCATCATCAGCAAGGACGCGGATATCACGGTGGCTTATAAGGTTGAACTGCCCGAACTTTTCACGGTGACACGGAACGAGTACGAGGCCATCCACTCGGCATGGGCGAAAGCGGTCAAGGTATTGCCGAATTACAGCATCGTGCACCGGCAGGACTGGTTTATTGAAGAGAACTACACGCCCGACATCCCAAGGGACGACCTCAGTTTCCTCTCCCGTTCCTTCGAGAGGCATTTCAACGAGCGGCCGTATTTGAGGCACACGAGCTACCTCTTTCTGACCAAGACGACGAAAGAACGCAGCCGTGCCCAAAGCAATTTCACGGCACTCACGCGGAATTTCATCATTCCAAAGGAGATGCAGGACAAGGATACGGTGACACGTTTTCTGGAGAGTTGCGACCAGTTCGAGCGCATCATCAACGACAGCGGCTTTGTCCGTATCACGCGGATGCGGAAAGACGAGATTACCGGGACGGAAAACAGCGCGGGCATCATCGAGAAGTATTTCTCGCTCTCGCAGGAGGAAACTACCTGCTTGCAGGACCTCACGCTCGGGGCCGGAGAGATGAAGGTCGGCGACAACTACCTCTGCCTGCATACCCTGTCCGATACGGACGACTTGCCGGGTAAGGTGGCGACGGACATGCGCTATGAACGCCTCTCCACCGACCGGAGCGATTGCCGTCTTTCGTTCGCGGCTCCTATCGGGGTACTGCTCACGTGCAACCACATCGTGAACCAGTATCTCTTTATCGACGACCCGGCCGAGAACCTGAAGAAGTTCGAGAAGCAGGCTCGCAACATGCACTCGCTGTCACGGTACAGCCGCAGCAACCAGATCAACCGTGAATGGATTGAGGAATATCTCAATGAGGCGCACAGCCTCGGTCTGACTTCCATCCGTGCGCATTGCAACGTACTGGCATGGAGTGACGACCGTAACCGGCTCAAACAGGTCAAGAACGACGTGGGAAGCCAGCTCGCGCTGATGGAGTGCAAGCCCCGCCATAACACCGTCGATACCCCAACCTTGTTCTGGGCGGCCATCCCCGGAAACGCGGGGGATTTCCCTTTCGAGGAGAGTTATTACACTTTCATCGAACAGGCCCTTTGCTTCTTCATCGGCGAGAGCTGTTCCAAGGATTCGCTGTCCCCGTTCGGTATCCGCATGGTGGATCGTCTGACGGGCAAACCCGTTCATCTCGACATCTCGGATTTGCCGATGCGCAAAGGCGTGATTACGAACCGCAACAAATTTATCTTAGGGCCGAGCGGATCAGGCAAGTCGTTCTTTACCAACCACATGGTAAGGCAATACTACGAGCAGGGAACACACGTCCTGCTGATAGATACCGGAAACTCCTACCAGGGGCTTTGCAACCTGATCCACAACAAGACCGGTGGCGAGGACGGAATCTACTTCACCTACGAGGAGAACGACCCGATTGCCTTCAATCCCTTTTATGTGGAAGACGGCATTTTCGACATCGAGAAAAAGGAGAGCATCAAGACGCTTATCCTCACGCTCTGGAAACGTGATGACGAGCCGCCGACACGGGCCGAGGAAGTCGCCCTCTCCAACGCGGTGAATCTTTTTCTGGAGAAGATACGCACGGATAGCAGGCTGGTACCTTCGTTTAATCTTTTTTATGAGTTTATCCGGGATGAGTATCAAGAGATTTTGAAGGAGAAACGGACAAGGGAGAAGGATTTCGATGTATTCAATTTCCTGAACGTCCTCGAACCTTATTATCGCGGCGGGGAGTATGATTTTCTGCTCAACTCAGACAAACAACTGGATTTGCTGGGCAAGCGGTTCATCGTCTTCGAGTTGGATAATATCAAGGACAACAAGGTTTTATTCCCCATTGTAACCATCATCATCATGGAAACCTTTATTAGCAAGATGCGCAAGTTGAAAGGTATCCGTAAGATGATCCTTTTGGAAGAGGCGTGGAAGGCCATCAGCAAGGAGGGCATGGCGGAATATCTGAAATACCTCTTTAAGACGGTCAGAAAGTTCTTCGGCGAGGCCGTGGTCGTCACGCAGGAGGTCGAGGACATCATCTCCTCGGACATCGTGAAAGGTACGATCATCAACAACAGCGACTGCAAGATTCTGCTGGACCAGCGGAAGTATGCCAACAAGTTCGATTCGATACAGTCCCTGCTGGGACTGACCGACAAGGAACGCGCGCAAATCCTCTCCATCAATATGGCCAACAACCCTTCCCGAAGGTACAAGGAGGTCTGGATAGGGCTTGGCGGTTCCCAGTCTGCCGTGTACGCCACAGAGGTGTCGCTCGACGAGTATTACTGCTACACCACCGAAGAAACGGAAAAGCTGGAACTCACGCGCCTGACCGAGAAACTCGGGGGCAATATCGAGCTTGCCATCAGGCAGCTCGCGGCAAGCAAACGGGAGGGCAAATCATCGTCAACCACCTAAATCAATACGGATATGGGATTAAGGGACAGGGTACATGAATGGCAATGGCGGGCGCGTAACGGAATCGGTTACGAGCAATTGAAAGCCATTCGGAAAGAAACAATGGAAATGCTGGAAAAGCGGGACATAAAAGGACTGAAAGGGCTGCTGGATACCTATGCCGGTTCTTACGATATTCCCGAAGAAATAGCTACGGGGATAGCGAGGGAAAAGTTCATTCTTACCCCGGAAGATGCGGCGGACAAGGATATCCGGGATATGATGGAAAGCCTGAAAACCACCCGGTTCATGCAGCAGGAAGGCTCTCTTGCCTCGCTTCCGGTTGAAGAAGCCGACGGCATACACGGTATGCTCGCCATGCACGTCTTTATGCTTGATGCCTATGCGGAACAACATCCGGGATGCGGAATCCCCCGCCCGGAACCGGAAGAGGTGGATGCCGCCCGCCGGATTCTCGACCGGCAGTACGAGGGAAAGGCGGCCTGGCAGCTCTGCCGGTTCATTCTTGTCCGGACTTGCCCGTCGGATTATATCATGCACCGGTACGGACTCGCGGATGATTTCAACAGGTACTCCAAACTGAACGAGGAGTGTCTGAAAGCCATTGAAACGGGAGATAAAGACCGGGAAAAGAAACTGATGGAAGCCATCGGGAAAATGGAAACCACCCTTGAATACAAGTCTGAAAAGGCGCTGGACAGCATCGAAGGAGCGCGAGTGCCGGATGAGTACCTCAAAGAGCTGGATGACGAACTGGGCAGACTTGCCGGACTTGTATGGGACCCGCGCCGGGTAGAGGACTGTTACGGCGGCTTTCTGGAAAAACACGGCATCCGTGCCGACAGCCCCGTGCCGGAGCTGGAAAAGCAGATCGAGGAAGCCTACCGATCACTGGACGACAGGATTGTCCGGCTATGCGGTCGGCGACCTTACGCGGAAGACTTGTTTTCCGCCAGGAAAAGGCAGAGCGAGGCACGGGAAGGCGACCGGAAACATGCCCCGCATCTGCCCCGGCTGCCACCGAAACAGCAATCGTCAGGCGGTATGAAACCCGCTTTTTGAACCGACAGACAAATAGTATCAATCATTAAAATTCAACAGTATGAGACTTAAGATTTTTATGTTATGCGCGGGTGCTTTGTTCATCACGCATACCTCCCGGGCGCAGTGGGTCGTCACCGACCCCACGAACCTCGCGCAGGGTATCATCAACGCCACCAAAAACATCGTGCAGACCTCCACGACGGCCACGAACATGGTGAAAAATTTTCAGGAAACCGTCAAGATTTACCAGCAGGGAAAGGAGTTTTACGACGGTCTGAAGAAAGTGAAGAATCTGGTCAAGGATGCCCGTAAAGTACAGCAGACCATCCTGATGGTCGGGGATATCACGGACATCTACGTGACCAACTTCGAGCGTATGCTCTCCGATCCCTATTTCAGCGCGGAGGAACTCAGTGCGATAGCGGCGGGCTACACGATTCTGCTGGAAGAGTCCGCCAATGTCCTGAACGACCTGAGGACCATCGTCAACGAGAACGGTCTCTCCATGAGCGACAAGGAGCGTATGGAGGTCATCGACCTCTGCTACAACCGGGTTTACAGCTACCGGGGACTCGTGCAGTACTACACGAACAAGAATATCGGCGTGTCCTATCTGCGTGCTAAAAAGAAGAGCGACCAGGACCGTATCCTTGCCCTGTACGGCAGTCCGGCCGAACGCTATTGGTAACCATTCAAAATCATAAGAGTTATGATGTTATTGGCAATAGATTTTGAGAACCTGCACCGGATTCTGCGGAGTCTGTACCAGGACATGATGCCGCTCTGCTCCCAGATGACGGGAGTGGCGAAAGGCATCGCCGGACTGGGCGCGCTGTTCTATGTCGCGTACCGGGTGTGGCAGTCCCTTTCGAGGGCGGAACCCGTCGACGTGTATCCCTTGCTCCGACCGTTCGTGCTGGGATTCTGCATCATGTTTTTTCCCAGTGTCGTGCTGGGCACCATCAACAACGTGCTGTCGCCCGTCGTCAAGGGGACGAACAACATCCTGCAAACCCAGACATTCGACATGAACGAGTACCGGGAGCAGAAAGACCGGCTCGAATACGAGGCGATGAAGCGCAATCCCGAGACGGCCTATCTGGTGGACAAGGAGGAGTTCGACAAACGGCTGGAGGAACTCGGCGTGCTGGACGCCATAGAAGCGTGCGGTATGTACATAGACCGGGCGATGTACAACATGAAGCGGTCGGTGCAGGCGTTTTTCCGGGAGTTGCTGGAACTCATGTTCCAGGCGGCAGCCCTCGTGATAGACACCATCCGCACGTTCTTCCTGATCGTCCTCTCGATACTTGGCCCCATCTCCTTCGCTATTTCCGTCTGGGACGGCTTCCATGCCTCGCTCACCCAGTGGTTCGTCCGCTATATCAGCATCTACCTGTGGCTTCCGGTCAGCGACCTTTTCAGCAGCGTGCTGGCACGCATCCAGGTGTTGATGCTGCGGCAGGACATCGAACGGTTGTCCGACCCCACGTTCATTCCCGACGGCTCCAACTCGGTGTATATCACGTTCCTCATTATCGGCATCATCGGGTATTTCACGATACCTACGGTCGCGAACTGGATCGTGCAGGCCGGAGGCGGCGCGGGGAACTACGGAAGGAATGTCAGCCAGGCAGCGGCACGTACCGGCTCCGTGGCGACCGGAGCGGCCGGCGCGGTCATCGGCAACATCGGTGGCAGGCTGATTAAAAGATAACCTATCAAAATTTTCAGTATGGAGTTCAAATCATTAAACAACATCGAGAGCAGCTTCAGGCAAATCCGCCTGTTCGGGATCGTGTTCGTCTGCATGTGCTGCGCCGTCATGTGCTATTCCGTGTGGAAGGCATACGGCTTCGCGGAATTGCAGCGCGAAAAGATTTATGTGCTCGACCAGGGTAAATCGCTGATGCTGGCTCTCTCCCAGGATTTGTCGCAGAACAGGCCGGTGGAGGCACGTGAGCACACCCGGCGTTTCCATGAGCTTTTCTTCTCGTTGTCGCCCGACAAAAGCGCCATCGAGGAGAACATCCGGCGAGCCTTGTTCCTGGCCGACCGTTCCGCCTATACCCATTACCGGGATCTGGCGGAGCAGGGATACTACAACCGTATCATCTCGGGCAATATCAACCAGCGCGTAGAGATCGACAGCATGGCGTGCAACTTCAACGTGTACCCCTATGAGGTCATGACATACGCCCGGCAGCTGATTGTCCGCGAGAAAAGCATCACGGAACGCAGCCTTGTGACGAAAGGGCGCCTGCTCAATTCAAACCGGAGTGACAACAATCCGCACGGTTTCATCCTCGAAGCCTTTCAGGTCATCGAGAACCGGGACCTGCGTGTGACGGACAGATAAAATTCAATACAGCATGAGAAAATTATTTATCAAGGCCAGAGATTATCTGGATGACGGACTGCGCGGGATGTGCGGCCGTCTGACACCCGAAAAACGGGTGGTTGCCATCGTCGTGATGGTCGTCGTGTTCGCCGGAATCAATTTCTACATGCTCTTCCGGGCGGTCTATAACATAGGTCGGGAAGACGCAAGGCGGGAAAAGGTGATTGGGATTACACCGCTCAGCGTGCCGGATATCGTGCCTCACGATACGGACACGCTCTCCCGCAGGACACAACGGGAAATGGAAGAGTTCTTTAACCAATTTAATTTCGATTAGCGATGACACAGGAAGCAAATAAACTCAAACGGAAGCAGGACTTGAAGAAGTACCTGGTATTCGCCCTGATGTTCGCCGTATTCGTAGGTTCCCTATGGCTGATTTTCGCGCCCTCCGAAAAAGAGAGGCAGGAGCGGGAGCAATCGGGCGGGTTCAACACCGAACTGCCCGATCCCCGCAATGCCGGGATTGTCGGGGACAAGAAGACGGCCTACGCGCAGGATATGATGCGGCGCAAGCAGGAGGAGAAGATGCGCACGCTCGAAGAGCTGTCTTTCGGGCAGGAAATGCCGGACAGCACGGTACGGTTGCCCCGGCAGGATGAAATTCCCTCTCCCGATGCAAGCGGGGCGAAAGCGGAAACAGCGTCCTCATGAGTGTAAATAACGTCAAAGTCAACATTCGCAATGCTGAAGCTCATGCCGGTGTGCGGGGCGAGATACTTGACGTTCGGGTAATACTTCACAAGGCGTTCACGGAACATATCCGCTCTCTTGTCGTGCTCGATGAGCGAGAACGAGGGGTAATTGAACATTGCTCTCTCAAGGTCTATCTCCTTGTGATAATAGCCGAGGAGCTTATAGAAGAAGGTGATATGGTCGCTGTGACCGTGAGTGCCGTACCAGAGGGCGATCTTTATCGTCTCGCCCGGCTCGGTGCCGGTTATCTTGTGCATGAATTTGATGCA
>ENA-ORNF01002003-ORNF01002003.1-human-gut-metagenome-genome-assembly--contig:-NODE-2003-length-16088-cov-3.885860_pt1 | contig 16088 bp, 12 predicted proteins | sample MGYA00242110_ERZ509012 | MGnify/ENA primary metagenome ERZ509012 (study PRJEB26280, sample SAMEA2338714) | human gut metagenome | biome: human gut; feature: human-associated habitat; material: faeces...
GGACCTTGAATACCCTGAATACCTTGTGGACCTGTTGGACCTTGTTCACCTTGTTCTCCAGTAGGACCTTGAATACCTTGAGGTCCTTTTTCACCTTGAGGTCCTTGGACACCTTGAATACCTTGTGGGCCTACTTCACCAGTTTCACCTTTGATACCTTGAATACCTTGAGGTCCTTGAATACCCTGATCTCCCTTATCTCCTTTAGGTCCTTGAATTCTACCTACATTAGTAAATTTATCGCCTGTCCATACATGTAGATTACCATTAATTAAGTAACCATCACCGTTTTTGTTACCTGCTTTAGGTAAATCATCAACAGAAGTTAGAGTGTTTAATATAGTAACTGAAGTACCATCTTTACCAGTATCTCCTTTTGGACCTTGAATACCTTGAGGTCCTTGAATACCTTGTAAACCAGTATCTCCCTTTGGACCTTGAATACCTTGAGGTCCTTGAATACCCTGAGCTCCTTGTAAACCTTTTTCTCCTTTTTCTCCTGTAGGACCCTGAATACCTTGTGGACCTTGTTCGCCTGTTGGACCTTGAATACCTTGTTCACCTTGAATGCCTTGAGGTCCTGTTGGTCCTTGAATACCTTGTGGTCCTTGAATTCTACCTACATTTGTAAATCTATTACCTGTCCATACATGTAAATTACCATTAATTAAATACCCGTCACCATTTGAGTTTCCACTAATTGGTAATCTGTCAACTGAATCTAAAGTATCTAATATAGTTACTGAAGTACCGTCATTTCCTTTAGGACCTTGTGGACCTGTTGGACCTGCTATACCTTGTGAACCTTGTGGACCTGTTGGACCTTGAATACCTTGTTCACCTTTTTCACCCTGAATACCTCTTGGTCCTTGTTCTCCAGTAGGTCCTTGAATACCTTGAGGACCTTGAATACCTTGAGGACCTTGGTCTCCTTTAAAACCTTGAATACCTTGTGGACCGATTGGACCTTGAATACCTTGTTCACCTTGAATACCTTGTGGACCTTGGATCTTACCAACATTAGTGAATTGAGTTCCTGTCCATACATATAAATCTCCATTAATTAAGTAACCATCACCATTTTTGTTACCTACTTTAGGCAAATCGTCAACAGAAGTTAGAGCATCTAATATAGTAACTGAAGTACCATCATTTCCTTTTGGACCTGTTGGACCTTGAATACCTTGTGGACCTTGAATACCCTGAATACCTTGAGCTCCAGTATCTCCTTTGATACCTTGAAGACCTCTAGGACCTTGAATACCTTGTGGACCTGCTTCGCCTTGTTCTCCTTTTTCTCCTGTTGGACCTTGAATACCCTGAATACCTTGTGGACCTGTTGGACCTTGTTCACCTTGTTGTCCTTGTTCTCCAGTAGGACCTTGTACTCCTTGCTCTCCCTTAGGACCTTGAATTCTACCAACATTGGTAAATTGAGTTCCTGTCCATACATATAAGTTACCATTAATTAAGTAACCATCACCATTGGTATTACCAACACTTGGTAAGTCGTCAACAGAATCTAAAGCATTTAATATAGTAACTGATGTACCATCATTTCCTTTTGGACCTGTTGGACCTTGAACACCTCTTTCTCCAGTAGGTCCTTGAATACCTTGAGGACCTTGAATGCCTTGTGGACCTGTTGGACCTTGTTCACCTTGTTCACCTACTGGTCCTTTTTCTCCTCTTTCTCCTGTTGGACCCTGAATACCTTGTGGTCCTTGTTCTCCTTTTAAACCTTGAATGCCTTGTAATCCTGTTGGACCCTGAATACCTTGTGGTCCTTGAATACCTTGAGGTCCTTGGATCTTACCTACATTTGTAAACTGAGTTCCAGTCCAAACGTATAAATTACCATTAATTAAGTAACCATCACCATTTGAATTACCCTTAGCTGGTAAGTCATCTTCAGATGATAAAGCATCTAAAATAGTAACTGATGTACCATCATTTCCTTTTGGACCAGTTGGACCTTGAATACCTTGTAAACCAGTATCTCCTTTTGGACCTTGAATACCTTGAATACCTTGTGGACCAGTAGGACCTTGTTCACCTTGTTCTCCAGTAGGACCTTGTTCACCTTGTTGTCCTTGAATACCTTGTGGACCTGTTGGACCTTGTTCACCTTGCTGTCCTTGAATACCTTGTGGACCAATTTCACCCTGAATACCTTGAACACCTTGTTCACCTCTAGGTCCTTGGATCTTACCAACATTTGTGAATTGAGCTCCTGTCCATACGTATAAGTTACCATTAATTAAATATCCATCACCATTTTTGTTACCTAAAGTAGGTAAGTTATCAACAGAATCTAAAGTATTTAATATAGTAACTGATGTACCATCATTTCCTTTTGGACCAGTTGGACCTATTTCCCCTTGTTGTCCTGTTGGACCTTGAATTCCAGTATCTCCTTTTGGACCTTGAATACCTTGAGGACCCTGAATTCCAGTATCTCCTTTATCTCCTTTTTCGCCTTTGTCTCCTTTTAGACCTTTTTCACCAGTTGGACCTTGAATACCAATATCTCCCTTAGGGCCTTGCTCACCTTGTATACCTTGAGGTCCTTGAATACCTTGTAAACCAGTATCTCCCTTTGGACCTTGGATTCTACCAACGTTTGTAAATTTAGTTCCTGTCCAAACATATAAATTACCATTAATTAAGTAACCATCACCATTTTTTGCTGTACTTGGCAATTCATCTGTTGAAGAAAAAGCTCCCATTATTGTAACTGAAGTTCCGTCTTTACCTTGAGGACCTGTTGGACCTTGAATACCTTGAACACCTTGTGGACCAGTAGCACCAGTAGATCCTTTTTCACCAGTAGGACCTGTTGGACCTAAATCTCCTTTAGCTCCTGTTTCACCAGTAGGACCTGTAGGACCCATTAAACCAGTTTCACCAGTATCGCCTTTAAGACCTGTATCACCTTGTGGACCTGTTTTTCCTTTAATTCCTTCAACTACTGAGAATTTAATTCCTGCTAATGGATGTATTCTACAATCTATTCCTTCAGAATCATTTATAACAAAACAATTTTTTTCAACATCTAATACTACAGTTCTTACTTTTTCAGTTCCTGGTATCAATGTTTGATATGCTACTTTACCGTTTACATTACTAATATAAACACAACCTGTTGTAGTTTTTATTCCGCCTTTGTTTATATCATTCAAGAAATTTCCGTAATGCACACCATCTACTTCATAAGCTTCATCTGCTTCTATTACACCGCATATATGTAATCCTTCACCTTTAGGACCTTGAATACCAGTTGGACCCATAGGACCTGTTGGACCTTGAATACCTCTTAAACCTTGAACACCTTGAGGACCTCTAGGACCCTGAATACCTTGTGGTCCTTGAATACCTTGAGGACCAGTTGAACCTTTTAACTCAGTTTTTTGTTCCTCAGTTAATTCACTGAATATTAATGATTTACCTGGTTCACCTTTTTCACCTTGAGGACCAGTTGGACCTATTAATTCAGCTTTTTGTTCTTCAGTTAATCCTTCAAAAGTTAATGCTTCACCAGTATCTCCTTTTTCACCCTGAAGACCTCTTTCTCCAGTAGGACCTTGAATACCTTGTAAACCTTGAATACCTCTAGGACCAGTAGGACCTTTTTCTCCTCTTAGTTTTATAGGAATCCATGTTTGAGTTACAGCATCAAATATGTAGAAATTATCTTCTCCATATCCTGTGTTTTTAATATGACATAATGTTCCATCTTCACACTCATTATAACTAAACATTTGATCTTTTGTATCAAATACTAAGTCTATTTTTAATCCATCACCTTTTGGACCTTGTGGACCTTCAGGACCCTGAATTCTACCAGCATGAATGAATTTTCTATCATGTCCGCTAAATACGTATAGTTGACCCTCAGTATTAGCTCTTTTATCATTAACTATATAACAATCACCAGGTTTAGCTTTTAATTCAAATTTTCTTAAATCTTTGATATTAGTTACTACACCTTTTACATCTATACCTGGGATTAATAATGAAAGTACTCCATCATTATCTATATGTAATCCATTTCCTGGAATTATACCACCAAGTTCTGTATATGTTGCTGGTCTAATTTCAAAATCTTCTGTATCTGGCTTATTTATTAAGTCATTATAATTACCAGAAAAAGCAACCTTTGCTAAGTCTGGGTCTCCCTTGATTATATTTCTAATATTAGGAGCGTTTATTAGATCTCTATAGTCTCCTGAATATGCAACAGGAGCTAAATTGTCATTTTTAACTTCATCATCTGTTTTATCGTTATTATTATTATCAACTTCTGTTATGATTAATTTATCTAATGTAACAGAATCTATATAATTTAGTTCGTTTTCTTCAATAAAAATCCCAATTGGATCGTTTGCTTTTACTACATAAACTCTTTTCCCAATTGAGACTTTTACATCATTTTCTGAACGAGACTTTAAGTTATATTTCACGAATTAAGCCTCCCCTAGTTTTTTTCTCATTTTCTTATAAATTAAAAATAATCCTCTTTTTTTCTTTTATCCATAGGAAATCAACAAAAAAAGAGAGGTTATTTCTAACCCCTCTTAAAATTAAGCCCTAATATATTTTGATTTGTTTTCATCAAATTTATAGATGTTTTCAATTCCAATTGATATAAGTTGTTCAATTATCTGCTTTCTAGAATCAGTAACTTCAATCTTAAAATCAGCACATAATTGAAGTGCCTGTCTTAAAGCTGCGTCCTTAATTTCTTCATCATTATTTGAAATTACAATTGCAAAATCTAATGATGATAAAACTATTTGAGATATTTGCATTATCTTATCTTCAGCTTTTAAATTAAGTTCATCAATTATAGCTGTAGATAAGCCAAAAATACTTTTTATAGTTTCTAAATCTTTTGCATTAATATAGTTCTTCTTAACTAAATAAGTTACTCCTGCAGCAACAGCTAAAACTGCTACTACTATTAATAAAGCGTATACAAAATCCATTATTATTGTTCCTCTTTTCCTGCTTTTTCAATTTTACTTACAGTCTTGCCATCTTCGCTAATTTCAATCTCCCCTAATTCCTTACCAACAGTAACTAGAGTACTATATGACCCTTGTAAAGTCAATTTTTCTTTAGCAATTTCATCTAAAGTATTATTAAGTTTTTCAATGTTCGCTACTATGTTTGCCTCCATAGTATTTAATTCTTGAAATCGTTCATTAACTTCCATAATTTTTTCATAAATCATTTCTCAAAATCTCCCTTCTTAATACGAGAAATAAAATTCTTGCTAAACCACTTATTCTTTTTGGCAACTCCAAACCAATATAGAAACTTATTATCTAAAACATACGTTATACTAAAATCTTTACTATTTCTTGTAGATCTACCACATTGTTGTACAAATTTTTTAAAAGTTTCGGCTAAATACCATTTAGTATCTAAATCTCTTTTGGCTTTTGTTCTTGAATCACTTAAACTTAAAAAAGGAACTTTGACGATTATTTGAAATCTACTTAAATCATCCTTTAAATCTACTCCTTCATTTAAAGAAGATGATACTAATACAGTAGGTTTTTTACTAGTATGATGATGATTTACTATATCATTGTTTTGTATATTTTCATACCTTACTAATAATCTATCATTTTTAATATGATCTTTTAAATATTTACTTATTGTTGAATTTCCTGTATGAATTATTCCTTTTTCATTCTTGTGTCTATCTAAAATTTTGCTAACTTCATTTGCTATTTTTTCTAAATTTTTCTCATCTTTTAGTGCTTGATAATTTGTTGAGCATGATTGTAAACAATATATAGGTGATTTTTCTGGATCAAAATCTGATTCACATCTAATTACCAAACAATCCTCTTTATCTATACCAAGCATTTTGATGAAACCATCTATATCTAGAATAGTGGCACTCATAAAAATTATTCTATCATTTGCCATTCTATCAATATATTCTTTAAATATACTTTGAACATTTAAAGGAGTTAATAATAATCCATCTTCTTTAGCTTCTATTATCCAATCTTTATCTATATTAGTTGATTTAAAGAAAGCATCTATTCTCCTACAAAATTTATCCATTTCATAATATTCATCATTTTCTTCTATGATACTATCCATTTCTTCATCTGTTAATTCTGAAGCATCTTTAACCATACCTAATGAGTCTTTAATTTCTTCTAGTTTTCTTACTTTCTTATCAAATATTAATTCATATATTGTTCTTATCCATTCTTCATTTTCTTTACTATATCCATTTTTTAAAACTGAAGTATTAGCTAATCTTGTTGCTTCTTTCAATTCTGCTGAATCTAATATACCATATTCATTATCTAAATGCTCTAATGATAATTCAATTTCTGCTGACTCCACTAAAATGTTTTCTAATAAATGACATTCATCAAATACAATTGTTCCTCTAGGTTTAAATGTATTTGGATTATCAGCAGCTTTCAAAAAATACTTATATGAAGTTAAAAATATGTCTGATTTAAATGCTCTATTTCTTGCATTAAAATATGGGCATAAACCTTCCATTTTACATTCTTTTGCTTGCTTTGAATTTACTAAGCAATAACCATTAGCGCAAGTTAACCTATCTTCAAAATAGCACCTATAATTAACTTTTCCTTTTACACTTGCAATTGGTTGATCGTAAAAATCACTTATATATTGATTTTGAAGTTGTTTTGTAGATGTTACTATATATCCTTGCCTTCCATTTTTACAAGCTGTTACTGCAATAGCACTTTTTCCAACACCTGTTTCTGCCTCTAAAATAATGTATCTCTTATCTGGATTATCATTAATTTTATCAATAATTCTTTGTTGTTTAGGTCTTATAGTATTAAACGGAAATTTTTCTTCGTCAATAATTTTATCACTCAATTCTTCAACCTCCCTTTTTTATAATATAATTATATACTTTTTTCTTAGAAAAGTAAACACGAATTATGCACTAGAATGGCCTGAGATTAATTTTTTTATTTAGTCAATAGTTTATTCACACTTTTGAAAGGTATTCCTCAGACACCAACAAGGTCAAAATTAAAGGTACCTCAGGTTAAATTAGAGGTACCTTTGTTCCTTTATTATTCGGTTTCAAATTCAAATTCTTTATCTTTTACGTCTACAGTTACTTTGTTAATCTTATCATTTTCAAATAATACCATATCAACGAAGTAATCTTTGATCTTACTATCTACTATTCTGATTATTTCTCTAGCACCAAAAGTAGCTTTAGCATCTGTAATTATCTTATCGTATGCTGCTTCTGAAACATTTAAATCTATTGCTTTCTTAGCTTTTAACTTAACAGCTAATAGACCGACTTCTCTTTCTGCAATCTTTCTTAACATTGAATCGTCTAACTTATTGAACATTACAACTGCATCTAATCTGTTTCTAAATTCTGGAGAGAATGTCTTATTAACATTATCTGTAATAGCTGAATCATCAATTGTTTCTTTTCTTAAACCAATTAATGTTTTACCAACTTGAGCAGCTCCACAGTTTGAAGTCATTACTAATATTGCATTTTTAAAATCTATCTTCTTACCATTATTATCTGTAACTGAACCGTAATCCATAATTTGAAGTAATACGTTGAAGATATCTGAATGAGCCTTTTCTATCTCATCTAATAATAATATACAAGATGGAGTGTTTCTAACTTTTTCAGTTAATAATCCACCTTCTTCATATCCAACATATCCCGGAGGCGCTCCGATTAATTTAGCCACAGAGTGTTTCTCCATATATTCTGACATATCGAATCTTATAAGTGGCATATTAAATTCTTTAGATAATTGCCTACAAATTTCTGTTTTACCTGTACCAGTAGGACCAACAAATAACAATGATGCGATTGGTTTTTCTCTATCGTCTAATCCAGATTTACTTCTCTTAATAGCCTTAACTATAGTACTTATAGCTAAATCTTGACCAAAAATCTTCTTCTTCATATTTTCTTCTAATGTCTTTAAGATATCTGAATCAGATTTATTCATATTAGTATCTGGAATATTTGCAACTAAACTTAATACTTTATCAATATCTTTCTTAGTTACTTTTTTAGAGTCACAATTCAATTTTACATATGAACCAACTTCATCAATTAAATCTATTGCTTTATCTGGTAAGAATTTATTATTTATATATTTAACTGATAAATCAATTGCATATTGTAAACTTGTATTAGAATATTTAACACCATGGAAATCTTCATAATACTTCTTAATTCCTTTAAGAATTTTAAGAGTATCTTCCTTAGAAGGTTCATTAATATCTACTTTTTGAAATCTTCTTGAAAGTGCTGGATCTTTTTCAAAATATTTTCTATATTCATCACTGGTAGTTGCACCAATAACTTTTAAAGTACCCTTAGTTAATAAAGGTTTTAAAATATTTGCTGCATCCATTGAGCCACCATTTGTTGAACCAGCTCCAACAATTGTGTGAATTTCATCAATGAATAATATTGCCTTGTCTAAATCTTCTAATTCTTTTAATAATTTCTTAAGTCTTTCTTCAAAGTCACCTCTATATTTAGCACCAGCTAATAGAGTACCCATATCTAATGAATAAATTTCATAACCTTTTAAACAATCTGGAACTTTATCAGCAATTATCATCATGGCTAATCCTTCAGTTATTGCTGTTTTACCAACACCAGGATAACCTACATGAATTGGATTATTTTTAGTTCTTCTTGCAAGTATTTGGATTGTTCTTTGAATTTCTTTATCACGTCCAAATATTGGATCGATTTTTCCTTGTCTAGCTTTTTCTGTAACATTTATTGTAAATTCTTCAATCGTTTTAGTACTTTTACTTTTCGAGTTGCTTGCATCTTTCACACTTTCGCTCATACCTGTATTCTCATTCACTTCCATTATTTCTCTATCATTATGCATATACTTTAAGTTATGTGACACTAAATCTTTCATTGCAACTGTATCAAAACCATTATTTATAAGCATTGTTGCTGCAGCTGTTTCTAATTCATCATCAAAATCAACTAAAGCCAATATAAAATCTGAATTGTAGAAAGTAGTCCTTCCACTATTTACTATTACAGCAGCTCCAAAATTTATAGCTTGAGCAGCTATTAAACTTAAAGTTATTTTACTAAAAGTAGAGTTTTCATCATTGCAATAATCTTTGAAATATTGCTCTAATTCTGATTTTAATGAATCAATTGTTACACCACAATCTTTTAAAAGTTCTACAGTATTTTCATTATCTAACATACTATATAGTAATAATTCTGAACATATATTTTCATGATTATACTTTTTAGCTTTTTCCTTTGCAATTTCGATTGTGTTACCGAATTCCTCACTTGTTAAAACCCTTCTATTTTCCTCATAACTCATATCAACAAACCTTCTTTCATTCAATCAATTTCAGCTATTAACGGGTAGCCAGCCCTTCTAGAAACATCCTTAACTTTTTTTACTTTAGTTAATGCAACTTCTTTTGGATATGAACCAACTACCGCTTTACCATTATAATGGATTTGGAATACGATTTTTTTTGCCTCTTGTTCTCCTTTGCCGAAAATTGTAGTTAATACATATAGTACGTGATCAAATGTTGTATAATCATCATTAATCAAATACACATTATGCATTTTTGGTGTTTTAGTAATGTCATTTGTTCTAACTAATTCTTTTACGTCACTCATTAATAAAATTTAACCTCCTTGAGTTTTTCTACCTTGATTATAGTTTAATTATAAACCATTTTCTTGATTTTGTAAATAGTAATTTGAAAAACTTTTTATAAAAGATTTTTTTAAATTACCAATCCTTTAGTTTATAATTAAATTATATACCAAACTTTTAAAAAAGTAAACATAAATTTTATAAAGTAGTAAAATTGATTTTGTAAAATATTTATAAGAAAGTAAACATCATTTAAAAATTTAAAACAAAATGGAGATCTTTAAATCTCCATTAATTATTCTTCTTCATCGTCGCCATAAATGTTCTCTAAAGTTCCATTTTCAAAGAAATAAGAAAGTAAACTACCCATTGTAACTTGTTTAGTTACAAACTTAATTACTTCTAATATAGAGTAATTATTTACTAAAATTTCTTCATATCCATCCATTAATTTTCTGAACGTCTTATATTCTTTGCTTACGAAATTATAAATATGAGCATCGTTTTCATCATTAATTGACTCTATAACTTTTTTAAATTCTTCTACAGTAAAGTCATCACTAAATACTTCTTCATATTCTTTAATGCTTTTAAAAGCTTCATTGCTTTTAATTACTTCTAATTCAGCAGCTAATTCTTCTTCATTAGTATTATAAATAGTTACTAATTCAAATAAAAAGTCTGCTATTAATTCTTTCATATCATTTACTTCTTGAACAGTAAACTTCTTTGACTTAGCCATATTTAATGCATCTTTAAATGTTGATGAACCTTCAATATTGTAATATGGAAATTCGCTCAATAATATAGTAGTAAATGCAATTTGCTCTGTTGTTAAAGTTATTTGTCTTTTTTCTTCATCTGCCATAATTTTTTTCCTTTCTTTTACACATAAAATTCTTTCATATCATCTAATCTTAAACAAGCCAATCTTCCACCATCAAATACTGCTCCGCAATCAGTATAAATTGTTCCATTTCTTTTTATGATTGACATTTCTTTTTGACTTGGATCTATATAAGCTGTTGGAGTATGACCATTAATTATTGTATAATCTTTATATCTTCTTTCATTACCTATTTGACTTCTAGACCATAAAACATAATCAGTGTCTTGCATGTCTATAATTTGTTCTATTGTATAATTATTTTGATTTTCTGGTAAATATAATCCAGCATGAGTAATTATAAACTTGCCATATACATAAACTAAGTCTAATCTTGAGATCCAATTATATAAACTATCTGCATATTCTTGACCTCTTTCGCAAATCTGATTATAAGTAACATAACCACCATTATAAAACCAAGATTTAGCATTTCCATTAATATAAAATTCAAGAAACATATATTCATGATTTCCTGGTATAAACAGTATATTATTATTACTTACTACATAATCTAATATTTTAATTGGATCTTTTCCTCTATCAAATATATCTCCATTAATTATTAACTTATCATCTTTGGTAAAATTAATCTTTTTTAACATTTGAGTAAATTTATCATAACATCCATGAATATCACTCATTATATAAGTTGCCATTATCTATCTCTTTCGCCTCCTTTACTATAGTTTAATTATATACTAATTTTTTTAAAAAGTAAACAGAGAACTGAAAAAAGCAAGGTATTAAGCCTTGCTAAAAACTATTTCATCTATTCCAAAAATTAAAATTTCATCATTCTCTTCTAATTTAACTTTATTATTAGAATTTAAATCTAAAATTTCCTGTTCTCCATTAGAACGATTAATGATTATGGAACCATTAGCGGTATCTCCACTTAAAATGTAAGTTCCTTCATCTATATCCATTCCGACAATCCAATTTCCTGCGCTTAAAACTTCTTTCTTTTCTGTATTGACAGGAATGAAGCTTAAATTATCCGAATTAATGTCAATTACATAATCATACTTTAAATCTACAGTTAAAGAAGATACTCCTTGAAAATTATCATCACTACCTATAATTTCACAAAATAGCATTTCATTATTTTCATCATATATTGTAATAGTTCCAGTACCTTCAGCTAAAGTACAAACATATCTACCAATTTGAATTTCATTTCCTACAGTATATTTACCTGAAGGTAAATTTACTTCTTGAGCAACTGAATTAGACCTATCTAAACTACTTTTATTATTTTCATTATTTTCAATAGTAAAATTATCATTATTGTCTGTTGAATCTTCAGTTATTTTGTCGTTTTGTTCAGTGTTATCTGGTGTTTCTGGAACAATAGGATCTACATTATCTACATCTGGAATTTCATTATTTTGATTTTTGTTATTTTGATTTTCATTATTATCTTCTATCTTATGAATATTATCATTAACGTCAACATCAATGTTTTTATCTTCATCTTTATTCAATAAAGTAAATCCTAAAAAACCAATAGCTACTATTAATAGTAAACTAACTAATCTTCTAATTCTTTTAAATAATAGCTTCTTATTTATGGTTCCGCAATTTGGACATCTTTTGATTTTATTATTGTAAGTGTTTTCGCACTTCTTACAAATGATAATCTTTTCTTTTTTCATTTAAAAAATCTCCTTTTATTTTTGTTCACAAACACGATCGCTCTTCCAATCTAATAACCATTTTGTTTCTAAAATATCGTATTGTACAATATCGAAATATTTTGCTTCTGATTTGCAATAACCTCTAATCATAAGTTTTTCATAGCTATCATAAAAATGTCTTGCATTATCCTTTATATATTGTCCTGTTCTTGCTAAAATTGAACCCCAATTTTCATCTTCTAATATTACTTCTCCAGCTTCATTATAAACATAAAACATTTTTACAAATTTCTTATTTTGTCCAACATTATAAGTTGGTCTTTGAGTAAATGGTTGATGCTTCCAAAGAAATCCTACTTTTAACTTAAAACCATTATCAAATACTAATAATTTTGGATGTTTCCTAATTTGTTCTCTTCTACCTATTATCCACTTTCTATCATTATATAAATCTTCGTACTTCTTTGCATTCTTCATATCAGTTTCCCAAAGTGGTAAAATTTTACTATACTTTTCTTCTGCTTTTGCATATTCTTCATCATTAAGTTGTTTTTCTACTCCATTAACAAAAATCTTATTTCTTTCTCCTATAGTATATTCAATTTCTTCATATTGAAGAATTCTTATTAAATTTGCTTTCTTATAATTTGCTGTTGTAAAATCAATATCTGAACGATACTTGTTCGCTACTTTATATTTTTTTAATGGTTTGTTAGCCATACTAAAACCTCCTTTTCTTATATTAATTATATACTAATTTCTTAAATTTGTAACCAGTGTTTTTAATTTTTTTTATAAAAAGTTTTTAAAAGTTGTTCACTTCTTTTAAAAAATTATATGATAAGAAAAGAAATAAAAAAAGAAAGAATACCAAAAAAAGTATTCTTTCTAAATCCGTACAATTTAATATTGATTAGTGATTGATTATTATCTTAGCTACACCTAATGGGTTAACTACTGATAGACCGATTTCTTCGTAAACAATCCAACCAACTCTTAACATTTCTGGCTTGTCAGCTGGGATTACTTGAATGTCTTGTCTTACTGGCATTACACCTACAAATTCTGGATCAGCTAAAACATAAACAGTATCAAGAGGAACTTTCTTACTGATTAGGATATCTGCTGTCCAAATGTGTCCGAATAAGCCAGTCTGAAGAACCTCATGTTGAGTAACTGGATCAAATTCGTCTCTACCCCAAGTTCTTATATCTGCAAAAGCTTGAGCATTCATTACTATCTTAGTTACTACTAAGTCATGCTTTTCGATTTCCTTAAATGCTTGAGTTAAAGCTGCTCTTGTTAATCCTTGAGTAGAAACTGTTACTACATTTGGACCTGAAGTAGCTGCTTCGTCTACTAATCTGAAGATTTCTTCATCTTCAACCGCCATTATGTCTGCCTTAGCCCTCATTTGAGCTCTGTCAATAACATTAAATCTTCTTTCCTTAATTTGAGAGAATCTTACTTGTGGATAAGAAACAATTTCAAATGTAGGAACCATTACTCTTTCGCCTTCAACAACTTGATCTGGAACTTGTCCTCTCTTACTGATTACGAAAGCCTTAGCATCTCATTTATGGACTATATCTTCATCCTTTTTATTAGGAGATTAACATGTAGTCTCTGAAGATTAATTATTAATAAATGATTTAATAGTATAATTAAAATTTTTAATCATTTACTATAATTCCTTTCTTGCTGATTATTTTGTTAATTAAATGTTATGACTCTTTACAATGAAAGTAAATAGTAATTTAATTTTTTTAAAATTTCCAGCATTTAGTTAATTTTTTTACTTATAAATTACTTTATAAGGGATGCAAATGCTAAGTTTTTTACATCCTTGTCATATACAGGAAGCGAATTTTTTTCGCGTAGACTATATCTTCATCCTTTATAATTAAAGGAGTTTAACGTGTAGTCGTTGAAGATTTTAATTATTAATAAAATCAAGAATTTTATTTTTCACATTTAATAAATTTTTATTTTTTAATTCATAATCCCATATAATTAAACATTCTACTCCAACTTCTTTATATAATTCTATTATTTCTTTTTCTTCTTGCTTTGTATGAAAAAAATCTTTTCCACCAAATAATTCTATTACTTTTTTTGTTTCCGAAAAAGGTTTAATTATAAAATCTGGATTTTTTCTTCTATCATTATTAAATGTAATCCAATGAGAAAAATTACCAGTATATACTAATTTTGGAATATTCATATCTAATATCTTTTTTTCAGCTTTATTTGGTTCTATATTAGAAAATTTACCATATTCTTCAGAATTGTATATACTATTTTTATCATTCCACATTGCTTTTATAGTATTAGTCATTTTTTCTAAAACTTCTGGTATCTCCATTATATTATCTGTTCCATATTTATCTATTAACGTTTTTTGTCTATTCTCTCTAGCTTTTTTCTTTATTTCTTTGTCTTGAAATACATTTTCACAACCATATTTTTCTAAACATGTTTGTTTACAAGAATTAGAAATTTTCTTTTTTATTTGTGGCAATTGAGAAATATTATCAACATTGTATTTTTTTCTTATAGTATTCCTTCTATTATTAGCTCTTATAGATTTACTTTTTTTGCATTCTATTTCACATTTGTAAATATCTTTATATTTTTTTACAGTAATGTTATGCTTATTTACAATATGTTTTGATAAGCATTTCTTTTTTTCTCCACAAATTTTACAAACAACATAATCTATATTTTCTTGTTCTATCATAATAATTATCCTTTCTTGCTGATTATTCTATATTTAAATATTATAACTTTTACTTATAAAAGTAAATAGTAATTTAAAAATATCAATGAATGTTCCAGCATTTAGTTAAATTATTATCATACAAATTACTTTATATGGGAGCCCTTCCTGTTTTTAAGCTCCTTGTGGTAATGGGTCAACAACTAAAAGTTTTCTTCCGACACCTTGATAGTCAAGAGAAACTCTTATAGGGTTTGCCATAGCAGCAGCTAATGCGCTACGACCTTCTTCTGTTTCACGTTTATGGACTATATCTTCATCCTTTATAATTAAAGGAGATTAACGTGTAGTCTCTGAGGATTTTATTAAATTTTAAATAATCTTTCCTGCTGATTATTCTTAACTATAACATTATAACCTTCTAGGTATTTATAATTAATAAGAATTTTCCAGCAATTAGTTAATTTTTATCCAATAAATTACTTTACTAGAGCGCCTGAAACAGAAAACAAATAACAATGAACAATATCTAATTTTAATTTAAGCGCTTTAGAAATTAAATATTCTTTTTCTTCGTTTGTCATTGCCATGATATGTTTTCCTCCTCTAAATTAGATATACATTATAAATCCAATATATTTTTCAGCATCAAAACCAGCTTCAGCCCATTCATACATGTTACCAGCTGTATATCTACCGATATGAGTAACAACACCTAAACAAGTATCTTTTGCAGGATCTGCCTTTCTGATCTTTCCTTCAGCATCTGAAGTAATCTTGTCTCCAACTGCTAAATCATCTACTGCACCATCAGCAACTCTTGATTCATGTACATAGTATTCTCCGCCTCTAAAGTAGAAAGAAGCCTTTAAAGAAGCATTTACCATATCTCCTAAATCTTCTCTAAATAAACCAACGGCGTCTGCTCCACCGTCAGAAGCTAAAGCAACTCCATTAGCTCCTACCTTACAGAATTTTCCAGCTAATTCTTCTTGTTTAGCTGCAACTAAAGCTGGATCAAATTCATGAGTACCATTTAAAAGTCCTTCGTATCCTAGTCTTAAATAATCTGTGCTTTTAATATCCTCCGGGCAGTCCACCGCCGCAAGATACGCATATTTTTCTTCTGAAATCTCACTCCCGGACAACGTCTTTCCGGCGCTGACTGCTGT
>ENA-ORNF01002013-ORNF01002013.1-human-gut-metagenome-genome-assembly--contig:-NODE-2013-length-16019-cov-3.525745_pt1 | contig 16019 bp, 16 predicted proteins | sample MGYA00242110_ERZ509012 | MGnify/ENA primary metagenome ERZ509012 (study PRJEB26280, sample SAMEA2338714) | human gut metagenome | biome: human gut; feature: human-associated habitat; material: faeces...
TGCCCAGCTGCCGGTAAGCTGGATCGTTTTCCGCAGCTTCCCGGGAAGCTCGCCGCTATACTCCGAAACCGTATTAGGCGCTGCACTGATCCGCAGCAAAAGCGTGATCTGTTGGATGATCCGCAGCATGGCGTCTTTCCTCGCGTTATTCGTTGAGGTGAAATATTTTTGGCGCATGGTATGGAACTCCTTGACCGCCTGTACCCATACGGCCTTCTCCTCCGCTGAAAACGGAATGAGCTCTTGATGGATACGTTTGATGTCCTTCCCGGTGACCTCCTCAAAGGTACGGGTGATCACTGTCTTGGCGAGGATATCACGCAGAATATCTGCATTGTAGATGTCCTGTGTGCGCTGTCCGACACCAAATACGGTGATTTTCTCCGGCAGATGTGAATTGGCAAACAGCGTGTACCCACGACGATAGGCCGGGATCGGTTGACCGTACCACGGGTTAGTCTCTCGTGTCGCCGTGCCGTCCTTATCATAGTGATAGATGGTGTGGCAGCAGGATAGCATATTGATGGAATTGTTATAAAGTAATTCCATCTGCGGTGCGAACTCAGAGATGTTGTTCCGGGTACTGGTTCCTGTGGTCAGCAGCTTTGATTGGCATCGTCTGAAGCAGGACAGCACCGCCTTGGCACGGCTGCTGTACGGATTGCATATCTCATCGCTTTCATCCAGTACAAGACAGGTCTTGCGGCTATGGATCTTCAGCCATTTTTTGATCTGCCTGCGATACTTGCACAGCGCATTAAAGGTCATCAGCACAAAGTCGCCGGGCTTGATCCGCTCCAGATCCCTCAGCCGTTCCACGAACACATACGACACGTCATAGTTGGGCAGCACCACATTCCAGTTATTGCGGATAGAGATGGCCGATGAAATGACCCAGGTGTTACGATACCCTTGTCTGTCCATGCGGTATTTCCCATAGGCAATGCCAGCCAGCGTCTTACCGGAACCCTGTTCCCATTGCAGCAGCGTATAGCGCTTTTGCAGAGCAAGATTCAGGTCGTGGAGTTGGGTATCGTTCAGCAGGATCTCCTCCTCGTTCTCGGCATCCCATAACCAGAAATCATCCAACCATTTCCCAATTCCCGTGTCCGGGGTCATTTCCTGAAAAGGCTGGCTCTGGATCAGGTATTCATGCCGCTTTTTACGCAGCAGCCGTTCGTAACCAGGGAGTGTTTCACCGCGCAGCACTGCTTCACAGACCGGGATAGGTTGGCGCAGCTCTTCGCTCATGCGGCGTCGCACTGCGGCACTATACCCTTTATAGGCGAATGAATAATCCCGCTTGACAAGGTGGATCTCATCACGTTCCGGATGCCGGTTCTGACGTCTGAGTGTCTGACGAAGATAATGCAGTACCTTCGCCTCGGTCAACCGCCGTTTGCACCATTCCTCATATCGCATCTCTGGCGGCTGTGTCTCCGTATAGAACCGATGCAGATACGCGCAGCATTGGGCATACCGATCTTTCAGAGACGGATGTATCCTGATTTGGTACAGCATCTTCTCTACCGTATAAGTAAACGATGCAGAGGTTTGACGCTCCTTTGCCAGTTCCCGCAGGATCTTGGCGCGATTTTCCTTCAGCATAGCCTTTGGCATTTGCAGCAGCGACATGTGGATCGCTTGTGCTGCACCAGCATAGATGCCGCCGGAAAGATCGTTATCCATTCCTGTGTGATAGCGAGCCGGTGTTTCGGAATCCACGCCCTTCTTCTGCCAGAACTGCAGCTTTATTGGGAAGTGCGAAACACCCATCTGCGCAAAGGTATCATCCGGCAACAGGATCTGACCAAGAAACCGGAATTGTGCCTCCATCTTCCGAATCATTGAGCTGTCCGAAAACGAGTCGGCCAGAAATGAGTTGGGTACGATCAAAGCCAGGATTCCCAGCGGCTTCAAGAATTGGGCAGCCTTCAAGCAGTAGTAGAGCTGTGATAGATACTCCTTTCCATTCTCAGCCATCCATTGCAGGTTGAAGGGCGGGTTACCTACCACATAATCAAAGCGTACCTGCGGCATATAATTGCGAATATCCTTATTAACCAGATTGGCCTCCGGATAAAGATATGACGCCACCTTGAATGCCTTGGTGTCCAATTCACAGCCATAGACATTGGCTTCCACCGGCATTACGTTGAAGAAGTTCCCCATTCCGCAGGTGAGATCCGCCACCAGATCATCCCTTTCTAGCTGAAGACAGTCAACTACGAATTGACACAGGGCGGGCGGTGTAAAGAACTGGCCGTTTTCCAGTTCTTTTTTTGCCTCACTGTATGTATGGTAGCTCCGATAGTTCTTCCGGGAAAGCCCGTGCAGGCCTCCATCCCCTGTATAACCCTGAAAAATATCCTGCTTCGTGATACCATACGCTTCGCAGCAGTTGTTGTCGATCAGGTACAGGAGCTTTTCGTTAACTGCTCTGCGACTGCTCTGGGGGATCGATTCTGTCGAGGGTGTATACTTCATGACGACACCTCAGCATGAATAGTCAAGATACGTTTCGGCAAACTCCTTTGCAATAGACGCCGTCTTAAACTTCAGATCCACGCGCCCGTTTTTGAACATGCGCAGTTGTACGAGCTTCTGGCAGGTTGGAAACTGGAACTGCGATGTGGATACGTCAGAGTACCCCAGCAGCTCGGAAAAGCCTGCGGGAAAGCGCCCAAATGTATTGGTCTCATAGTGTGCTACAGCGGTAAAAATGTCCTGCATACGTTCTGCAAGCCTCCACTCTTCATGGCCCCATCGTTCATCGCAACTGCAAAAGTATCCGCCAAAACGAAGCGTATCTCCTTTTCTATCGTAACCGGCATTGCTATTACTCCAATATGCCGCCTTATGGCATTTGGTACGCAGCTCCTGAAAAGCACGTTCTACGAAGCTGAGTCCGTCCAGCTGTATAAACATCTGGTCAACCACATCTTCATAGTGCAGCGAAAGATCCCGCAGATTGCGATGATACTCCTTGCTCGTATCCATATCGCACCTATACGGGTCCGGCTCTGCGGGGATCAGATGCTCTTTGATGGCATCCGTTGAGATCGTTACGCTATATTTCTCATTGAAATGCTGTGTGAGCTCAGAGATGAACCTACTGTGGAACTTCTCCAGTTCTCGGTTCAGATCCGTTATCCCGAACCGGTAATTGCTTCCAAAGTAGGGCAGCGACCCATCCTGCCCTATGCCGAGCAGGTCTCTTTGCGCCTGAATCGCTTTTTTCCACTGTTGGCGTATTTCACGGAGCGCACGGCAGGATTCATCATACGCCTGTTGCTGGGTTTCGCAGAACATCAGGTCATCCTCCGGCAGGCGGGAATCCGCCTTGATCTCAACTTGCTCCAATTTATCGAGTAATCCCATAATTAAAAGTCCTCCTACAAAAACAAAAGCACCGCTGAACTGTCGTCAAACAATTCAGCGGTGCTTCTCCGCATTTATTCTTATTGTGCTGCTTCGATTAACACGTTTGGTATCGGGGGAAGGTGCATAGATTTACACCGGACTTTATTGTCGCATAAATCGGTATGTTAGCTTCCTTCGATCCCATTATACCCATTATACTGGGAGATGGGGATATAGGAGGACGGCATTTTTGCCGCCCTCCTATACCATTCGTCATACTATGCGCACATCGCTTCCGGCAGCTCCATCACAAAAGGGTACGTTTCCAAGGACACATGATACATGGAGTTCATGGTCTCAAAAACGGCCTTTCGGTCAGTGAGAGATTGGATACGGACGACCCGTGAGGTGCAGACCAGACCGCTATGATGGCGTATCCATGCACGGCTGCCCTCGCAGAGCGGTGCGACCAACCGGCCGGTAAGAATGACCTGCTTCTTATTCATTTTCTTTCTCCTTCCTTCGACCTGTGTGGTCGTGAAAAGCGCGATCATTATCCGAATCGAAAAACAGCTTGCGAATGATCTAATAGGCACACTTGAGAATACTCCGCACCATGTGCACGGTGGTATTCTCCCTCTGCGCGATCTCCCGCGTACCGTAGCCATCTGCCTTGAGCCGCAGTACGTTCATATCACGGCGGGGCATATGCCGGCCCAGATCGTGGAACAGCAGGCCGGTCTCCATATCCAGAAAGCTCTCATCCGCTGCGGAGAGCATATCGGACAGAGACAGGCCGGCATCGTCCATAACAGCATTGAGGCTGACCGTCGGCGCTGCACGCTTGGTAGATGCCTGATGGCGGAAGTGGTCTGCCAGGCGGCTCTCCATCTTGCGCCATGCAATGGTGGCGAAGCTGAAACGGCTGGACTCACCCTGCGTAGTATAGTCCATGACTGCCTGCAAGTAGCCAAAGACCACCACATCGTAATACTCATCCTCCGGCAGCTTCTTCTCATTGAGAAAAGCATAGACCAGATTGTGATGCTCCTCCGCAAATAACTGCTGCGCCGGGGTCATGGGGGTATTTTCATTCATTACAGTTCCTCCTATATGCCGGGAGCCGCAGCCTGTGTTTCACACAGACTGCGGCTCTTCACATGTTTCAGATCCTTATAAGGTCTGATAGGTTCATTTAGTGGGGAAGCTCCTCACGCTCGCCATCGATCACATCCGCACCGGAAATGCAGAAATGCTGGCCTCTGTCGGCAACAGCATACTCGGTGTTTGCGGTGGCATACTGGTCCTCCTCACCCTCACGGGCGGCAGACAGCTCCGCACGGTTCTTCAGCATCTCCTTCGCCTGCTGGCGGAACGACTCTACAAAGGCGCGGAACTCGCCCACCTGTTCAGGCTGGAGATCTTCCACCTTACGGAAGGTCGCCACGCTGTAGGTGTTGTTGCCGTTGTCCACGCGCTTCAAGCCGATCTGCACCACGCTGCTCCATGCCGGACGGCGCCGGGCCACAAACGCGGCGTTCATGAAATCATTGAACGGTCGCAGGCTGGTAGGCGGCAGAGAGAGCTGCAGCGGGATATAGTCACCGTCCTGCAGAAGATACAGAATACGCATATTTTTGCAGGCCTTCCCCTTCCCGTCTGTTGCCGTCCCGTAACGGTTCAGCTCACAGGCAGCACAGGCGCCGCCGGGTGTACCGTAGCCCTGCTTTCCGTCCACGGTGGAGCACAGAGGGACGGTGTTATCATCGTATTCACAGCCCTCGGGCCAATAGGCGCCGCTGGCGTGGTGGAACAGGATGATGCCCTGCAGAAAGCGGACATACTCCGGATTCTCCGGGTCGCCGGTAGGCATCTCGAATTGCAGTGCGCCGCCGGACGGGATCTTGACCTTGGGAAATGAGAGCGTCAAGCCCTCCATATCGTCGGCAAGATCATCGTTGCCGAAATCAAGGCCGGCCATGGTGGGAAGGTTGAATGCACTGGCAGTTGCCATCGTAGTAGTTTCAGGATAACTCATTTTTTGATCCTCCATTTTATCTTTTTTGTTTTTTCACATTACGCCGCGGATACCTGATTCAGCCGCGACCACACACTTCTGGGCATTGCCAGAATGTTGTAGCCGATGATCTCCAGATCCGAGGCGCGGTCATAGCTGCTTACGTCTTGACTGTACCGTGTTACCGCATTGGAAAGACCGTACAGGCTCAGGTCATGGCCTTCGATCAGATGTTGCAGGATGCCCTCACCCTCCGAGTCCGTAAGGCCGAACTGTCTGCTGGCCAGCTTCACAACGCCGGGTACATCTGCGGTGTTCATGGGGACGGCCGTAGCCTCCCGCATCATGCCCACCACCTGAGCGAACCGCGCTTCCTCTGCGGCGGCACGGACAGTGTCCTGCACCTTCAGCAGAAAAGCGTGATCGTCTGCAGCCAGCGTCTTTTCGGAATAGAGCTGGAAGTTCTCCTCCGCATCCGTTGCCCGGCCAATATGGTTGCGCTTTGTGGCGGCGTCGTTGACCACCATACCGTTGCTGCATACCAATCGGTAGATCAGAGGCTGGATGTTAACAGAGCCTAAGCCCACCTCGCTATTGCTGATGACCACACCGGCCTGCACTGTGTCACCCGGCGTCACATCCTCCTGTAAACGGGGATTGACCGCCTTGATATACATACGGGAGTCGGTGATCTGGCAGCTCTCGATGCGCACATCGGGGATCTCCGCCAGGATGGGCAGCACCGCTGAGGCGATACTGTAGTTGTCCATACGCAGATAACGATTGCTGAGGTAGGCGCGTGCCTTACCGTCCAGCACACGGATCATGCGCTGGGCAGGTGTCCGCTCCAGCCATGTGTTGACATTGTGTGCCAGTAGTCCGGGGTCTTCGCTGCGCATTCGCTCATAGTACTTGGCAGGGATACTCAGATGCGTACCGATCTGCCGGTGGGCGATGTCCCCGATCTCCAGCGGTTCGATACGGTCTGCGCCATCACTGTTCAGCACATGGAGCGCCAGATCGGGGCCGTAGCTCTCAAGACGAAGGTTGCCGGTATTGACCACATAATCCTCTTTGGCGCTCTGCTGCCGGGTAATCTCCGCGGCAAGCTGCTCCAGGGTTAAGCCTGTTTTCATGGCAGCACCCTCCTTACCAGTTCAGCGCGATGGCATCGTCCGTCATGCTGGCGGCGATGCCCTCACGCTCGAACACCTTCAGGAGCCGGGGCCAGTAATGCTTCTCCGGCAGGCTTTTGAATGAGGTCTGCGCTTTCTCTACGTCACCCTGACGGATGCAGATGTCACCGTTGTCCTTGATGACAAGGCTGCTATAGCCACGGGAATTGAGGTCGTAGATCAGATCATCCAGAACCTTGCGTCCCTGCTGCTCGAACCAGACCTGCGGATCGATCTCACGGGGCGGAGCAGGCAGCTTCTCGGAGGTGCCGTTCTCTGCCGCACTCTGTACCACAGGTGTGACCTTCAGCAGTGAGCAGGAGAAGTTGGCCTTTTGGTCAAAGGTCACCTCCGCCTGATCATAGTCGGGAATACCAGAGATGGTGATACGGCCTGTACCGCCGTGAAGGATCAGCTTCTCCGGCTCTGGGCTGCGCCACTCCCATGCGGCATCCGGATACACTGCTTTCAAATATGCGGAGATCCGGTGGTTAACATGGCGGAGCAGCAGTGGGCCGAAGCCATCTTCCTCTTCCATGGACAGTGAGCGAAGGCTCTGCCGCTGTGCGTCATAGGCAGCTCTGCGGGCGGCACGCCGCTTTTCGGTTTCCTGCTCCTGTATATAAGGGAACACGAACGCGACCGTGACCCAAATCGCCCAAATGGTAAATGCGGCTGTCAGAAGCCAGATCTGTGTGTCGCTGCGTACAAACGCAACGATGGCCAGAACGGCTGCGATAAGGACAGATACGCCAGACCAGATGGACTTTTTCTTATTCATGCTTTGCACATCCTTTCCTTTTCGTGATGAAAACAAAAAAGAGGAGCTGCCACGCATCCTTTTGATACATGACAGCTCCTCTTATGCCCGGCATCCTATCCGGGCAGGGGTTCTCGTTCTCCGTCGATCTCCGGTGCCTGTTCAGGCACTTTCGTGTCATAGGGCTGGAGATACCGCCATCGCAGCGCGATGACCTTCAGACGCTTATCCCGCGTCCAACCATCCCGTTTCAGATAGTCCTCCAGCTCCAGTGTGCCTTCCACACTGATCAGCGCGCCGCGGCACAAGCCTCTTTTGGCGAACTGTGAGGCAATAGCCCCAAAGGCAACGACCTGATAATACTGCGTTCTTGCGTAAGCCCCCTTACCGGTACGCTCCGCAAGGTCGAACCGTAGATAGGGCCGATTATTGGTGCTGATCTTCAGTTCAATATCATCCGATACAATACGGCCAACGACGGATATGTTTGCCATTACACTCCTTTCTGCCTTACGGCTTAAATATCTATAATAAAAAGTGCCGGCATACAGCATCAGCAATAAGCCAAAGCTGTCATGTCGGCACTAAATTACAATCTTAACAAACGTGTGCGATCCGAAAGGTATTCGGAAGCCCTGAATAGGCGATGCACAAAGAACAACTACAAGTGCATTGTAGCACTATATATTGCGGTTGTCAAGAGTCGCAATTCTATATATAGACATTTATTGAAACACACGAGAATCAATGATGTGCTGCAGCGCAGTGATTGCGGTGGAATATGACACGTCTTCAAAAAGGAGTGCGGATGTAATCTGCTCATAGTCACTCCTATATGCATCGGAGTCAACGATCTGCCGAAGGAGATTATTCATATCCACCCCCTCTTGTGCAGACAGGCAGACCTTGTGCGAGCGGCGTTCCAGAATGACCTCACTGGCTAATTGTCGCAGAGTATCATCAATCGTGACGATCATACTCAACTTATATATGTCATAGATGTGCCGCGAATGCTCTGTGATCGATCCATTGAGGTAGTAGTCTGCAAGTGCAAACAGCTTATCCAGCAGGGTACGCTCCGCTGCCTGCACATTGATTGAAAAAGGTTGCAGATTGTATTCGCGGATAATATCTTCTCTGCCGGTATCTTTCAGGAAATCATAAATGAAACTGGATGCGTCCATGGGATGATTCGGGAATGCGCGCATGGAAACAACGGTTTCAACGATAAGCTGCTGCTTCAAATACGTTGCCCCTTGCAATGCAGGGTAATTGATCACATAGCGATTATAGTCGCGCCGGCTGCGAATTTCTTCAGCATTGCTCAGGGATAATCCCAAGTCATCAACTACCGCCAAAATATTTCGCTTGAGTGCTTTACGCTGCCCTTCACTGGGACGGTCTTCAACATTCAAATCAATGTCCTCAGAAAAGCGCTGGATCAGCTTATAGCATTTTGAGAGTGAAGTTCCGCCCTTGAACACCATGTCTGGCTGATAGGAAGTCATCTTCCTTAAAAACTCCGTGACATAGTAGTCTTTTTCAATGATGCTGGCCGCAATCCCTGTCGCATCTGCCGTTCGTAGTATAGCTTGCTCGAACAATTCTCTATTACTGTGTAACATGATAGATGATCTCACTTTCCACCAGAGTGCGCATAGCCTTATCAGGAAACGCAGGTGCGTATTCTGTGATGTCGCGTCTCGTAATGCCGTTTTTTGTGATAAACTCTATGGTCAGTTTCTTCCTCCCTTCGGAGAAATAAGGTGCCGGCATTTCATTCATAAGCTCCAGGAAGCTCAACACAGCAGCATTTTTTGCCGTGACCTTACTTCTGGCTCTGCGTAGAATAACACGCTGCTTCCCGATAGCTAACTCACGGGAACGTGTCTTTTCGTTGTTGGTACAGACTTCAATGGTATTGGGCATTTGCGTTGACAGCCCCAGTTGGTTTAAGAAAGCTGCACCGGAATAGTAGCCGTAACAGCCAGAACTATCCTTTACATATTTTTTCTCGATTACCTTGCGGGGGTCGAGCAGACTGGTGCCAAATGCTGTCTCAGTGGGAATATAATAAATACCGCGGTCAAAACGCACCAGCCTACCAGTTCTACACAATTCGTTCAGTTCTTTGAAGAGCCACGGGCGTGAATAGCCCCTGCAGTCAATCTCATCAAGTAAGATCGGCTCGTTACAGCCGAAATTCGTTGTGAGTCTATCTAAAAGCGTCATATCACAGCCTCCTTCTAATCATAGTATGCTTTTCTTGATTTGAATTATACTATAATCAACGCACTGTGTCAACATTGCTATAATCCGACGCCGCCTCAAGCCCAAGAAAGCCATCGGTCGGGAGAGATTCGTCTATGAAGCTGCTGCCGGTCTGTACCTGTGCAGGAGATTTATGTGCAGAGGATTTGAAATAGAAACGATATCGGCGGCCAACCTCTATCTTGTCCTGCCTAGGCAGTACAAGTGTCCTTTCACGCTCCTGACTGTCTATGATCCGGATATTGCGGTACTTGCGGAGCGGCGTCTGTGTGATGGCAATGCAGGAGCCATCAACGGTCGTGTAGTGCCCGGCGATAATTAGGCGGTAGAGTTCTGCCGTTTTAAAAGCAAGTCCTATGGCGAGGATGCCGCTGAGCAGAGCTGTAACGGTATCGAGGGAAAAGAAAATGGCTGCCAGCCCTACAAGGAAGAAAGCCGCCCCTGCCAACGCGGTGAGGAGCAGCTTTCTTCTCAGGGGCAGCGGTGCTGTCCTGAGCTTGTCCATCATGACAGCCTCTCAAAGATGATCTGACGGCGCAGATAGAGGTTTGCCACGGCCTGCAGCACGGGGCGGCAGCAGACGAAGGGCCTGACCATATCCGCGATATTGTCGCTGGTGGTGGTATCGTCTGCATACAGGGCGTCCATCAGCTGCGAATCAGAGTGGATCGTATGGATGTCATACTCCACACACTTGATCAGTTCTGCCGTGGATAAGAGTGCCTGACGGGACAGACGATAAACCCGCCGTTCGTTTGCGCTGCGCCGGTCCTTGCGAAACAGCTTCCTGGTAACCGCAAAAGGGACATGGCCGAAAACCGTCAGCTTGATAAACGAGATCAGCCGCAGCAGCAGACTGTCTGAGATCGGCACCACGTAAAGCCCTGACAACAGAGCATACAGTGCATCCTCATCGGTTTCGCCGCAGCCCTCCACCACCAGTCCGCGCTGCATCAGTCGGCGCATACAGGCGGAGATACTGCGCTGGGGTCTGATGCCGCTGGCTTTCAGCTTGGCAGAATAAGCATTCTCAAGGGATCCGGCATCCATGATCTGCCAGTTCAGTGCTGCCCAAAGGATCATCTCCTGGATGTCCAATGCATATTCCCGGTTGTTGATGATGACCATAGGGCAGGTCATGTCGCCCATGCGGCCTTTGCGCTCGAAACGACCCACCGCCGTATAGTATTTCTGCATGAATTTCACCTCACATTTTTCACGAAGCCTTGGAGCTTTTCTTCAACGGCTCATATTCAAGGCTATTCAAAAACTCCGCATTGTTCCTCAGCCGCTCAGCGGCTCTATGTACGGCCGCGCCCAAATAGTTGGCCTTGATCCCATAATAGGCAGCAATGTCCGTATTGCTCAGGCCGATAAATTTCAGCTGCATCGCCTCGATACCCAGCCGTGCGACACCGTTGTATTGCTGCTTCGCGCTTTCCAGAAGCGATAACGCATCTACCTCAGCCAACTGCTCCTGAAGACTGCGGATGCCGGAGGCCATGGCACGGTGATTGTCAGCCTCCGTGTCAAAGATCTCCGATACAGGAAAGCTGCGCAGCTCCTTGCTGTGCTGCAGCCGGCAATAGGTACGCAGACCGTTCTCAACGACCCTCTGAGCATAGGTGGGAAAGCTGGCGCCGCCGTCCGGGTCATACGTCACTGCGGCCTTGCAAAGCCAAATGCAGCCCTCTTGAAACAAATCGTCATAGCCGAAACCATAGCGCTGCTCATTGACCTGAATGCTGGTACGGATGGCCCAGCGTACCACGTCCATATTCGCCTCTACCATACTGCGCTGGGCATCAGTAAGGGCAATATCCCTATTCTTCATCGTCAGATTCACCTCTCTTTCTCTGTGGTTTTAGGCGTTCTCTCTATGCGACCTCTGCGCTGTGGATACGAAACTTATCGCAGGCGCAGATCAACCGATCACACATGTACGCGCCGAATTGTGCGATATGCGCCTGTTCCTCGTGCAGACCGAACTCTGTCTGCATCCATTGATACGCCTCTTTCTTGGTCATCAAGCCGGACCGCCACAGGCGGTCAAATGCCCGGTGTGCCTGGATACGCTTATGCCGAAGCTCCCCGTCAGCCAGAGAGCCCATGGGCTGCCGTGTGGCGCGATGGGCAGCCACATAGCTGTTGCAGGCAGGATAGCGGTCACAAACATACAGATAGCTTCCTGCACTACGACTGTTGCCATATACAAAGCTGGCAGGATGCAAGGTAGCCTTAGCTCCGCAGTTGGGGCAATGGATATTGACTCTTTTCAGAATGTTCACCTCCTTCTTTCGGCTTGTGTGCGTTCATTGTTGGCAGCTCTCCCACAATTGGGATAGACTGCACCGTTTCGGGTCTTCTACGTTCCAGACAAGCCAGCTGGTGTAGAAGCGTTGGAATCCCTCCAGCGTCATAATGCCGATGCAATCATATTTATCCACGGTCTCACCGGACAGTTCCTCGAATACCGCCACAGGGATGATTGACGGCACGGCATTGTGATTTACAGACAGAAGAAAACCGGAGCACCCGTCACAACGCTGGCAATCAATGAAGAAGCTGTTGCGCCAGTTACAGCAGGTTGCCTGTAAAAATCGGTAAAAACGCTTGTCCATAAAATTCCCTCTACTATCATTATCCGTAAAACGAAATCAAAAGTGCGCCACTTTTTGAAAAAATTTTCAAATTTCTCTGCGGCCACGGGGTCGGGGGCGTCTGGAGACGATAATTGCCACGGCAGCTGCCGCAGCCAAAATGATACAAATTGCTTTTTTCATTGTGCATTTCTCCTATTATCAGTTCGTTCACAGTAGACCACAAATCGCTGCCGCCCGCCGCCGGCGTAGGGGTGACAGGTCAGCCGCGTCGCAGTTCTTGTCAACTTTCAGGCTTCTTTACCTCACAGGAGCGGTGGTTTGAATCACCGCCCGCTGAAATGTTACCGGGTTTATCTGCAAACATTTCATCAGAGCTATTGATTTTTATCTCACGGTGTCGTATACTATCCATTGAAATGTAGCATGATAATACCAGCAAGTTTTCAATGGAGGTTGGGCTATGGAAATAAAACGAGATCGCTATTTGAAAAAAATCATCTCCTTCATGTGGGATGGTCAGGTGAAGGTGATCACTGGCATCCGCAGATGCGGCAAGTCCTTTCTGCTTCGCAATCTGTTCAAGAGTTATCTTCTCGGTGAGGGTGTTACCGAAGATCATATTCTGTCCTTTGAGTTGGACTTGACCCGTGATATTCGCTATCGCAATCCGCTGGAGCTTTCGGCTCATGTCCGTGAGATCGTAGAACACAGTGCAGACCAATATTATCTTTTTGTAGACGAGATTCAGATGTCCGACGAGGTTCCGAATCCCTACAATCCGGACGGAAAGAAGATCACCTTCTACGATGCTCTCAACGATTTGAAGTCCTTGTCCAACTTGGACATTTATGTGACCGGCAGCAACTCCAAAATGCTGTCCTCCGATATACTGACTGAGTTCCGGGGACGGAGCGATGAGATCCGTGTGCATCCGCTTTCCTTTGCCGAATACTATTCAGCCGTAGGCGGTGATAAGCAGGATGCCTTTGAGGACTATGCCTTCTACGGCGGTATGCCGCTAATCCTGTCCCGTCCCACGGATGCCGCGAAAATGGCTTATCTGAAATCGCTGTTTTCTGAGGTCTATCTGAAGGACATTGTAGAGCGGAAGAAGATCAAGCGTGAGGATGTGCTGTCCGCGATTCTTGATCTGCTGTGTTCGTCTATCGGCTCTCTGACCAACCCAACGAAGGTTGCTGCCGCCATCAACACAGTGCAGAAGCGTAGCGGTGAAAATGTCGTTGCCTTGAACACCGTGAAAGCCTATATGGATCACTTATCGGATTCCTTCCTCTTTACCGAATGCAAGCGCTGGGATGTGAAGGGCAAGAGCTATTTTGACTATCCCAACAAATACTACTGTGAGGACATTGGACTGAGAAATGCCCGTATCGGCTTCCGCCAGCAGGAAATGACGCACATCATGGAGAACATCATTTTCAATGAGCTGATGATCCGTGAATGCTCCGTTGACATTGGCATCGTCTATGGCAATGAGAAAAATGCCAAAGGAAGGACCACTCCGGTCGCGCGGGAAATCGACTTCATTGCAACCTCCGGTGGCAAGAAGACCTATATCCAGTCTGCCTACGCATTGGGAACAGCGGAAAAGGCGATCACCGAGAATAAGCCTTTCGCGCTGACCGGTGATTCCTTCCCGAAGATCATTGTCCGTCATGACATCCGTAAGCGTTGGTATGATGAGGGCGGCATTCTCAATATTGGCGTCATTGACTTCCTGCTGGATGACACGCTTGTCTGAATCCTCTCAAAATAAAACTGCTCACCGTGATTGGCTCATGGTGGGCAGTTTTTCACAGTACACCACATACCGCTGTCGCCCGCCGCTGGCATAGGGGTGGCAAGTGACAAGCGTCAGCATGTCACGGCCTTGCTGTATTTTGATTTTCTCCACCTCGTGGGGCTGGATGATCTGGATGTCGGCCACCGTGTAGGTCAGCGTTTCCCATAGATTCATCAGCGTAACGGTATCGCCCACCTGCAGGCGGTCGATGTGCCGGAAGTAGTCCGCGCCGCGCCATCCACGGTGCCCGGCAATGACGCAGTTGGTGTTGTCGCCGCCGATGGGTGCGGAGGTATTGCCCAGCACCGCCGCGCCTGCGGCGAGGTGAGCGTCGGATGCACCCAGATAGGCAGGCATAGTCAGCTCCATAGCGGGTATCTCTAAGACGCCTATGATCTCGTCAGCTACGCCGTAGGTGGTCAGGTCGGCGGCAGGCTCCTCACAGGCTTCGAGGTCGGTAAGATTACACTGCTTTTCCTTATAAAGCTGGCGGTTGTACTCCTGTAGAGCCGCAAGCAGTTCGGGATATTGCTGCTCCGGCTCGTCACGGTCAGCCAGGAACTCCTGCACAGCAGTTGCGGCGCTGCTTTGGAGTCTGTTCCCCGTGACCACCGGCCACAGCATGACGCAGATACCCGCCACGGCCAACAGTGCTGCCAGTAAAAGGGATGTCTTACGCATGGCGTTTCCTCCTCATCAGGAAGTATCCGCCGCCTGCAACAGCTGCCACGCTAAGACCGATACCCAAGCCAGTGAGGTAGTGTTGTGTCCATGAGGATGCCGCTGGTTTTTCCACGGCGGCAGCGGTTGCCTGTTCGGGGGTGTACGGAATGCGGTGGCCTCGCACCAGCAATCGGTGGGTATTGACCCCGAACGGTGTGCAGGTCACCAGTGTTACAAATTCCTTGCCCTCCTCGATTTGCAGCAGGCTGGTATCCGTGGGCAGTACAGTAGCGATATTGTCCACCTGATATGCCAGCACCTCACCCAGCACATGGATATAAAACGTGTCTCCCGCCGCAAGCTGGTCGATGTCCGAAAACAGCTTGGAACTCGCCAGTCCACTGTGCGCCGACAGCACCGCGTGGGTACTACTGCCGCCTACCGGCAGGGATGTGCCTACCACATGGCCCACGGATTTCTCCAGCGTGTCTGCGTCCGTGCCGTGCTGCACCGGCAGATATACGTTGATTTTGGGGATGTCCACATAGGCCATGACGCCGCCCACCGTGAGCTGTTGGGCATACGCCAAGGGAGGGGCGGATGCCCCTCCCTCAGTGATAGCTGTGCCGGACAGCATGGCGTTGTACTGCTCTGCGGCTTCCCGCTGTGCAGTCAGTTCGGTTTTGTCGGTGCCTTCTATGGCTGCGGTGTAGACGGTTTCTATGTCCGAATGATACCTTTCGCTCAGAAGTTCTCCCGCCAGAGGATAAAGCATCAGCCCCAGCGCTGCAATACCGCAAGCCGCCGCCAGTATCCAGCGTTTCACTGCTCGTTTCTGTGCTGTTTGCGACTGCGGATCACGATGAAGCCTGCCGCACCCAGCAGGGCTACACCGCCAATGGTGAACATCCACGTGCCGTAGCCGCCCGTCTTAGGCAGGTCGAAGCCGGGGTTATTGATGATACGCAGCGGCACAACAGCATTTGCATCTGTCATACTCACCGGTTCACCGTTGACGGTGGCGGAGGCGGTCAGCAGTGCCGCACCGCACCGTTCACAGATGCCATCCTCCTTGGTGGTAACTACGACCTTCACGGGATCGCGGGGCAGTACATACCCCTTATCGGTGGCAACCTCGGTCAGTGTGTAGGTATCATCCTCAATGCCGCGGAGAACGATATGACCCTTGAGGTTGGGGATCAGCATGGTGGCCTCGGACTTGTTGGACGTGAAGCCGGTAACATTGTAGACTTCGCCCTCCATGTTGGCCTTGATATAGTAGCCGTCCGTATCGTTGTAGGCGATAAACTTCACCTTGCCGAAAGTGCCGTTGTTGTCACTGAACTGTTTGAGAAGGTCAATG
>ENA-ORNF01002014-ORNF01002014.1-human-gut-metagenome-genome-assembly--contig:-NODE-2014-length-16017-cov-6.663451_pt1 | contig 16017 bp, 15 predicted proteins | sample MGYA00242110_ERZ509012 | MGnify/ENA primary metagenome ERZ509012 (study PRJEB26280, sample SAMEA2338714) | human gut metagenome | biome: human gut; feature: human-associated habitat; material: faeces...
TTCCGTGTTGACGAGAACACGCTGCACTGTGGGGAACCACTGCGTGATTTAAAAACTAAGAAAAATGTTCTGGTTGTGTGTATCACGAAAGAATCCGGGCAGGAGATTCCAAACGGTAATTCGTTCTTCTCAAAGGGAGATACGGTTATTGTAGTTACAATTAAAGGAAAAGTCATTTATCAGCTAAATGATATTTTTGAATAAGTTGAGGATGGGTTATGAATTATAGAATGATAGGCAGGTTCATCGGGAAAATGCTGTTAGTAGAGGCGGCATTTATGATACCGGCTCTTTTAATCAGTATTTTTGAGCGGGAACCTGCAGCAGTGCAGGGGTTTTTAATTGCTATGGGAATTACACTGGTGTTAGCGGCACTGCTTTTGGTGCTTTGCCGTAAGACAAAACGTGGGTTCCATGCGAGAGAAGGACTCGTCTGCGTGGGCGTGAGCTGGATTATCATGGGGTTGCTTGGATGCCTGCCCTATTATTTTTCGGGAGAGATTCCGTCCTTTATTGATGCGCTGTTTGAATCGGTTTCCGGTTTTACCACAACGGGAGCGTCGATTCTTTCCGATGTGGAAAGTCTGTCAAAAGGTATTTTGTACTGGCGCAGCTTCAGCCACTGGTTAGGCGGTATGGGGGTGCTCGTATTCGTGCTGGCAGTATCGGTTGGAAGCGAGAATAGTAAGGGATTTACAATGCACCTGCTTAGAGCAGAAAGCCCGGGACCAAGCGTCGGAAAACTGGTTCCGAAGATGAAAAAGACAGCGCGTATTTTGTATCTGCTCTATATCGTGCTTACAATTTTGAACTTTATATTCCTGTTAATTGGCAATATGCCGGTGTTTGATGCGGTATGTACGGCACTTGGAACGGCGGGAACCGGAGGTTTTGGCATCCGCAATGACAGTATAGCGGGCTACAGCCCTTATATTCAGAATGTCTGTACGGTTTTTATGCTGTTATTTGGTGTGAATTTTACCTGTTATTATCTGCTGTTAAGCAAACAGTTTTTACAGGTGTTATGGGATGAGGAACTGAGGGTCTACCTGGGACTTATCCTGTGCAGCACGGTGCTCATTGTCCTTAATCTGCGCGGATTTTATGGCACGTTAGAAGAGACAATCCGCCATGCGGCATTTCAGGTGGCAAGTATCATCACAACGACGGGCTTTGCAACGACGGATTTTGATTTATGGCCAAGCTTTTCCAAGGCGATATTGCTTGGACTGATGCTTATCGGGGCAAGTGCCGGAAGCACGGGTGGTGGATTTAAGTGCGGAAGGGCAATCCTGGTGCTTAAAAGCCTGCACCGCAATGTGCGTCAGATTATCCACCCGCAGAAGGTACAGGTCGTGCGGATGAACGGGCATGTCGTGGATGAAAAAGTGCTTGAAAATACGAATGCTTACCTGGCTGCGTATGTATTTTTGCTGCTGGTAAGTTTTCTTGTTGTAGCAATCGATGGATTTTCCATGACAACGTCGTTTACATCTGTAATTTCATGCCTGAATAATATCGGCCCGGGACTTGATGCAGTAGGTCCAACCTGTAATTTTGGCGGGCTTAGTGTGCTTTCCAAGCTGGTACTGATTCTTGATATGTTAGCGGGAAGACTTGAGATATTCCCAATTCTGATTTTATTTTCCAGAAGTACCTGGAGAAACCGTTAAGAGGATTCAAAAGAGGAGTTATTTGTATGAGTGAAAATAGAAAACAGATGTCAGAGGCGTTTTGCAACAGTGCGTTTTTAGCGCTTTCCGGCGGCTTTCAGGATGCGTATACCTATAATACGAGAGACCAGGTATTTGCCAATGCCCAGACGGGAAATGTGGTGTTGATGAGCCAGCATTTTATGTCCGGGGAATGGATTGTGGGACTGCGTTATTTTCTGCCTCTGATTGCATTTGCAATCGGAGTACTGCTTGCGGAGCAGGTACAGTGCCATTTTAAATATGCAAAAAAACTACATTGGAGACAGGGGATTCTCCTTACAGAAATTTTTATTCTGTTTGCGGTAGGGTTTATTCCGAATGATTTCAATATGGCTGCAACCATTCTTGTCTCACTGGCATGTGCGATGCAGGTACAGACGTTCCGCAAGGTGGACGGTTATTCCTATGCAAGCACGATGTGTATCGGAAATCTTAGAAGCGGTACGGCGGCAATTTCCGTATATATGAGAGAAAGAAAGCCGGAGCAGTTAAGACAGGCGCTCTATTATTTTGGAATTATTACTATTTTTGCAGTCGGAGCAGGAATCGGTGGGGTGCTTTCCATGCGTTTTGGAGTCCGCACTATCTGGATTTCATGCGCGATTTTGTTTGTGAGCTTTAGTATGATGTTTTGGGAAAAGAAAGAGTAGAAAGATGACAAAAAAGAATCTGGCCAAAGAAATTATTGCCCGTCTGAAAACAGAATACCCGGATTCAGACTGCACATTAGACTATGATGAGGCGTGGAAACTGTTGGTTTCCGTGCGCCTTGCGGCACAGTGTACGGATGCGCGGGTTAATGTTGTGGTACAGGATTTATATGCGAAATTTCCGGATGTAAACGCGCTCGCAGAGGCGCCGGTCGAGGAGATTGAGAAGCTGGTGCGCCCCTGCGGGCTTGGAAACAGCAAGGCAAGAGATATCAGCGCCTGCATGAAAATCCTGCGGGATGAATACGGCGGAAAGGTGCCGGAGAATTTTGATGCACTGCTTTCGCTTCCGGGTGTCGGCAGGAAAAGTGCGAACCTCGTGATGGGGGATGTGTTTGGAAAACCTGCAATCGTGACAGACACACACTGCATCCGTCTGGTCAACCGGATGGGGTTAGTGGACGGTATCAAGGAGCCAAAGAAGGTGGAAATGGAGCTTTGGAAACTGATTCCACCGGAGGAGAGCAACCAGTTCTGCCACAGATTAGTCGACCACGGGCGTGAAGTCTGCACGGCGCGCACGAAACCGCACTGCGAGAATTGCTGCTTAAACGATATTTGTAAGAAGCGGGTGTAACAGGATGGACGGACGGATTCTGGTCGTGGACGATGAAAAAGAAATTGCAGATTTGGTAGAATTTTATCTGCTTGGCGAGGGCTTTGCCGTTGAAAAGTGCTACGATGCAAAAACAGCTCTGGCAAGGATTGAGGAAGGTGGATTTGACCTGGCACTTTTGGACGTAATGCTCCCCGGGATGAGCGGCTTTGATTTGTGCCGTAAAATCAGGGAGCACGATAATTATCCGGTTATCATGCTGACAGCCAAGGACGGAGAGCTTGACAAGGTCACAGGGCTTACGTTGGGAGCGGATGATTATGTGACAAAACCGTTTTTTCCACTAGAGCTTGTGGCGCGGGTCAAGGCACAGATTCGCAGATATAAGCGCTACGGAACGGTGGAGGGAGCAGTGGAACCGCAGGCACAGCGGATGAACCGGAAGGCGGAGGCTGGAGAACGGATTTACTGCGGCGTCATCAGTCTGGTTCCGCAGGCGCATCTGTGTTATGTCAACGACAGAGAAGTGGCGCTGACACCGACAGAGTATACGATTTTAAAAACGCTGTGTGAGAAACCGGGAAATGTGATAAGCGGGGAAGAACTGTTTCATGCGGTCTGGAAGGACGATTACTACAGCAAGAGCAATAACACGGTGGCAGTGCATATCCGGCACATCCGGGAAAAAATCGGTGATACCGCAGAGCAGAGCCAGATGATAAAGACGGTCTGGGGAGTGGGGTACAAAATAGATGGCTAAAGGGAAGTTTTTTCGGAAAAAAGACGGGTACGGCAGACTGAAACGCAAGATTTTCTGGCAGATGATTGCGTTAATCAGTCTGTCTTTTTTTATTATATGGTTTTTATATATCTATGTATTTTTCGGACATATTGCAAACTTTGTGGTGGATGTGCTTGGATGGTTTGGAATGAGCTATGAGCAGGCATTGGACTATTACACAGATGTATTCCGGCGCAATTTTGAATTTTTTATACTGATAGCAGCGCTGGGCTGTTTTTTCCTGCTGCTGCGCTTCTTTTTGAACTGGTTTATGAAGTATTTCCGGGAAATTGATGCCGGAATGGATGCGTTGATGGATCGAAAGACAGAGCAGATTCGTCTGTCAGAGGAAATAAAGCCGATGGAGCAGAAATTAACGCTCGTCAAGGAAACGCTTGCACAGCAGTTTGCGGACATTGAGACGGCAGAGCAGAAGAAGGATGAGATGGTAATGTATCTTGCGCACGATATCCGGACACCACTTACGTCTGTAATTGGATATTTAAAACTGATGCAGGAGATGCCCGATTTAACTGAAGAACAGAGAGAAAAGTTTTTAGGGATTATCATGGAAAAGGCACTGCGGTTAGAGGTGCTTGTGAATGAGTTTTTTGACATTGCCCGCTACAGCAGACAGGATATTTCTGCGGAGGAGGAAGAGATTGACCTCTGCTATATGGTTTCCCAGATGGCGGAGGAGGTATATCCTTCCTTACAGGAAGCGAAAAAAACAGTGGAAATCTCAGTTCCGGAGGAGTGCACGGTCTACGGAAGTCCTGAGAAGCTTGCCAGAGTATTCTTAAATTTATTAAGAAATGCCATTCATTACAGTCTGCCGGACAGCGCAATCCGTATCCAGGCAAAGGAGCGGGAGCAGGAGACTCAAATTTCATTTTCTAATCCGGCAGAGCCGATGACGCAGGAACAGCTTGCACACATTTTTGAAAAATTTTACCGGATGGATGAGGCAAGGCAGACGAATAAGGGAGGTGCCGGGCTTGGACTTGCGATTGCAAAGGAGCTTGTGGAGCTGCACGGCGGAACCATCGTGGCGGACTACGCGGACGGAAGGATGGAATTTCGAGTGACACTCCCCCAAAAAGTGCTAAGAAAACCTTCATAATTCGTTAATAAAATCTAATAGAAAAATGAACAAGTAACCTGATTTGCTGTGATACGATTGCGTCATGGCAGGTCAGGTTTTTTTGATTTGCCGGTACAGGATGAAAATGTGGAGGATACGAGTGATGAACAGAAAAAAGAAAATTGCAGTTTTATTTGGGGGATGCTCAAGTGAATATGAGATTTCCTTACAGTCCGCAAGCGCAGTGCTTGCCAATATAGACAGGGAAAAATATGAGGCAGTTCCAATCGGAATTGCACCGGATGGAAAATGGTATTTTTATGAAGGAGAATTAGAAAAAATCGCGGAAAACATCTGGCTCAAGGAGAAAAAGTGTTATCCGGCAGTCGTTTCACCGGACAGAAGCCTGCACGGGCTGCTGGTGTTTGGCAGAAGGGGACAGGGAATCACAGAGCTGCCGCTAGATGCAGCGTTTCCGGTATTGCACGGCAAAAACGGAGAGGACGGCACGGTGCAGGGCGTCTTTGAACTCGCGGATATTCCGGTCGTTGGCTGCAAAACGCTTGCCTCTGCAATCGGAATGGATAAGGATGTGGCACATAGGCTTGCGGCTGCCGCAGGGGTAAACGTACCGCGTTCCGTACTGTTATACCGCGACAGCTTTGTGGCATCCGATGGAGAGGAGGCTGCGGGAGCGCTTGGTTACCCGTTGTTTGTGAAACCGCTGCGGGCAGGTTCTTCCTTTGGCATTACGAGGGTGATGGGACCGGGGCAGCTTGCAGATGCCATCCGTCTTGCATTTACGCATGATTCCATGGTGCTTTTGGAGGAGGCGATTTCGGGATTTGAGGTGGGCTGTGCCGTGCTTGGAAATCACGAATTATTGATTGGAGAAGTCGATGAGATTGAGCTTTCGGAGGGCTTTTTTGACTTCACGGAAAAATATACGTTAAAAACTTCACAAATTCATGTTCCGGCGCGGATAGCGGAAGAGACGGCAGAGCGGATTAAGCGGACTGCGGCAAAAATCTACCGGGCGCTCGGGTGCAGCGGGTTCACGAGAGTGGATATGTTTTTGACACCGAAGGGAGAGATTTATTTTAACGAGGTGAATACAATTCCGGGTTTCACAGAACACAGCCGTTATCCGGGAATGATGAAGGCGGCGGGACTGTCGTTTGCAGAGGTCGTGGAAAAACTGATTGCAATGACACTGAAAGAGGCGGAGGAAGCACACGTTGAAAACTAGACAGGCGGATTACAGAAGTCTTGATGTGGCGCGTCTGGCTGCGGCATTTTTGATTGTGGCAATTCACGTAGGACCGTTTGCGGGCGGCGGTATCTTCGATGCGTGGATTACCTACGGATTGACGCGCGTGGGTGTACCATACTTTTTTATGCTCACCGGTTTTTTCGTGCTGTCCGGCTATGGCAGAAAAAATTTCAGGGAAAAACTGTTTGCCATGCTGCGCAAGCTGCTGTTGCTTTACCTTGCGGCGACGATGCTGTATCTGCCGTTTTCCTGGCGTGCCGGAAACCTTCCGACCGAATCGTTTTTGAAAGGAAATATCATAGGGGGAATCGGTGCAGTGCTCCGGTGGATTTTGATGGACGGAACGTTCTACCACCTGTGGTATCTTCCGGCGGCAGTCATCGGATGTCTTCTGGTAAGCGGCGGTTTTTATCTTTTAAATAAAGCAGAGTGTAGACATCCCTTAAAGGTTCTTTTGGGAATCGCGGCAGCGCTTTATGTGGTGGGTGTCTTCGGGGATAGCTGGTACGGACTGATTTCCGGGCTTCCCGTGTTAAAAAAATGTTATGATGCAGTCTTTACCGTGGGCGGCTACACGAGAAACGGAATTTTCTTTGCACCGGTATTTTTACTGCTTGGTGTATTTCTGGCGAAGTACAAAATATCCCGGTCGAAGCGATTCGTCTGGACGGCGTGCGCCGTCAGTGCCGGACTCTTGACCGCAGAAAGCCTGTTTACCTGGGCGATGGGGTATCAGAAACATAACAGTATGTATTTTCTGTTATTGCCCTGCATGTTGTTTTTGTTTGAAGGACTGTTGCAGACCAAAATGAAAGGGGAGAAAAATTTTGCGTGGTGCAGAGAGGTTTCCATGTGGATTTATCTGCTGCATCCACTGATGTTAATTTTTATCCGCGGGGGACTCGGAGTTATAGAGAAGCTTGGAGCATCCGGCATTAAGACATGGGTGCTTTCATACAATGGAATATTTTATCTGCTGGTATGCAGTACTACATTTGCGGTCTCATTTCTGTTATGGATGGGAAAGGAGAAGCTGCGGGGAAGAAGAGGAGTAAGAGATGGAAAAAAGCCGGGCATGGATTGAACTGGATATGAAACATCTGGCACACAATGTGGCAGAATTTAAACGGATGCTGCCGGAGGACTGTAAGATGATGCCTGCGGTAAAGGCAAATGCTTACGGACATGGCGCGTCTGAGATGGCAGGGGAGTTACAGAAACTTGGGATAGACGCATTTTGCGTGGCATCCATGGAAGAGGGAATCGAACTGCGGCGTGACGGAATCAAGGGGGAGATTCTGGTGCTCGGTTACACGGACCCGGCAGCTGCAAAAACGCTGCTTGACTATCAGATTACGCAGACAATTATAGACGAGAAGTACGGAAAACAACTGGAAAGCTATGCGGCAAAGGAAGGAGGCAGGCTGCCTGTTCATATCGGTGTGGACACGGGCATGCACCGGCTTGGGATTCCCTGGGATGCGTATGAGAGGCTCTGCGCTATGTGGAAACTTCCGCATTTAGAGGTCAGGGGCGTGTATTCGCATCTGTGCGTTTCGGATGGAGAAGAGGAAAAAGAGATTGCATTTACGAAAACCCAGATTGCGCGTTTTGATGAAACGGTGGCGTACCTGCGCACCCAGATAAAAAAGCCGTTTGCCGCGCATTTGCAAGGCAGCTATGGGGTGCTAAATTATCCGGAATGTCACTATGATTATGCGCGTGTCGGAATTGCGCTCTACGGCATTCTAAGCAGCAGAACGCTCATCCCAAAGAGCGCAAAGGGACTGCTTCCGGTGTTATCGCTTCACTCTGTGATTACAAGCATCAGAGAATTAAACCCCGGAGAGGGCGCTGGCTATGGGCTTGACTTTGTGGCAGCAAAAAAGAGCCGGATTGCAGCGGTGGCGATTGGTTATGCGGACGGGATTCCGCGCAATCTCTCCGGCAGGGGGATGGCGCTTTTGCACGGAAAACGGGTTCCGATTGTGGGACGGGTCTGTATGGACCAGCTTCTGCTCGATGTGACAGGGGTGCCGGATGCGGCACCGGAGGATGAAGTACTGTTTATCGGCGGACAGGGAGCGGAAAAAATATCGGCGGAGGAATTTGCCGGGTGGTCGGACACAATTTCCAATGAGATTGTAAGCCGGCTTGGGGCAAGATTAGGACGTTTTGTCTCCAAAAATTGAAATTGAGGGATGCAAAAAAGTATGCTATCATATATAATAAACTTTAACGAAAATACAGTTATCAGGAGGTAGCATATGATGAATCCGGCTTCCATCATGAAAATCATGAATGCGAAAAATAAATTTACCGAAAACCACCCGAAATTTGCGGCGTTTTTAAATACAGTTTTTTCCAGAGAGATTACGGAGGGAACGATTATTGAGATTACTGTGACAAGACCGGGCGAAGAGGCACTGACAACCAATATGAAGGTGAAACAGTCAGACCTTGACCTATTGAATGAATTAAAAGACCTTGCAAAATAGAAAGGGGAAAACAGTATGCAAAGCACAGCTCTTGGAAAGAGAATTTCCTGGAAAAAATGCGAAAACCGCGTTTTGATTCAGTTTGAAAAAGGAGAGGGAACGATTGAAATCCTTCGGAACGATATCATAAATGTATTTGTTCCCTATGAGACAAAGGAGCACCGCTCCAAGGCGATTGAAGGAAAGAAAACAGTTCCGGCAGAGTATACCGTAACAGAGGAAGGTGACGCACTTGCCATTTCAACGGACGCGCTTACCGCAAAAGTGTATGACAACCTTCTGATTGATTTTTATAAGGCAGACGGCACTCTTTTATGCGCAGATTACCGCGGAAAACGTACCGTGGGCGATGCCATTGACGAAGAGTACTTAGAGATGCTTCGCGCAGAGGGACATGATGTGTCGGACATGAGCAGCAGAGACCATCGGATCCAGGTGGTAAAGGCGATGGACGGCGACGAGAAGTTCTACGGACTTGGCGATAAGACCGGATTTTTAAATAAGCGCGATTACGAGTATGAGAACTGGAACTCCGATATTCCGCAGGCGCACAATGAAGATTACCGTGCCCTTTACAAGTCCATTCCGTTTTTAATCACCTTAAAGAAACAGGGTGTCTTCGGAATGTTCTTTGACAATACCTACAAGTCTTATGTCAACCTTGGAAAAGAAAATCAGAACTATTATTTCTACGGTGTGGAAAACGGAAATCTGGATTATTATTTTATCGTCGGAGATAAAATGACTGACGTAGTATCTGGATATACCTATCTGACCGGCACAACACCGATGCCGCAGAGATGGACGCTCGGCTATCACCAGTCCCGCTGGGGCTATGAAAACGCCGATGATATCCGTGACGTCGCAGAGCATTACAGAAACCTGCAGATTCCGTGTGATACGATTCATTTTGACATTGATTATATGGACGGTTACCGTGTCTTTACCTGGAATGAAGAAGCATTCGGAGCGCCGGGAGAGATTATCAAAGAAATCGGAAAGTCCGGCTATCATGCAGTTACCATTATTGACCCGGGTGTAAAGCTTGATGAAGGTTATTACATGTACGATGAGGGAATCGCCGGCGGATATTTTGCAAAGGATAAAGACGGGCAGGTTTACGTCAATGAAGTATGGCCGGGAGAAGCGGTTTACCCGGATTATGGAAATCCGAAAACAAGAGAGTGGTGGGCAGAAAAACAGAAATACCTGACCGATTTGGGCGTTTCCGGTGTGTGGAACGACATGAATGAGCCGGCAAGCTTCCGTGGAGAACTGCCACTCGATGTAGCTTTTACGGATGAAGACCGTCCGATAACCCATGCCGAAATGCACAATATTTACGGACATCTGATGGCAAAGGCAACTTATGAGGGATTAAAGGCTGCAAACGGTAGAAGACCGTTTGTCATTACAAGAGCCTGCTATGCAGGAAGCCAGAAATATTCGACCGTCTGGACCGGAGATAACCAGAGCCTCTGGTCCCATCTTCAGATGGCGATTCCGCAGTTATGTAACCTTGGTATGAGTGGAATTGCATTTGCGGGAACCGATATCGGAGGATTTGGCGCAGACTGTACCGGGGAACTCTTATGCCGTTGGGTGGAATTGGCAGCATTTGCACCGCTTTGCCGCAATCATTCCTCCAAGGGAAGCAAGCGTCAGGAGCCGTGGCGTTTTGGGGATACCTCCATCGCTATCCATAAAAAATTTATCGAGCTTCGATACCGTCTGCTTCCGTATTTGTATGATTTGTTCCATGTGTGCGAGGAGACCGGACTTCCGATTCTCCGTCCGTTAGTACTGCATTATCAGGACGATAAAGAAACCTGGAATTTAAACGGAGAATTTCTTGTCGGAGAAAATCTTTTAGTGGCACCTGTTACCGAGCAGGGAGCAACCAAAAAGATGGTTTATCTGCCGGAAGGAATCTGGTATGATTTTGAGACAAGAAAACGCTATGAAGGAAAACAGTATTATCTTGTAGATGCACCGTTAGATGTCTGCCCGATATTTGTAAAGGAGGGCACAATTCTTCCGACTTATGAGGTACGGCAGGCAGTCGGAGAAGAGCCGTATGATACCTTAAAACTTCTGGTATTTCCGGGAGAGGGCACTTACGAGCACTATCAGGACAACGGATGTGATTTTGCATATCAGGACGGTGCCTACAATCTGTACCGTTTTACGTCAAAAGCCGATGGCACGGTAGAGACTAAAATGCTTCATGAGGGTTATGCTCCATATAAGAAAATTGAGACCATTTAAAGAAATGATATAGTGGAAGAGGTCTGGCTGCACTTTTTATTCTTTCAGGCATACGATATAAGGAAGTTACCTATAGGGAGTATAGAGTGGACTATAATCAGGAACAATTTTTCCGTATGCAGCAAAGCGGTTTGCAGCAAAATGCTCTGCCGAAGATGCCGTTTTATATGAGCTATCCGATGCAGAACCTGTATCTGACGGAAATGGAATATGAAAAAGATATTGAGCGCATGAAGGATTTATATCCGAAGGAAGCGAAACGCATTCTCGAATATGTGGAAGACGAATGCGACAAGATGGAATATGAGGGAAGCCTTATGTTCGACGAATATCCGGATAGACTGATGGTGGAGATGGTTGTAAACCGGATTTACGATAATATGCAAAGTGAAGATTCTGTAACAACGGAAGAATATTCAGGTAAAAAGGACAGACGGCCGCCGGGACCGGGAATGATGCCGCCACCGCCGCCAGGACCGGGCATGCCGCCACCACCGCCACCGCGGGATGACCCGATGAGAAGCCTTATCGGAGTTATTTTAAACAATGAAATGTACCGGAGACGGTGTCGCCACCGCCGTTGCAGACGCTGGTGGTAGGAACGGTAAGAAAAATACCTGTAGAAATGTATCATATGGGCGCCGCCGCGACAGAGATGTAAAAATCTTTGATGCGGCGGCATCTTTCAGACGTGCAGGGACACGCAATACAGAAAAAAGGAGGACATGATGTGCGAAAGGGATTAGTCAAGGCAGTTGTGCTGTTGTCTGTTTTTGTGCTGTCACTCATCTGCTTTGGCAGACTGGCAAATCATACGAATGAAGACCTTACGACAGAGATGGCGGATGCAACGCTGCCGGTGCTGTCGTTATATACACAGGGAAGGGAAATCAATGAGCTTCACGGCTATGTGTCCGAGATGGATGCTTCCTATATGCGTGATACAATTACACCGATTGGAGAAGACAGAATCCTTCCGATTACAATACAGACCTATCAGACGAATGTTGATACCATTTCTTACGAAATCAGAAGCCTTGATGCTAAACGTCTGATTGCGAATGCGCAGATGGATGCAACGGAGGAGAAAAAGGGCAGAATTGAAGCGGATTTGCAGATTCAGAATTTGCTGACGGAAGGGGAAGAATACCTTCTGATTATCAAGTTGTCAAATAAAGATACGGATGTTTATTATTATACCCGTATTATAGAGGCTGCGGACAGTCATGTAGATGAATGTCTGGCGTTTGTGCAGAACTTTCATGACAGCACATTTGACGCAGAAAAATTAGACGGGCTGTCAACTTACATGGAGCAGACAACCGCGGATAATGATACATTGCATACGGTTTCCCTTAATTCCAGCTTAAAACAGATTGGCTGGGCACAGTTTGAACCGAAAAAACTGACAGATCCGGTGGTGTCCGTCAAGGAGATTACCGATACGTATACAGTTGTAGTCCTTGATTATGTTGTGACAGGTGTCGGGGAGGAAGGACAGAGCGAGTATTATAATATAGAAGAATATTATCGGGTGCGTTACGCTTCCGGACAGATGTATCTGCTCAATTTTGAGCGCACGATGGACGAAATCTTCCGTGGTGAGAACAACAGTTTTTCCGGAAATTCGGTGTGGCTTGGAATTCGCGCAGAGGATGTCGACTATAAGACCAACGAGGCTGGAAACATCGTTACCTTTGTACAGGAAGGGGAACTGTGGTGTTACAACGTGCAGGAAAATACGCTTTCCAAAGTATTCAGCTTTCTGGGATATGAGGGCGTGGACACCAGGGAAAATTATGGTGAGCATGAGATTAAGACCGTCCGGATTGATGAAGCGGGAAGTGTGGATTATATCGTTTACGGTTACATGAACCGCGGCATTCATGAAGGACAGGTAGGAATTGCCATTTATCACTATGACAGCGTTGCAAATACCAACGAAGAACTTGTTTTTGTTCCGTCAGACCGTTCCTACGAGGTTATGAAGTCCGAACTGGGACAGCTGATGTATGTAAATGAGGGCGGAACCTTCTATCTGATGGTGGATGGAACGGTATATGGAATTGATATGAATACACTTGAAACAAGAGAACTAATCAGGGGACTTGAGAGTGGAAATTTTTCAGTGTCTGATTCGAACCGTTACGTTGCCTGGACAGATGGAACCGGAAAAGCGGAGACGATTCATGTCATGGATTTGGGAGATGAGAGTACCTTTGAAGTGGCAGAGAGCAGCACAGAGAGCTTAAAGCCGCTTGGATTTATGGGGGAAGATTTCGTATACGGTGTTGTGGAAAATACAGATATTTACCAGGATATGGCAGGAAATGAAATTTATCCGATGTGTCAGGTCAAGATTATTGATACAGCATCAAAAGAGCACGAGGAATTAAAAGTATACGAAAAAAGCGGATATTTCGTGTCTGGAATCGAGATTGAAGGATATACGATGTATTTAAACCGCATACAATACAACGGAACAGCTTATGTGGATGCGGAACAGGATATGATTATGAACCGGGAAGGGGACACCGGGAAAGTAGTGAGCGTAGATACAACAAGTTCGGAACGTAAGGAGCGGATGGTAGAACTTGTGCTGTCTCAGAATGTAAATAAAAAGGCACCGAAACTTCTGACTCCGAAAGAGACCATCTTAGAAGAGAGCAGGAATGTGACGTTAAAGGACGAGGATACAACGGAACGTTTCTATGTATATGTAAAAGGGGATGTACTGCTTTCAACGGAACGTGTTGCGGATGCGATTCTCAAGGCGAATGAGAATATGGGTGTGGTAGTGGATGACAGTCAGAATTATATCTGGAAGCGCTCAAGAAGCAGTGCTATGGCAATATCAGATGAGATTGTTGTAGGAACAGAGGATGAGGGCGCAGGAAGTATTGCACAATGTATCAATGCAATGCTTGAATCCAAAGAAATCAACATCAGTGTAAGTGCATTAATCGACGGCGGAGAGACACCAAAGGATATTTTAAAGAATACCATGAAGGATGTGCAGGTGCTTGATCTGACCGGATGCACCGTCGATGAGGTCTTATATTATGTGAGTTGTGGCAGTCCGGTATTTGCCATGACAGCAAGCAACGAGGCGGTTCTTGTGGTTGGATATGATGCATCGAATATCACGGTGTTTGACCCGGCAATCGGTAAAACGAGAAAACAGGAAACGGAAGAAGCCGATTTAGTTTTCTCAGAAGCTGGAAACGTTTTCTTTACTTATCTGGATTAAAAGGGCAGGAAACGGCATGAAAAAATGCCTAAAAAAACAGAACGCAAATGCAAAACTTTGTTGAGGTTTCACGGATTTTTGGCAGATGTATTGCAAATTGTGGCGGTATGGGGTATATTTTGAGAAGTACTTGAAAGAGGATGAGGAAGGAAAAATGAGTAGAAAAGAAGTAGTGATATCAGACGTTTCTGAAGAACACGATAATCCGATTGCTGAACTTGTTCAGGTGGCTTGTAGATTCGACAGTGAAATCACATTAGAGAGTGATAACCGCAGAATCAACGCAAAGAGTATTATGGGAATTATGGCCTTCAATCCTTCCAAGGGCATGAAGGTGAACATCGTGGCGGAAGGAAATGACGAACGGGAAGCATTAGTTGCAATGGAGAAATTTTTAGTGTGTGAGTAAAAATCAGGAGGGGACTCATATGGAAAAGAAATCAACAAAGCCAAACGTAAGTACCGTGACAAAGAATGTTGCTGCGAAGGCGGCAGAACCTGTAAAAGCAGTAGAGCCTGTAAAAGCAGCAGAACCTGTAAAGGCAGTTGAACCTGTAAAAGCAGCGGAAACAAAGGCAGTTGTCGAGAAGAAAGCCGAGGAGATTGCTGCAGGGGTTACAGAAGTAAAGAAAGCAGCAGGCAGAGTAAAGGAAAAGGCAACAAAGAAGACAAGAGCGGCTAAGGCAGCAAAAGCAGCATTAAAGCCGGAAATTTTTGTTCAGTTCCAGGATAAAGAAGGCATCGTGGAAGAGGCAGTGGAGAAGGCAAAAGCACAGTTTGTTGCAGAAGGACACAGAGAGTCTTCCATTAAGTCACTTCGTGTATACTTAAAACCGGAGGATGGAGCTGCATACTATGTTATCAATGACAAAATTGCAGGAAGAGTAGATTTATTCTAAGCTACATATTTATTTCATACAAAAAAGGCTGCGCACTAGGAAATGAGTGCGTAGCCTTTTTTTGTATGTGCGCCTTGCGGCGCACATCGGGAACATCCCAAAGTTTGTGTAAACCTCCAAACTGATGTAAGATAAAATTACTCAGTTTGGAGGTTATTTTTATGACAAGAAGAAAAGACAGCCCACAAAAAGCAGCAATGAGAGAAATGATGCGAGACTATCTTAAAAACAACGATATCAGCATCAAAGATGGCACCGATGTAAATAGCATTATGCGTGACATGATGTCTGTTCTTTTGGAAGGTGCTTTGGACGAGGAACTGGATGAAGAATTAGGATATTCCAAGTATGATTATCGTAACAAAGATAGCGAAAATAGCCGTAACGGCTATTCCAAAAAGACGCTGAAAACAAGTTTCGGCGAAACGGAAATTAAAGTTCCGAGAGACCGAAACGGTGAGTTTGAACCGCAGCTTGTCAAGAAAAATCAGACGACATTAACCGGAGACATAGAAGAAAAGATAATATCTATGTACGCCAAAGGAATGACAACAAGTGATATAGAGGCTCATATCAAGGATATTTACGGTTTGGAATGTTCTGATACTACCATAAGCAGAATAACCGATAAAATACTGCCAATCGTGCGTGAATGGCAGTCAAGACCGCTTGAAGATATTTATGCGGTTGTATTTATGGATGCTATACACTTTCATGTAAGAAGTGAGGGTCAAATAGTCAAAAAAGCCGTATATATTGCGATTGGAATCAATATGGAAGGTCAAAAAGAAGTGCTCGGAATGTGGGTTGGAGAGAATGAAAGCGCAAAATTTTGGCTTTCGGTGCTAAACAGCATAAAAGCTCGCGGTGTAGAAGATATACTGATAGCTTGCATAGATGGTTTGACGGGTTTCACTAATGCGATTGAGGCGGTATATCCGAAAACCGAAATACAGCAGTGCATCATTCATCAGATACGGAAT
>ENA-ORNF01002015-ORNF01002015.1-human-gut-metagenome-genome-assembly--contig:-NODE-2015-length-16007-cov-7.104438_pt1 | contig 16007 bp, 16 predicted proteins | sample MGYA00242110_ERZ509012 | MGnify/ENA primary metagenome ERZ509012 (study PRJEB26280, sample SAMEA2338714) | human gut metagenome | biome: human gut; feature: human-associated habitat; material: faeces...
CTTGCATGTGTTAGGCACGCCGCCAGCGTTCATCCTGAGCCAGGATCAAACTCTCTATAAATTGTATCATAACCGCTCTCGCGGATATAATCTAAATTATGATCGCTTTTCTTAGCTCTCAAAGAAATTAATTTAAGCTTCTTAATTTTAAGAAACTTGAACCCTTTTCCGGTGCTTATTTTGCATAAGCTGTTCTTACATTATCTAATTTTCAAGGTACACTCGCCCGACCGCCATGCGGTGAGCTTTTATATATTAGCAAATTCGAGGCGACTTGTCAAGAACTTTTTTCAAAACTTTTTAAGTTTTTCTTTTCGCTCTTTTAGGTCATTTTTCGAAGTGCTTAGTTAGAATAGCACCGCAAACTGCAAATGTCAAGGTGTTTTTGAAACATTTTTGCATCTTTTTTTAATCAATCTGCAAGCTCTAAATCTTGTGTTTTTTCACTTGAAAAATCGCAAGATATGCTTCAATAAGCAAAGCTGCCGTGGATGTCCGTGGCAGCTTTTGTTCATTATGCTATAGCTGACGGGAGTCGAGCCCCTACCGGTTTTGGCAGGCTGATTTTCACTCATGCTGTGTTAAAGCCCTTGGAAATACGACAGTATTCCCTGCGGGCTTTGCCTTGCCTGGGCAAAAATCAGCTCTGTCAAAACTGCAAAGCACCTGTCGGTGTCAATTTTCAGGTGATTTTCGTCTTTCTTCGATGCAGATGGGCTGACGCCCATTAAAGAGAAAAAGGCGGAAAGCGCCGAAAAGGGGCATTGACAGGCGGCAGGGGTTCAACTCTCGTCAGCTATAGTGTTTTCCAGAACACCTATTCCGTCGATCTCGCAGCGGACAACATCTCCGGATTCAAGATACTTCTGCACGGATGGCTCCATACCGAGAGCAACGCCGCTGGGCGTTCCGGTCGCGATGATTGTTCCGGCCTTGAGCGTCATGCCGGCCGACAGCTCTTCGATTATATAAGGGATGTCGAAGATCATCATGCGCGTGTTGCTGTCCTGGCGCTTTTCGCCGTTAACGTAACAGCGGATGCCAAGCTCGGGCATTGCGCCGACGGTTTCGGCCGAGATGATACATGGACCCATGGGCGTGAAGTCATCAAGGCTTTTGCCGAAGTACCACTGCTTGTGGCGCGTTTGAAGATTGCGTGCAGACACGTCGTTGATTATAGTGTAGCCGAAGATATACTCACCCGCTTCGGCCGCCTTAACATTTTTCGCGTCCCTGCCGATAACGACGCCAAGCTCGACCTCGTAGTCAAGGCTGTCGCAGATATCAAAATGCCCGTCTATCCTATCTCCCGGTGCAACTGCGCGCTGAAGGCGCTTGGAGAAATACACCGCATCGCCGCGCTGCACATCAAACACCGCGTCTGCGCGGGTCGCCTCCTCGGCGTGATCGCGGTAGTTTAGTCCCAGGCAGATAATATCCTGCCGCGGCTCTGGTATGGGAGCTTCGAGCTTAACGCCGCCGAGAGGCAGTGCTTTTGCCTTTTCCGGCACTGCGGGCAGCTTGCCGGCGAGCTCATCTATAAGCTCGAGCATGCTTTCGGCTTTGAGACCGAGCTCGGACGCCGGGATAACTGCGCTTTCATCGGTCGTCAGAGCGCCGACGTGCTCCGCGCCCTTATATTTATATGTAACGAATTTCATATCAAATTGCCCCCATTATCGAAGAAATAATCTGTCCCGCAAAAGGCACAGGCTCTTTTCTTCCGAAATAGGCATTGTGAGCACCGAGGAAGGCCAGGATCACAAGCAGCATGGTGTTGAGCCTTTTAAGTGGCTTGCCGACGTAGGGTACAATACCGAGCACGCCGTTGAGCATGTGCATGACAAGTAGCATGGCCGATTGCCCGGCGTGGTATTTCACGAGCTCCGAGCCGCTGTTTTTAATAAGTGAATACAGAAATACCGGGCCGATATAGCCGACAGCCGCGAGATCACGCTCTTTAAACTCGTCGGGGATCTTATCATTCTCGGTGATTTCGGGGCTTGCCGAGTTGAAGGCTTCCTGCATATATTTAAGTATCGGATTATCCATAAAGCTATCGCCTGCGTCGGGCTTCCAGCCGCAGGAAAGGCAGACCTTGCCGCCGTCAGGGATATAGGTTCCGCATCTTGGGCATTTGTTCATACTTCTCACCTTTCTATGTACGGCGTTGAGACGCCGATTTCTTTTATTTTATTATCTTCCCTATTTTAAGTCAAGCGCAAAATATGTGGCTGCCGATCGTTAGCATCTGCGGACGCGACCATATCCATTTGCTTGTCGCGGTGGCAGGGTTAAAATAATATATCGCTCCGCCTGTCGGATCGGAGCCTGCCAGGGCCTCGCGTGCGGCGCGGTAGGCGCTGCCGGCAACGGGCTGATCAAACTGTCCGTCATCAAGGCAGGAGAATGCGCCGCTTTGGTATATCACACCCGAGAGTGAATTCGGAAACGACGGGTGGTCGATGCGGTTCAAGACCACCGCGCCGACCGCTACCTGACCGATATACGGCTCGCCGCGTGCCTCGGCGGAAATAAGCCGTGCAAGCAGATACACGTCGCCCGAGGCAGCAGAGCCTGAGCCCGACTGCTCGTAAATGCCGAGCGCGGCAAGGGTCTTATCCCCCGCCTGACCGTCAACAGTCAGGCCGTTTGTGCGCTGAAAATATTTAACTGCCTGCTCGGTCGCGCTGCCGTAGATGCCGTCCACGCTGCCACTGTAGTAACCCCAGCTTTTAAGACGCGTCTGTATCTGCGTTACGGTTGCGCCCGACGAGCCACGCTTATACAGTGCAGCGTCCGCGGATTGCGCAAGTGCGATTATCAGAATATTTACCGCAAATATCAGTGCGACTGCGAGGATTATTTTTTTATGCTTAACACTCATGCTTATCACTCCGATGGCTTTTTTCATATTCTGCCTCGCTCGCTGATTTTTATGCAAAAAAGCTCCTGCTCAGTAAGGCAGGAGCTTTTTGGAGTTTTTGTTCAATATCAGTTTTGCACCTTGATGATGTGGCGCGGGCAGATGTCGGAGCAATGTCCGCACTGTACACACTTGGAGACATCGATGCGTGCGAGATTATCCTTGATGACTATCGCGTCGGCAGGACACTCGCGCTGGCACTTCATGCAGCCTATGCAGCCCTCGTCACAGATTTTCATGACGGCAGCGCCCTTATCGCAGCTGGAGCAAGCGACGAGAACGTGCTGATCATAAGGAACGAGCTTGACTATCTTCTTCGGGCATGCGTCAACGCACGCGCCGCAGCCGACGCACTTTTCGCGGTCGACCTTCGCAACGCCGTTAACGATGCTCATTGCGCCGAACTGGCAGGCATTTGCACAGTTGCCAAGGCCGATGCAGGCGAAACGGCAATCCATGTTGCTCTTGCCGCCGAACAGCATCGCTGCCTGACAGTTTTTGGGTCCATTGTAGTTAAAGCGCTTGGATGCGTGACCCTCCGTGCCCGAGCAGGGAACGAAGGCGATCAGCTTCTCCACATCGCCCGCGGAAACACCCATGATCTCCGCTATCTTTGCCGCGGCCTCGGGGCCTGCGGCGACACACTTGTTGACGGGAGCCTCGCCCTTTGCCACGGCGGCGGCATAGCCGTCACAGCCGGGGAAGCCGCAGCCGCCGCAGTTTGCGCCAGCCAGGCACTCACGAACCTGCTCCTGCTTGGGGTCAACCTCGACGTAGAATATCTTCGACGCGAACGCGAGGATAGCGCCGAACAGTGCGCCGAGGACGCCGAGAACGATAACACCGTATATTACTAATTGCATATCATCGTCCCCCTATCAAAAGATCTTCATGCCGCTGAAGCCCATGAAGGCCAGAGCGAGCAGAGAAGCCGTAACCAGACAGATCGGGAAGCCCTCGAAGCTCTTCGGGTACTCCGCGAACTCGACGCGCTCACGCACGGAGGCAAACAGCACGATGGCCAGCAGGAAGCCGAGGCCGCCGGTGATGCCGTAGACGGTGGACTCGATGAAGTTGTACTTATTCTGAACGTTCAGAAGAACAACGCCGAGCACCGCGCAGTTGGTGGTGATAAGGGGCAGGTAAATGCCCAGTGCCGAGTACAGCGAGGGGATGGACTTCTTCAGGAACATCTCGACGAACTGAACCAGAGCCGCGATGACCAGAATGAAGGTCAGGGTCTGGAGGAAGGCAAGGCCGAGAGGCACGAGCACATACTGATCGACGACCCAGCAGATCGCGGATGCAAGACCCATGACGAAGGTGACCGCGAGACCCATGCCGACGGCGGTATCAACCTTGCTCGAGCAGCCCAGGAAGGGGCAGCAGCCGAGGAACTGCGAGAAAATGAAGTTGTTAATGAGTATCGCGCCGAGAGAAATGGAAAGAATACTTGTAAGCATTACTTATTTCCCTCCTTTTCTTTCTTTTCCTCAGCTCTGCGCAGAGCGTACTGCATGAGTGCGATCAGACAGCCGAGGGTAAGGAAGCCGCCGAAGGGCATGGTCAGGAGCTTTGCGCCGAGCTCCTCGGGGAAGATCTGAAGGCCGTTGCCCGTGCCGACGCCGGAAACGGTGTTGATGATTCCCTTGCCGAAGGAGCCGGAGCCGAGGAACTCACGGATGATGCACATGATCGTGAGAACGATGGTGTAGCCGAGGCCCTGGAAGATGCCGTCGAGTGCGGAGGCGCCGATGCTGTTTTTGGCTGCAAAGGCCTCTGCGCGGCCGATGATGATGCAGTTGACGACGATCAGGGGGATGAACACGCCCAGAGACTCGCTCAGTGCGGGGACATATGCCTGAAGCAGAAGGTCAACTATCGTAACGAAGCCTGCGATGATAACGACGAAAACTGCGATACGGATGTCATTCGGGATGACCTTGCGCATTGCGGAGATAACGATGTTGCAGCAGGTGAGGATGATAAGTACGGATATGCCCATGCCGATGCCGTTGAAGAACATCGTGGTGATGGCCATGGTCGAGCACATGCCGAGGAGCTGAACCAGAACGGGGTTATTGGTAATAAGGCCGTCCTTGAACTGTTTTTTAATATTCATCGTCTGACCTCCTTAACCCAGCGTGCTGACAGCGTCGATAGCTGCGCCGACTGCCGTGCAGACCGCACGGGACGTGATGGTAGCGCCGGTGATGGCGTTAATCTGACCGCCGTCCTTGGTGACCTTGGCCTGATCCGCCGTGAGTCCGACGAACTGATCCTTGAACTCGGCGTTGCCCGCCTTGGAGCCGAGGCCGCTGGTCTCGGAGCTTGCGATGATCGAGATGCCGTTGCAGCTGAGGTCCGCGTTTACGCCGACCGCGACGGTGATCATGCCCTGAGAGCCGGATACGTTTGCTTCGACTATCCAGTCGCCGTTATTGGTCTTGTAGACCTTGCCTATCTCGCCGCGATTGCCGTCATACTTGACTTCGTCGTAGCTGTCGAAGCTCATGACCGCGCGGTAGGCTTCGGCGGTCTTTTCCTCTTTGTACAGTCTGATGGGCTCCTCGGTGACCATATTGGTCAGGCCGAGAACGCCGGCAACTAGAGCAGAGACGAGGAAGAGGATAAGAGTAAGCTTTACTATCTTATTCATTATGCTTTTGCCTCCTTTGCTGCCTTTTTGGCTGCCTTGAGGTCTTCCTTCGTCACGCCGAACTGACGGCCGCGGGTTCCCTTATCGATCGCCCATGCGCACAGGTTCATGATGAGGATGGCAAAGGAAACGCCCTCGGGGAAGCCGCCGAAGTAACGGATGAGAACAGTCAGAGCGCCGCAGCCAATGCCGAACACGAGCTGACCGTTGAGCGTTACGGGGCTGGAGGAGTAGTCGGTCGCCATGAAGAAGGCGCCGAGCAGCAGACCGCCGGACAGGAGGTTGTAGAGCATCCAATCGACGTTCGAGTAGCCGTTTCTGGGGAAGATGAAGGTCAGAATGGCGACCGTTGCGATGAAGGCGACGGGGATGCGCCAGCTGATGACCTTGCGGATGAGCAGGTATGCGCCGCCTATGAGCAGTGCAAGCGCGCTTATTTCGCCGATGGAGCCGGGCATGAAGCCGAGGAACATATCGAGGAAATCAAAGCCCTGAGCCGCGACGTCGCCGCCCTCCTTGAGGATGCTCAGCGGGGTCGCCATGGTGACGGCGTCAGCCTCAACGACGGCCTTGCCGAGAGCCTTGGGGACTGCCCAGGTGGTCATGGTAGCCGTCCAGGAGAAGAACAGGAAGGCACGGCCGGCCAGCGCGGGGTTAACGAAGTTCTTGCCGATGCCGCCGTAAAGCTGCTTTACGATGACGATGGCGAAGAAGGTGCCGATGACGGGCATCCACAGGGGAGCGTCAACGGGCAGGCACAGCACCAGCAGTATGCCGGTGACGCATGCGGAAAGATCGTGTATCGAGCCGGGCTTTTTCATGAGCTTGCGGTAGCCCCACTCGAAGAAAACTGCCGATGCAACGCTTACGGCCAGCAGAGCCAGGACCTTAAAGCCGAACTGATAAACAGCGAACGCCATTGCCGGCACAAGTGCGATTATGACGTCCAGCATGATGCGCGAGGTATCGGTCTTTGTCCTTACCTGAGGCTGATAGGAAGCGTCAAACGTATATTCTTTTGCTTTCACTTTTTCTCGGCCTCCTTTGCGGCAGCTTCCGCTCTTGCCTTCTCCTCGGCTGCCTTGGCAGCGAACAGGAGCTTAGCGGTCTTGAAAGAGTGGGTCAGCGGCATTCTGCCGGGGCAGTTGTAAGAGCAGCTGCCGCACTCGAAGCAGTCAAGAATGTGGTACTTCTTCATATTCTCGAAGTCGCCCTTCTTGAAGTATGCATACATGTAAACAGGCTCAAGTCCCATGGGGCATACGGTGATGCACTTGCCGCAGCGTATGCAGGTGGGATTTTCAACGGTTCTGTCTTCTTCCTCAGTGAAGAACAGGATACCGGCTGTGCCCTTGATGTTTACAGCGTCGATGTTCGTTGCGATAAGGCCCATCATAGGTCCGCCGAGAACTATCTTCTTGGGGGTCTTTACAAAGCCTCCGCACTGCTCGACGATATAGCGGAAGGATGTGCCCACGCGGCACTGCAGGTTGTGGGGCTTATCTATGGCAGAGCCTCCGACGGTGAGTATACGCTCAAAGCAGGGAATGCCGAGATAGCACGCCTTGTAGATAGCGTACGCAGTCTGGGTGCTCACAACATTGCAGCCGACGCCTGCGGGCAGTCCTCCGGGCTTGACCTCGCGGTTGGTAATGGCCTTGATCTGCATTTTCTCCGCGCCCTGGGGGTATTTGACGTCCTCGGGTACGATCTCAACGCCGTACTGCGCCGGGTTCTTGGAATTGAGAAGCTCTATAGCGTCCATCTTGTTCTTCTCAATGCCGTAATAAGCTTTGTCCAGTCCGCTGGCTATACGTGCAAGCTCGATGCCCTTGAGTAGCTCTTCGGGATGCAGCTTCATCGTCCAGTGGTCGCCGTTTAGGTAAGGCTCACATTCCGCACCGTTGATGATAAGAGTGTCAACCTTACCGAGGCCGCCTCTGATCTTGAATGCGGTTGGGAACATTGCGCCGCCCATGCCGACGATACCTGCTTCGCGCAGTCGGACAAGGATCGCCTCCGGATCCTTAAGCTGCTCCTCGGTCAGGGGAGCGAGATCCGTGCAGGGGGTATCCTGGTAATCGTTTTCGATAACGATGGCCGGGATCATATCGCCCAGAGGATGGGGTCTGGGCTCGATCGCTATGACCTTGCCGGAAACGGGAGAATGCACCGGGGCGGAAACAGGCGCGGGATTGTCGCCTATTTTCTGGCCCATCGTTACATAATCGCCGACCTTGACTATAGGCTGGCAAGGTGCGCCGATGTGCTGTGCCATCGGTATAACGACCTGGGGCGGCGGGGTAATGACCACAACAGGCTCTTCGGGAGCCTTCATGTAATCAGGATGTACGCCACCGCGGAACTTATAGGGCATTTACATCACCTCTCTAATTTATGCAAACTTAAATATAGCACAAACTATGTTTTGTGTCTACAATCAATGACTCGATTTTCGTCGAATTTTTGTGATTTTCGGCACTCTATCATGACAAATGATTAACAATTGCACATATTTTAACGCATTTTATGCCTCTTGTGGTTTTATTGTCAATATTCGGCCCGCAATTGCGTTTTGTTGAAAATGGGGCTTATCAAAAGCTCATTTATGCTGTATTATTGTATTATGTATTTATAATTTGATCGGAGGGTCTGCCATGCTTACTCAATGGGGCGAAAAGCTCGACAAGGACAATGTACTTCCGGAATATCCTCGTCCTCAGATGCGGCGCACATCGTTTATCAATCTCAACGGTTTGTGGGACTATGCCTTCACGGCTGCCGGTGAGAGGCAGCCTGATAAGTGGGATGGAAAAATACTCGTCCCCTTCTCGCCTGAATGCGAGCTGTCCGGCGTCGGACGCGTTCTGAGTCCCGATGAGTATCTGTGGTACAGGCGCGACTGGGCAAAGCCGGATTTCGCCGAGGGCGATCGCGTCATACTGCACTTCGGTGCTGTCGACCAAAGCTGCACTGTTTATATAAACGGGCTGCGCGCATTTCGCCACAGGGGCGGCTATCTGCCGTTTGAGTTTGACGCCACGGGCTTCCTTTCAAAGGACGTAAACGAGATATCATTGAGCGTGCGCGACGTGAGCGACACATCGTATCACTCCCGCGGCAAGCAGAGGCTCAAGCGCGGCGGCATATGGTACACGCCCCAAAGCGGCATCTGGCAGACGGTCTGGGCAGAGTGCATTCCGCACGACTGCATAAGGCAGCTGCACATAACTCCGGATTTCGACAAGGCCTGCGTTAACGTGCGCGCCGACACTGTCGGTGACAGCCGCGCCTATGCCATATTTGACGGGCGGCAGTATCAGCTCCCCGCCTCGATCCCTGTTCCCGATTTTGAACCCTGGTCGCCGGAAAACCCCAAGCTCTACGATTTTACCGTTACCTGCGGCGAGGACAGGGTTGAGAGCTACTTCGCCATGCGCAAATTCTCCGTCGAGGCCGACTCTGAGGGCGTAAAGCGCCTTTTCTTAAACGGCAGACCGTATTTCCACAACGGGCTTCTCGATCAGGGCTACTGGTCCGACGGAATGTACACCGCTCCGTCCGACGAAGCGCTTATCTTCGATATCCAAACAGCGAAGGACATGGGCTTTAACATGCTGCGCAAGCACATAAAGATCGAGCCTCTGCGCTGGTACTATCACTGCGACAGGCTCGGCATGCTCGTCTGGCAGGACATGATAAACGGCGGCGGCAGCTATAACCCGGCCGTAATCTCAACGCCGCTTGTCACCGGTGTACACCTGAGCGACAAAAACTACAAGCTGTTCGCACGTGAGGATCTCGAGGGCAGGGTCGAATACGAAACAGAGCTCAACGAAATGATAGAGCTTCTGTACAACTGCCCGTGCATCGCCATGTGGGTACCCTTCAACGAGGGCTGGGGGCAGTTCGACGCAGCGCGTATCGCCGACAAGATAGTAAACATCGACCCTACGCGCACCGTTGACCACGCCTCCGGCTGGCACGATCAGAAGATCGGCGACACAAAAAGCCTTCACGTTTATTTCAAAAAGTATAGCTTCAAGCCAGATAAGCTCGGCCGTGCGGTCATGCTAACGGAGTTCGGCGGCTACAATCTTCGCTGCAAGGGACACAGCTTCGGCAGTGTCAGCTTCGGCTACAAAAAGCTCAAGAGTGAAAAGGATCTGCAAAGAGCGCTCGAGAAGCTATACTCCGGGCAGATAAAGCCCGCCTATGAGCAGGGTCTTGCCGCCGCTGTTTATACTCAGCTTAGTGATGTGGAGGAGGAGGTCAACGGTCTCATAACCTATGATCGAAAAGTGGTGAAGCTTCCGCCTGAAATCATGCGAAAAATCGTTAGTGTGGAGTGAGTATAAATATCATATCAAATCAAAAAGAAAAAAGACGGACTAATGATTAGTCCGTCTTTTTTCTTTGTCAGCATCGTTTTCTTCGCTTTCACTAATATACATTTCTTCACAATCTTGCTGTGCTTCAATTATAATTCTGATTGCTTCTTCACTTGCTGCTAACATTTTCAAATACATTTCCTTATAATCAGGCATAATTCTCATCTCCAGCGCCATTATAGGACTTATAGTCCTATTTGTCAAGTTTCTCATATTTTGCATCGTATAGTAAGCATGGTGATGCGAATGAAGCTCCGTATTCGTGATCTGCGCGAGGATCATGATCTTACACAGCAAAGGGTCGCTGAAATTTTAATGTGCGACCAATCATTATATTCAAAATATGAGCGCGGCGAGAGAGCTCTTCCTCTTGAGCTTGCCGTAAAGCTTGCTGATCTGTACAACGTCAGCCTCGACTATCTCGTCGGCAGAGAATATTCAAAATGAGCAGCCATAACAGCTGCTCATTTTTTGACACTTGGGTTTACATAACGCAAAACACTCCTATTGTAATGCACGTCGCGCTGTGGTAAAATGGTGAAAAATTATCACTGACGGAGGTCAGGCAAATGGCGAATATAAAAGGTGAATCCGAACTTACCTTCATGGAGGCCGCGAGCATAATTGTCGGTCACGGCGTCGGCGCGGGCATATTGTCCGTTCCGTATCTTGCGGCGCATAACAGCTTCCGCGAGACGATACTCATTCTGCTCATAGGCTACGCGGTCGCGCTCGTTCTGCATTTTCTCATTGCGGAGCTGAGTTTAAACAACGACGGCGCACAGTTTGTAAAATGCTTTGACGCGGAGCTTTTTTCCGGCAAAATAAAAACCGTTTTTACATGGACGGCATTTATTCTGCTGGGCGTTTCGGTCATCGTAAACGTCAGCGCGTTTCTCACCGGCGCGGCGGCGGTATTCAGAAACTGGTTCGGGCTGCCCGACATAGCCGGCATGCTGATATTTTATGTGCTCGGCGCGGGAGTCGTGTTCGTGGGCATGAAGCTTGTGGGCATCTGCGAAAAGATCGCGGTGTTCTCGATGGTCGGCGTTGTCGGCATTTTGTTCGCTGCGACGCTTCTGCGGGATGTCAGCCCCCTCCCCTCCGGCTGGCAGGGCTTTAATAACGCACTGGCGCTGTTCGGAATGGTTTCGTTCTCGCTGTCAGCCGTCATGAGCACGCCGCAGGTCGTAAAGGGTCTCAGGGGCGACGCAAAACGCATACGTTCGGCTATCGCAACGGGACTCGGCATAAACCTTGCGCTTATTTTTATTATAACGCTCATGACTCTGCTCGGCGCGGGCAGCGATATTACAGAGGACGGCGCACTGGTCGATCTTTCGCGGCATCTTGGCGGCTGGGTCGCCATAATCGGCTACATATTCACGCTTCTGGCGCTTGCCACCTCATTTTGGGCGAACACCCTGAACCTGCGCGATATCGTCGGCGAGCAGACCGGCTGGAGCAAGAATCTCTGCTGGCTTTTGGCCTCCCTTCCCTGCCTTGTGCTGGCTCTGTTCGGCGTCAGCAGCTTTGTAGGCTTTACGCGCTTTGCCAGCATCATTCAGATCGTCACCGGAATCGGCATAATCATTGCCTACAACCGCTCGCGCAAGCGCACCGGCGCTTCACCCATCTGCGGCAAATTCGGTTCCCTGGTATTTCAGATACTCGTTATCGCGTTCTCGCTGCTCTCCAGCATCGGCGCTGTCCTTCCGGTGAACTGATATGAAGAGAAAATACTTGCTTGCGGCGATACCTCTGCTTGCCGTATGGGATGTTTACAGATACATCTTTGCGCGCCGCCGTCCGCCGCTGCTTGAGGCTCTGCTGGATAAGAAAACGCACTGCCCGGAATACTATGTCTGGCGCGACAGGCACGCAAACGGTTTGGAGAGCAAGGTGCATCTGTGCTATACGATGCAGTCCGAGCGCGGCGAGACTCTGCAGGGCTTTTATTTCCCCTGTGGCAAAAAATTCGGCAAAAGGATCGCGTTCATCGTCCACGGCTATCACTCCGAGCACGCGGAAACCGCCGGCATGCTGCACGAATACTACCACAGCCGCGGCTTTGATATCTTCGCCCCCGACAACACCGCGTCCGGTCTGTCGGGCGGCAATTGGTTCGGCTACGACGTTTTTGAAAGCGCCGATTGTCTGAAATGGCTCGATTTTTTAGAGGCTGAGCTCGGCCGTGATATCCAGATCGTGCTGCACGGCTTTTCCCTCGGCGGGGCGACGGTCATGAAAATGAGCGACCGTGTTCCCGATACCGTAAAATTCATCGTTGAAGACAGCGGCTTTATCGACGCACGCCCCATACTGCGCTCGCAGCTCGGATTCGTATACGAACTTATTGCAAAGATGAACAGGTACGTCGCGGGCTATGAGCTTGAAGGCACGGAGGTAATGGGAAATCTCGTGCACGCCAGGTGCCCGATGCTGTTTGTACACGGCGTGGACGACCCGACCGTTCCGTTTGAAAACGCACCGCGTGCATTTGATGCCTGCCCGACCGACAAGGACTGTCTTTTCACCGAGGGCACACGGCATATAGAAGCAATGTTCACGAGCGGCGCGGCATACGCAGCTAAAATAGACGCGTTTATCGCAAAATATATTAAATGAAGGTCAAAATATGGATTACAAACAGGCGATTGAATACATTAACGGCACCTCGTGGAGAGGCTCACGCCTTGGGCTTGAGCGCATAACGGAGCTGCTCGCAAGACTCGGCAATCCGCAGTCGGAGCTGAAATTCGTCCACGTCGCCGGAACCAACGGCAAGGGCAGCATATGTGCGATGCTCGCCTCCGTCATGCGCAGAGCGGGCTTCAGGACGGGACTTTACACCTCACCGTATCTGCGCCGCTTCAACGAGCGCATGCAGATAAACGGCAGGCAGATAGAGGATAATACGCTTGCCGAGATAGTCACTGAGATAAAGCGGCATGCAGACGCGATGGACGATCACCCCACTGAGTTTGAGATGATGACCGCCGCCGCGCTGCGCTGGTTTGCCGATTCCGGCTGCGAGATCGTCATTCTTGAGGTCGGGCTCGGCGGCAGATACGACGCAACGAACGTAATCCCCTGCCCCGAATGCTGCGTCATAGCCAATATCGGCCTTGATCACACGGCCATACTCGGCAGAACGCTGTCCGAGATCGCCTACGAAAAGGCCGGCATCATCAAATACGGCGCGGCGGTAGTCATGTATCAGCAGTACGGCGAGACTATGGAGATTGTGCGCGAGGTCTGCCGTGAAATGAGCGCAGAGCTGTATGTTCCCGATTTTGACGATATAAAAGTCGATTTTGATTCCATTGACGGGCAGGTGTTTTCCTATAACGGCACAAGCTACGCGATACCTCTTTTGGGCGAGCATCAGCTGCACAACGCCGCGACCGTGCTCGAGACGTTGAATGTTCTTCGCGAGCAGGGCTGGGATATCGACGACGAGGCGGTCGAGGCCGGACTTTATTCCGTCGCGTGGCCGGCGCGGTTTGAGGTTCTGCACACGGACGATCCATGGTTCGTGCTCGACGGAGGTCACAATCCGCAGTGCGCCGCCGCTCTGCGCGAGTGCCTGGAGCACTATTTCCCCGACAGAAAACGCGTTGCACTCGTCGGTGTTCTGAAGGATAAGGACTACAAGGCTATCGCCGCCACGCTCGCGCCGCTGTTTGACGCCTGCGTGTGCGTAACGCCCAACTCCGAGCGTGCGCTCCCGGCCGGAGAACTGGCCGAGTTCTTCCGCGGAAGCTGCCGTGAGGTCAGCATTGCCGATACCGTCGAGGACGGAGTCGACCTTGCGCGTGATATCGCGCAGGAGCAGGACGCTATGGTCTGCGCCTTCGGCTCGCTGTACATATGCGGGCAGATACGCGCATGCTTCGGCCTGAAGTGAGGTGACGATATGCGGATCATGGGAATAGATTACGGCGATGCGCGCACCGGACTTGCCGTTTCGGACGCGATGAACATACTCGTCGGCGAGGCGTGGACGGTAAACCAGTGGGACGCAGATGCACTGGCGGACGAGATCGTGCGCGAGGCAAGGTCACGCTCGGTCGAGCGCTTTGTGCTGGGTCTGCCGAGGAATATGGACGGCACGGAGGGAGCAAGGGCGGAAAAATGCCGCGAGTTTGCCGCTCTCTTAGAAAGCAAAACCGACATTCCCGTCGTTATGTGGGACGAGCGCCGCAGCAGCGTCGAGGCGCACGCGATACTCCGCGCAAACGGCAAAAGGGAAAAAAAGCACCGCAAAACCGTCGATGCGGTCGCGGCGAGCCTTATTCTCGAGGGCTACCTCGGGACATTATGAGCATCAAAAAGGTGCTGCCTCACAATGAGACAGCACCTTTTTCTATTTCTGCTTTTCCGGCATGACCTCCACATAGTCGGTCACCTGCACACTTCCGGGATCATCTACTCTAAACTTGTTAAATGCTATGATATTTGCGGCGATGAGCAGCAGATATATAACAACGACCGCTATGAGCACGGCGGCTGCCGTGCGCCATATGCGGCGGCTGCGGCGGTTTCTTACGGCAAGCTGCTCATTTATATGAGAAAGCTGCCGCGCAATATCGTCAGGCTCCTTTTCGTTCGGTACGGCTGCCCCGAGCAGAGTGCTGACCGGAATCTCAAGTATCTCCGCCAGTCGTATAAGAAGCTCGGCATCCGGCACCGAAAGACCCCATTCACATACTTAAAGATATTGGTCTCTCAGTCGATCTTTCCTATAAACTTATAGAAAATCTCGACCTCTTGTTCTCGACTTCCATCTTCGTGTTTAACTGCCTCGTGGACTGTAATTTTTTCCACAAGAGCATTGAGTAAAATTGAGTCTAATTCCGTTGGAGATGCGTACTGCTTAATCAGTTTCACCCAAGTTTCGATATTGCTATATCGCTCAGAATTTTCACTGATTTGCCCATTAAGTAGGTCTATCTTGCCATCCAAAGCATTTTGCTCTTCCTGATACTTTGCCGACAGCATAATGAAGTTTCGCTCTGTAATCCTCTCAGCAATTCGATCCTCATATAGCTTAGCGAAAAGGTTGTCCAATTCCTTTTGCCGTTTTTCAGCTCTCTTCAAATCGTCAGCGATCTTTTTTCGCTCGGCATTCTGCTTTGCATTGCCAGTTTGAAGAAGCCTTTCTAAAAGAGCATCCCCATCTTGTACGGCTTGTGTCGCCCAATACTGAATTCTTGATAGCACATAGGCATACAGTACGTCATATCGGATATAGTGTGCAGAACAATGAATTCCTACTTGCCCATATTTGCTGCATGTGTAGTGGCTGTATGGGTTTTTGTTTTGCCTATTCGTACCGAAACGCATCGACCATCCGCAATCGGCACATTTGACAAGTCCAGAGAAGATCTGCGTTGTATGATCTTTCTGCATCCGACGTCTGGTAGCAATTTGCGCTTGAACAGAATCAAACATCTCTTTTGGAATCAATCCCTCGTGAGTGTTTTCTATTCTCCACCATTCATCTTCTGGCTTGCGAATGCGTTTCTTGTTCTTGAAAGATATGTTCGTCTGTTTGTAGTGAACTGTATTCCCAATGTAGGTTTCATCTTTCAAGATGTACTTGACTTGTGCAACCGTCCATGCGTACCGTTTTTCTTCTGAGGTATTTTGATATACATGAGCGAATGTCCCGAATCTCTGGTAGATAATCCAGGACGGCGTAGGAACTTTCTCTGCAATTAAAGTCCTTGTAATTTTAGCAGCTCCAGCACCGTGATAAGCCAAATCAAAGATTTTCTCAGGTATCCACCTTGTTTCTTCATCTGGCACAATACGGTTTTTGATCTCTGGATGTCGCTTATATCCGATTTTAACATATGCGCAAATACGATCTCCAGCAGCAAACTTTGCTTTGAAAGCAGCTTTGACTTTACGGCTTGTATCTCTTGCCACCCATTCATTGATGATGTTCTTAAATGGTGCAATCTCACTTTCGCCTTTTTCGCTGTCTACCCCGTCGTCAATCGCTATGTAACGGACATTATGG
>ENA-ORNF01002023-ORNF01002023.1-human-gut-metagenome-genome-assembly--contig:-NODE-2023-length-15976-cov-5.471202_pt1 | contig 15976 bp, 7 predicted proteins | sample MGYA00242110_ERZ509012 | MGnify/ENA primary metagenome ERZ509012 (study PRJEB26280, sample SAMEA2338714) | human gut metagenome | biome: human gut; feature: human-associated habitat; material: faeces...
TCACCCACCTATGAGCAAGCTCATGTGGGCTTAGACCTTTTGACCCTGGCATCATAGGGTAAAAGAAAGGATCTTTTTTCGATGAAACATAAATCTCTTACACTTCCTTCCTGGCTGCTTCCCCTGCTTCTGATGCTGCTTGGCAGTATTCTGCGGCTGGGTTATCTGGGAATCATTCCCGGGGGGATTCATCAGGACGAAAGCTTCGTAGCCTGGAATGCCTTTGCCTTGCTTCATGAAGGATTGGATTCTGCGGGTCATGTCTGGCCGGTATATATGGCAGACTGGGGCGACGGACACAGTGCCTTATATGTATGGCTGCTGATTCCCCTGCTTGCTCTGAACAACGGACATATCAGCCCCGTTCTGAGCCGCCTGCCACAGGCCATCGTTAGTATTTTTACCCTTTGGGCAGTGTATTGTCTGTTAAAGCGCATGTTTGACAAAAAGCTGGCCTCCTGGGGACTTTTTCTGCTGGCGGTATGCCCCTGGCATATCATGATGTCCCGTTGGGGTCTGGACGCCAATCTGGCTCCCGGATTCCTGATCTTCGGCCTGTATTTCTTCGTCAGAGGCATGGAAGATCATCGCTTCCTTCCTATATCCGGGATTTTTTACGGTCTATGCCTCTACTGTTATGCTGTTATATGGCCAATTGTGCCCCTGCTCCTGTTGTTGCAGATCGGATATGCACTGGCCTTCCGGAAAATACGGATCGACCGCTACAGCATAAGTGCTGCCGTGATCCTGGGAGTGATGGCTCTGCCGCTGCTTCTGTTTTTATGTGTGAATTCCGGTATTCTGCCGGATATCACGCTTCCTTTTATGACCATTCCGAAAATGGGCGGCTATCGCGGTTCTGAAGTAGCATTCTCCCTGTCCAAAATGTATCATAATCTGCGGACGGCATTGTCTCTGTTGTATCATCAGAATACCGGCACTCCCTATGACATTCTGCTTCCCTGGGGGCTTTTTTATGATCTTGGCCGGGTATTTATTGTGATCGGTGCGGTCTCTCTGTGTATGTGCGTTGGGAAGAGGCTGATACAACGTACTTTTGCCTGGGAGACTTTTTTGCTGATTCAGTTGATCGGCGGCGGTTTTAACTGTCTGATCGTAACGGCTGTCCTGCACCAGATTGATGCTCTGTATATCCCTCTCGTTCTCTGTGAAGCCTGGGGTGTATACACGTTGCTGCAGGCATTGCAAAAGCTTCGGCATTATGTGTCCACCGTTGCTGCCTCATTGCTTGCCCTCTGCTATCTGATCTGTCTGGTTCTGTTCCAGCGGGACTATTATACCGAATATCGCACACTGACGGATGCCTATTTTGCCAAAGGAGTCGGGCAATGTGTGGAATATGCCCTGCAGCAATGCAAAGAGACCGGCATCTCCACGATTTCTGTAGAAAAAGGTGCCCAATGGCCCAGGCTTCTCTTCTATACCGAGACCCTGCCATCCCAGTACCTCTCCACGGTTACCTATGATGTAGCTCCGGCACCTGCTGCCTTTACTACATCAAACAATATCCGGATCAATACCCGCATTAACTACGATACCATTGGTTCCGACAGCATTTATATCATTTATTACACTGACGAAGCTGTTTTCTCGGCGGACTTTACCCTGACGCCTTTTTACGACTGGTACGTTGCCGTTCCTAAATAGCCTCCATGTAATCAAAATAATCATCCTCGCTGGCAAATAAGATATATTCATTCTCCACATATCCCATATATCCGCTGGCAGTCACATATCCTTTCATAAAAATACCTCCTTATCAGAATCCTTTTGTTCCCTGTTCTGATAAGAAGGTATCATTTTTAAAGTCCCATAAAACTCTCTTAATTTATCTATTCCGACTCTGTTTCCAGTACCAGGTCTTTCATTTCTTCCAATAACTCCTCGGTCTTGCCCATCAAAAGCTCGGCATCGGTCTCCACCAGTCCCGTCTTTTTATACTTATAGGTAAAAAATGGGTTGCCGTAGGCGGTAAAGCTCAGTTCGTCCTTATGCTTTTTCAGGAAATCCGGAATCTTGCGGGGATCGATCTTCGCATCCGGGCGGAAATTAAAGGTGATCCTCTCGTTCTTGCCCTTGATCTCCGTCATGTCCAAACCGTGAGCCGCCATGCGGATCAGGGCGATCCGCAGCAGATTGTCCACTGCCTTGGGGATGTTACCGAAGCGGTCTAACAGTTCATCCTTCATTTCATCCCGCTCTTTTATGGTCTCGATTCCGGCGATCCGTTTGTAAATATCCAGCTTCTGTGTCTCGTTGACAATGTATTCGGCCGGAATGTAAGCATCCACATCCAGATCGATCACCGTGGTGAAATCCACCGTCGTATGGATTCCCTTCAGATTCTGCACCGCCTCATTCAACATTTTGCAGTAGAGGTCGTATCCTACAGCTTCCATATGGCCATGCTGGCTCATCCCCAGCAAATTACCGGCACCGCGGATCTCCAGATCACGCATGGCGATTTTAAAGCCACTGCCCAGATCCGTGAATTCCTTGATCGCCGCCAGTCGTTTCTCTGCCACTTCTTTCAACATCTTATCCCGTTTGTACATCAGAAAAGCATAGGCATTCCGGTTAGAGCGGCCCACACGGCCTCTGAGCTGATACAGCTGGGACAGGCCCAGATTGTCCGAATCATGGATGATCATGGTGTTGACATTGGAGATATCCAGTCCGGTCTCTATGATGGTTGTGGATACCAGCACATCGATCTCTCCGTTAATGAAATCGAACATGATCCGCTCCAGCTCATGTTCCTTCATCTGTCCATGGGCGTATGCCACGTTGGCTTCCGGCACCAGCTTTGCGATCTGTGCTGCGATATCCGCAATATTGTTCACCCGGTTGTAGACATAGTAAATCTGTCCGCCCCGGGCCATTTCCCTGACAATGGCCTCTCTCACCAGTTCGTCATTATATTCACAGACAAAGGTCTGGATCGGCAGCCTGTCATTCGGAGCCTCCTCCAGCACGCTCATATCCCGGATGCCGATGAGGCTCATATGCAGTGTCCGGGGAATGGGAGTTGCCGTCAGGGTCAGCACGTCCACGTTCTCTTTTAATTTCTTGATCTTCTCCTTATGAGCCACACCGAAACGCTGTTCCTCGTCGATGATCAGAAGCCCAAGATCCTTGAATTTCACATCCGCAGATAATACTCTGTGGGTACCGATGACGATATCCACCATGCCCTTTTCCAGATCCTTTACCGTCTTTTTGATCTCCGACGGGGTGCGGAAACGGCTCATCAGTGCGATATTGATGGGGAAATCTTTCATTCTCTGCACAAAGGTGTTGTAATGCTGCTGTGCCAGAATGGTGGTGGGCACCAGATATACCACCTGTTTTCCCTCCTGCACGGCCTTGAAGGCTGCCCGGATGGCAATCTCGGTCTTGCCGTAGCCCACATCTCCGCAGATCAGTCGATCCATGATCCGACGGCTCTCCATGTCCGCCTTGGTGTCCTCGATGGCATTCAGCTGATCCTCTGTCTCCTCGAAGGGAAACATTTCCTCAAATTCCCGCTGCCATACGGTATCTTTTCCGAAAGCGTAGCCCTCGCTCTGCTGTCTGACCGCATACAGTTCCACCAGGTCCTTCGCCACAGCACTGACGGCACTGCGTACCTTCGTCTTAGTGTGTTCCCATTCCTTGCCGCCCAGCTTGTTCAGCTTCGGCTTCTTCGCCGCATCGGCGGAGGCATACTTCTGGATCACATCCAGCCCGGTGGCCAGAATATACAGATTACCGCCGTCCCGGTATTCGATCTTGAGGTAATCCTTGACGACCTTATCCACCTCTACCTTCTCGATTCCTTTATATATCCCCAGACCGTGGGTCTCATGCACCACATAATCCCCGATCTTCAGGTCGTTGAAATCATTAATCTTCTGTCCCTGATAGAGCTTTTTCTTCTTTTTCTTACGCTTCTCTGCCCCGAAAATATCGCTTTCGGACAGCACCACGAATTTCAGCCATGGATACTCAAAACCCTTGTTCACATGACCGTAATAGGTCAGGATCTCCCCGGGCTGCACCTCCCGCATGGGGTCTTCCGTGTATACTGCTGTCAGTCCGGCATCTTCAGTGTTACGCAGATCCTCCGCCAGACGTCTGGCTCTGGTACGGGAACCGGACAATAGCAGCACCCGGCAGCCGTTCTTTTTATATTTTTTCAGGTCCCTGACCAGTGCTTCGAAGCTGTTGTTGTACGGAGCAATGTTGCGGGCGGCGATGTCCACATGCATTTCCGTCTGAAAATATCCGTACCTGGTCTCCATGGCAGCCAGGGTCACCACAGCATTTTTCTCTAAAGTTGCCGCCACCTGTTCGCCACTGTACAGAATGTTCATCTGCCCCGGCAGCACATAACCCTTTCTGGCACGCTGCTCCATGCTCTCCCGGAATTCCAGTTCTATGGCATCCGCCTGTTCCTTTACTCTCGCCGGTTCGTCAATATAGAAGACCAGAGAACGCCCCGCCATATCTGCCAGCAGTTCCGGCATCGTTACGGTATTTTCATAAAAATAGCGGATATATCCTTCCAGATTGATCTTACTCTGGAATTCCAGCAGCTGTTCTTTCAGTTCACTGACCTGTGTGGCAATCCTGTGGGCCTCCTCCGGCTGGTGGGCATCTCGGAAGATCTTTTCCTGCTTTGCAGCTTCTTTCTCAAGCTTTGTGATGCCCTTGCGGATCTGTTCTTCCGACAGTACGAATTCTGTGGCCGGGTAGACTGTGATGCTCTCCAGCTTCTCAATGGAACGCTGGCTCAAGATGTCGAAACTGCGGATGGACTCCACCTCATCTCCCCACAGTTCGATACGGTAGGGGTTCTCCTCCGTCAGGTCAAAAATATCCACGATGCCGCCGCGGATGGAGAACTGTCCCGGGCTCTCCACCTGATAAGCCTTCTCATATCCCATGGCCACCAGCCGGGATGCCAGTTTACTCTCATCCAGACTGCCGCCACGCTCGGTGCGGATGATGTCTTTTTCTTCCCACAGCACCTGCGGTGTCATCAGCGCTGCGTAGGTAGTGACGATAGTGACAGGCTTCCCCTCCACGACTCTGCGCAAGGTCCTGATCCGCTCCTGCACCAGCTGGTTACCGTGGATATCCGCCTGGAAAAAGATCAGATCCTTCGCCGGATACAGCATGACATTCCTGTCATAAAAACGGTATTCCTCGTAGATCTCTTTGGCTTTTAAGTCATTATAAGTAACGATGACCTTGTATTTCACGCCATCGCTGAGTCCATAGATCATATGAAGTTTCTGCGAATCCACACAGCCGGACAGGGCAGCCGTTCCTTTTCCCTGTTTCACAACTTTACGGATCTCTTCATATTCCGCCAGTTCTTTCAGTGGCGCAATCAGTGCCTGCATTTTCGTTTCCTCTTACTATACAACCGTTACGCTTTCTTACTGTTAAAATGGTTCATGGCTGCGTCCGCATTCTCGGTGATGATCATACGGATAGCTTCTGCCGCTGTCTTAGCCGCTTCATCCATAACCTTACGTTCCTCTGCTGGAAAATGTCCCAGCACATAGTCTGCCAGATCGAAGTTCTTCGGCTTCTCTCCCACACCCATGCGCACGCGGATAAAAGTATCATGCCCTAACATTTTGATGATATTCTTGAGACCGTTGTGGCCGCCGGCGCTGCCCTTTTTGCGGATGCGGAGCTGTCCCACATCCAGGCTGATGTCGTCGGAGATCACGATCAGTTCCGCAGTATCATCCACCTTATAATAGTCCACGATCTCCCGGATGCTCTCGCCGCTTAAGTTCATGAAAGTCTGGGGTTTCGCCAGGATCACCTTCTGTCCCGCCACGTAACCCTTGCCGATCAGTGCCTTATGCTTGCTCTCCATGACGGCGATATTTTCTTCCTCTGCTAATCTGTCTATGACATCAAAACCGATATTATGTCTCGTATTTTCATATTCTTTGCCTGGGTTTCCCAGCCCTGCGATAATATACATAGCTTTCTCCTTACTTCCTTACAGTCAATGCACTATCTTATATTTTCGCATTTTTATGTGGAAAATGCAACCGCTCCCGGCATCAGATTACTAATCTGTTGGCAGAAGCGGTGTATTTATTACTTTACGGGTATTTTCAGCTGCCAGCCGACACGGATCCGATCCGGTACGGTGACCAGCTTGTTATTCCATTTGATTATGTCTGCGATGGTGCAGCCATATCTTCTGGCAATTGCCCAGAGGGTATCGCCGGGCTTGATAATATAAGCGTCTGAATTGTTATTGTCCGTCGGAGCTGCCGTTGTTCCTGTAGTCCTGTGCTGCGGGATCTTCAGTTTCCAGCCTATATGGATCCGGTTCGGATTCTTGATCAGATCGCTGTTGGCTGCTACGAGCTCGGCAACGGTGCATCCGTATTTTCTTGCGATCACTCCAAGGGTATCACCACGTTTGATGGCGTAGTCCAAGGCTGCCTGATCTGCAGATGGCTGCCCTGCAGTAGTGCTGTTACTGTTGTTGGAAACAGCAGGCGTATCGTCGTGGTCATCATCGTCGTCTCCAGAACTGCTGTCACCGGTATCCGGTACCGCAGGGGCCGGCGTATAGGATGGAGTATCCGGGACATCGGAGCTATCCCCACGATTAGATACAGGATACAACACAACGGAACCTGTCAGAGGCGCATAATTGGTATCCTCAGGAGTATAACGCCACAAATAGGTCTTATTGGCTTCCACCACTGTGGTATCCGGCAGGACATTGCCCGCATCATCAATCCACTCCAGTCGTCCGACTGTGGGATGCAGGGAGCCGCCACCGATGCTCAGATCTGCATCCCTTAAGGTCTGTCCGTCAGTGGTGATGCCGGTATATCCGGGAGTGCCGGTGGAAGCTGCTTTTGTGATGGTGATGGTCACGGGTGCGCTGGTGACGGCATTGTAATCATCGTCCCCGGCCTTGGTCGCCGTAACGATAACAGTTCCCACTTTTGTGGGAATCAGTCTGCCAGTGGCATCCATGCCTGCCTGACCATCCCCATTGGTTACCGTATAGGTCACATTTCCTGTGCCGGAGCCGCCATTGATGCCAAGCTGCAGGGTCTGACCATATTCCACGGTGGTTCCACCGGTAACGGCCAGCGCCGCCTGCGTTTCTTTGTCCGTCAGCGTAATCTTTACATTGACGGTGGTCGTCTCATAATTGGCAGATGTAACAGTCACGGGCAGAGTCACTGTATCGCCCGCAGCACCACCTTCCAGTGTGTAGGTCACCTTACCGGTATCCGTATCTATGTTCCAATCCGTAATCGTCACGGAACCGGTCTTACCTGCTGTACCGCCTTTCGCAAAGACCAGCGTGCCTGCGTCAGCGGGCATACCGGCATTGCCAATCGATGTCTCGCCTGCGGTCACGTTATACTTCACACTGACGGGGATATCTGCCAGCGTACAGGCAGCCGCTTTGCGGATGTTCGGTTTGATCTGCCACTTGATCTGCTTATAATTACTGCTCTCAGGAGTAAAAACAGCGGTATACGCCGTGGTCGTGCCTGCAGCCGGAATCTCCCGTCCGGTGAACTTCCAGGAACCATCCACTACGGTATTATTCGACCTGACTGTCAGACCGCTGATGGCGATATCCGAAATCCTCGTACCGTAAACCGCTCCGGCTTCTGCCGTACCCTCTACCGTCAGCTTGTCTGTCGGTGCTATGGTAAATACTTTTTCTACGCTTCCTCCGTAATTGCCCTGTCCCGTGATGGTCAGCGTATATGTTCCTGCATCTGTGCCGGTGTTGCTGCTGACCGTATAGTCCTGACCCTCTGTCAGTTCTGTCCCGTTGTAGGCCACTTTGACCGCCGCTGTCAGCGGGTTGCCGGTGTACACAAGGTTGTTTGCGTTTGTGATCTCCACATTTGTATTTTTACTGTTCAAGTCTGCCGGGGTGATAGTAAGCTGAAAACCCTTTAAAGGCGTCTGCCACTGGTAGGCTCCGTCTTTCTCCTTGCCAATGCTCACACAAATGATGTTGTAGGGTTTATTAATCTCTAAGTCCTTCCATCCTTCATTGGCACTGCCGTCAATCGTAACATCATAACTGTAAGCACCGTTCCTACTCCATGTATCACCGCTCATTGCCAGTAGTGCTGTCGTGCCATTCTCCTTCACAAGATACCACTCAAATGCCATTCGCCCGATTTTGCTGTCATTGGTTGGCACAGAGATTGCAAAGGGGATTTTATGCTCGCCGTATGCAACACTGCCTGTTCTGTCGCCGGTGACCTTAGTAATTTGGGCATCCTTCACCATGAATGCGGCATTCATCTCAGTTATCACCGTTGTAGGACCTACCGTAAGATTGCCATTCATCAGGGCATAACCTTCCGGAAGCAGATGGTAGACGGGGGCATTACATTTCAGTTCTGCCACCTTGCCGCCCATAAGTTTAATACCATCTTCTGCACCATCTTCCACGGTCAATGGACTAATATAGCCGCCATCCGTCAGCGTCAGCTTCGCACCTTTCTCAACCGTCAGGCCTTGAAGTGCGCCATTTGAACTCGCTTTTTCTTTGCTGTCCAGGATTGTTAGAGGGTATCGGGATGTCCCCGATAATGTGATATCACCGGTTATACACTGACCATTCAGATCAAGCGTTCCCTGAGCGTTTTGGAATCTCCATGTTACTGTAGAAATATTGTATTTGGCAGACTGACCTTGTAACGCCAGCATACCACCCTTCTCCTGCCAGTCCTGCAGCGCTGTTGCCATATCCGTATAATTTTGATCTCCAAGCTTCGCCACCACGGTTCCTGTCGCATCGTCTGCCATTACCGCAATGCCGTCATTACTCATCAGGGACGCGGCACTGGCGCCACCGGAGATTACTGAATCCCCACTTACAGTATCTCCTACCGCATCCCTTTCATGGGTACTATTCACAGCCCTTACCGCCACCTGATCGCCAGGGGCAGGCGCCACCGTTTCAGCACTCCCCATCTCTTCAGCCAGCACCGTTGCCGGCATCATGCCAAAGCACAGAGTAAATGCCAGAACGACACTCAATAACCTTTTCTTCATAAATGCACCTCCGTTAATCAGCAAACGTCATTTCCGCATGGATTCCGTCCTACTACAACGATCATTTCCCTCTATCCAGTCCATTCTGCGTCTCTGCACCGGAATTCGCCTTTCATGTCATGTAATCTGCTTCGGATACTGTTACTTTTTACTGTAAGTTCATTGTACCATAGTGTATGAAAAAATAATTCTCCCTGCATGAATCGACCCAAATATGTCATGAATCGACCCTGCCCGTGACACGCTAAGGACACTAGGCTAAGAACACTCAAGGGATCGGTAAAAACTCAAATTGGTTATTTTGCACAAATTTCATTTTCTGGAAAACAGCCAATTTCCGCATATTTTTAATGCTCCGAAAATGTATGGAATTGCTGGGGCTGACAGTATACTCAGCTTTTGTTCTATGTTATAATGGACAAGACAGGAGTGGATAAGAATGCGATTTGCACTGATCGAAGATCAGGCGGAGGAACGGAAGCGCATCGACGACATGCTCTCCGAATTCTGCCGTGAACGAATGATTTCTTTTACAACGGACGTGTTTACCAGTGGGGAGGAGTTTCTTGCCGCCTTTGTTCCCATGAATTACGATGTGGTGTTCATGGACATTTATATGGACGGAATGACGGGAATCGAGGCTGCGAAACAGATGCGCACGCAGGACTCCCATTCCTTTCTGGTCTTTCTCACCACCAGCCCGGAACACATGGGGGACGCCTTTTCCACCCACGCTTTTGATTATCTCTTAAAACCCATCCTGCAGGATGATTTCGTAAAATGTCTCAACGATATTTTGAAGCGATTGCCAAAGCAGGAAGATTCTTTTTCCTTTCTTTCCGGCGGCATACAGGTACATCTTCTCTGCAGTGATATTTGTGTGCTGCGTTCCCAAGGCCACTCCACCATCATTGTGAGTGCGGATGGAATGGAATACCCGGTATCGAAGTCCTTTGTCTCCTTCACTACCCAGTTTGCGGATCGGGACAATTTTCTTCTGGTGAGCCGGGGCATTCTGGTCAATCTCGATCATGTGAGCGGGTTTACCGAGCAGGCATGTCTGCTGCAAAACGGCATGCGGGTTCCCATCACCCTCCGAAATCAAAAGCAGCTGGTCCAGATCTGGCGAAATTATGACTTTGCCAAACTCCATCAGGAGGCTGCGGAAAGGAGCCTGCGTCCATGACTTTTCTCTCTGAAATTTTACAGTTTGCAGTACTGATCCCTGCCGCCATTCTCGCCCTTCTTCCTTTGAAAAACAAGCTGCGATTTTCTGCCGTGAAAATTGCGGGGCTGATGGCTCTGGCGCTGGGATTCCTGATCCCTTTCTGCGGATGGATCGTGACAATAACGGGAATTCCCGTAAACTATATACTTTTTCCGGTAATGGCGGTACTGTATCTGTGCTACCACAAGGTGTCTACGGTGCCCGTAAGCGTGGATCTGCCCATCTATCTGTTTGACATTGCATTGATGTCTTTTCCCGCAAATATTGCAGTAGCCATTGATTCCCGTGTGCATCCCACAGCATACCTGGCAGATTCCTGTATCGTTGCCAACGGGTGGCAGTTAGCAATCAGCTTTTTGTTCCTGTTGCTGTTTTCCTGGTTTTTCCGGCATATTCTGGGGTTTCTGGTTGACAATATCTCCTCGCCCAACGTATGGTTGGCCACCCTTCCGATCCCCCTGATCTTTACCTGTATGAATGTGATTATCCAGCCCAAGTACTATGAGACCATGCATGTAAACCGGGTCTTCTCCTTTTACATCGGCTATCATTTCCTGGCGCTGATCCTGATTCTTACTATCTATATTATCTTTTATCAGGTGGCATTGAATCTGATCCGCAATGCAGAGAATACAGAGCGGATCCGCTTTCTGGAGATGCAGGAAAGCCAGTATCATGCACAGCAGCAGTACATTGCTGAGTCTGCAAGGCTTCGCCACGACTTCCGGCAGCAGCTTCACAGTCTGGCGGAGATGGCGGTGTCCGGAAATTATGAGCAGTTGACAGAGCATCTTCTGGGCTGCGTGGAGGAGCTTCCCAGACAGCCTGTGCATTATTGTTCCAATCTTCCGTTAAACGCACTGTTTTCCTACTATGCTTCTCTTATGGATGATGCGCAGATCCGGCGGAACTGGAAAATCACCCTTCCGTCGGAGATGACTTTTTCAATTACGGATATGGAACTTTGTTCCCTTCTGGGGAATATTCTGGAAAATGTATGGCAGGGATGCCAGAGTGTACCGCCACAGAACCGCTACCATGAGCTGACAGTCTGTGTGAAACACGAAACGAGCCTTTATATCGTGTCCTCCAACCGTTTTGACGGGCGGATAAAAAAGGAAAACGGAGTGTATCTCTCCACCCGCAAGAACGGTTCCGGCATCGGACTTTCTTCCATTGCAACGATTGCCGAACGGCACAGGGGAATCGCACAGTTTTCCAATACAGAGGATACCTTTGTAATCGATGTGGTTATTGAATAATATTAATAATGAAAAGGGGCACCTCCTTTGAAGTGTCCCTTTTGCATGTCTTACTTTCTCTTCTTATCTTCTCTTATCTTCTTTTCCTGTTTACAAGGATTACCGCAAGCGCACCGGCTGCTGCCGCTGCTGCGCCAATGAGGAAGATCCACCATGCTGTGTGGTTTTCTTCCTGTGCGGGTACGGCAACGATACCGGTGTCTGCCGGCTGCACCTTTCCGGTCTCCGTATCCGCAGGCTCCTGTTCTGCCGTCTTTGCATCCACCACGAGGATATACTCGGATGCATGGGTAAAGGTGAGCGCTACGCTGCCATCCTCTGCGATCTCCTCCTCGCAGATAAATTCCATCTCACCCGTCTGTTCATTATAGTAATACAGACTTGCATACAATCCGGCATTTTTCTGGTCCATATTCAGGGTAAGCACCGCCTGGAAACCAAACTCGCCATCGTAGGACAGGCTTAAGCCGGTATAAAACTTCTCACCCGTAACATTGGTTATTACCGAAACGGGAATGTTGCCCTCTGCCTGCTCACCGTACTTCACGCCGAAGTCAATGTCCCGCACTCCTTCCACTGTCACATCCCGGCCGTTCACACTCCAGGTAATGCCGTTATCCATAGCAAACACAACGGTAACATCTTCTCCGCGGATCAGATCAAACAGGCTGCCTGGCACCTCCGTGGTGCCATTCATATCCACCGTGATTTTTTCTCCCGCCGGAGCCTGCTTCGCCTCCTCACGGATGACATCCCAGCCTTCCCTGCCGTTCTCTCCCTTAAGGAAAGGTCTTGCGTCACGGCTGTCCTCCTGTGCGTCTGCGTTGCTCTTCTCTGTGCTGCCCGTATTTTTGCTTCCGGTATCTACACTTCCGGTGCCTGTGCTTCCCGTGTCCTTACTTCCGGTGTCTGTGCTTCCGGAGTCTACGCTTCCGGTATCTTCGCTTCCGGTATCTTCGCTTCCGGTATCTTCGCTTCCGGTATCCTCGCTGTCGGAACCGCCGTCGCTAAGCTTCGCCACCGTCTCCGTATAGCTGTGTCCGCAGCCCCCGCAGGTGTAGGTCCGGATGCCTTCCTCTGCGGTCGTCGGCTGTTTTGTGATCACTGATATATAGCTGTGCCCCTTCGCAGGGATCACCGTGCCGCTTACCGTAATCTGATCGCATTCTGTGCAGTAGGTGTCTCCGGTATAGCCGGTTCCGGTACAAGTCGCTTCCACTGCGTTCTTCACTCCAGTCTGCTGGTGTCTGCACACAGACCTTGTGATCTTCACGGTAACGGTCTCATTCTCATAATTGCCCTGATCCGCTCCTGTGTAAACGGCTGTTGCGGTCGTCACCACGCCAACATTCAATGCTGTCCCAAGATCACTGTCCTGCCATGCCCAGTTCTCTCTGCCCAGTGCCACATCCGACACCTTCTTACAGTCAAATGCCACATTCATGGTATCGCCGGGCATATTGGGTGCATTCTCCGCCTTGTTCACCGTCAGCTTTATCTTCATCGTTACCGGTTCATAATTGCCGGTATCCGCCGGAGTAAATATTACCTCATACTCTGTTGTGTTGCTGTCTGAGACTGCAGGACAGGTGTCCGGTGTCTTCCATGTGAACTTACCTGCTACTTCCGCATTCCCTCCGGTCAGCGAAGATGCATTCCCTCTGCCGTCACCCCGTACCACCTTTCCGCCGGTCAATCCGGACATTCCAAGGCTGTCCCCATAGGTGATCTCTGCCGCCGTGGGAACGATCTCAATATAGGGCTTCGCCTTTGCCACCGTCATATCGATCATCATGGTGAAGGACTTATAATGATTGTCCTCCGGCTGAAAGAGTGCCTCGTAACTGTTGGTTCCGGCCTCCGGGATCCCGGTAGGATTCACCCATGACCAGCTGCCGGACACCGTTTCCTCCTTACCGTCAACCGTCCATGACAGGTTTCCCTTCGAGAGGCTTAGATCCGCCAATGTCTGTGCCGGATCATAGATAATATCCTTCTTTTCCGGTACCGGCTTTGAATTTACGTTCGGTGTTGCCTGATCCACCGTAATTTTCACGAAGTCTGTCAATACGGCATACCTGTCATCAGCCGGCGTAAACTTCCATGTCGCTCTTTTCACACTGCAATCCGGTACCATTGTCTCGTCTTCCCATGCCAGTGTACCTTTCAGAGTATTTCCCTCAGCATCCACAAACTCTACCGGTTCAAATTCCAATGCGGAAATTCTGCCGCCGTAGGTCATAACGCTGTTCTTCAGGGCAACCTTCTGGCCTTCCCTGACATACACCTCCATCTTGGAACTCCATGTAACATGGAAGACAATATTACTGTTTGTGTAATTTTCAAGTTCCACCGTTATCTCGATCTGTGCACTCTCATCCGCTATGTTCTTCAGGATCCGATAGGGCAGCATGCCGGTGGTATCGTCAAAGTCCTCCTTGTTGATCAACACCTTATCATGACTTGTCACGCCGGTAATTTGTATCCTGCCACAGTCCTGGGGTAAAATTGCTCTGATATCCAGCGCCCCCTCATGGTCGCAGTCAAAATAAAAGCCTTTGTCTGTTCTGGAAGCAGCCAGATATTTTTTGTCTGCTACGATCGTGATGGTCTTTTCCGCCGCATTGTAGTTCTTACTTTCCGGCAGGAATGCCCTGATCTTTGCCGTTCCCGCTTTCAGAATCGTCACGGTACCGTCTTCTGCAACGGTTACCACGCCTTCTCCGTCCGTCAGTTCGTACTGAATGGCCGCCTCTGCGTGATTTGCCGTCACATCGGGTCTGAATGAACCATCCCCATAGGTTTTGGTAACGCTGTCTGCTCCGGTAAGCACTGCATCCGCCCTTTTCACGGTCAGCGTACCGTGTTCGGCATTATCACCTGCCGCATCCTTGTAGTTCACGGATATTCTATACTTTTCATTTCCGGAAACTACCTTAAATCTATAATCACCGACATCCGAGGCTGCCGTCGCATCTGTCTCCAGTGTGAGGCTGGCCATGAATTCCCCTCTGGTATCCCCTGGCACCAGCTGATCCCAGTCAACCGTTACATCGTTTAGTTCAAGCTTCGGGTTCTCCTGCCCATAGGTTCTCTCCAGATTTGCATTGACATCTGCCTGAATGGTTTTCATTGCCACCTGCGGCGTTACCTTTACGGTCACACTGTCAAAGGTGCTGGCTGCAGGTGTAAAGGTCAGCTCATACTCTGCGGTTGTGCCCGGAACGGGATACTCCTCCGCATTGCTGTCCGTGATGCTCCAGGTACCCTCCAGGACACTGCCCGCCGGATCCTCCGGGTTGATGACTGTTCCGCCGGAAATCGTAAATTCCTTAGCCTTCGTGCCGTAAATACCGCTTAATTTAGGCTCTGCAGACACGACCGGCATAATCTTCTTCCATGTCACCGTCGCCGCATTGCTGCGAAACGGATATCCATCACAGGTGATCACACAGTAATAGGTCTGGCTCGTTCCCGCACTCTGTCCCGGAATGGTCAGTGTGGCTGACGTTGCATCGTCTACAGCCGTATCGGCACCTCCCTCCGCGTCTGTGAGATACCACTGATAGGTCAGCTCCTTTTCCGACGCAGCAGTCACGGTAAGTGTCTCCTGCCGTCCTGCCCATGCCGTCTTATTCTCCGGCTGCTGTGTAATCTGAGGCTCCGGAAGCTGCTCCACCTTCACGGCATAGTCAAACTTGCTGCCATTTAACGCCGTCTCATCCAGAATCCAGTCACCGGCGGAGCCATCGTCCTCCATCCGTCTAAAACCATAGCCCTCGGAAAGCAGATCCCGCAAAGTTCCAGAACCCACTTGCACACTCATGCCATCGAACGGCTCCGCATGTATCGACATATGGTAGCTGCCGCCCTTCAGGCTTAAAGTTCCCGACTCATGGAACACTCCGTCAAAGCTGCCGTCAAGGATCGTGACTGTTCCACCCTTCACATGCATGACCGATTCCATATCTGTCCCATCAATGGTCGTCTCGCCGCCATATGTCGCCAGATTAAGACCATACAATGTTTTCTCCCATAAAATCTTTAAGTTCTTCTCCAGTCTCAGGCTGCCACCCGTGACATTCAAAACGTTACTTTTATCATAGCCTGTCAATGTTCCGTTTTCTATCGTTACTGCACCGCCGGCAATCTTAAAGAGAGTTTCCGACGTTCCGCTTTTGATATTGTGTCCGCCCAGATCCAGCGTTACTGTGCCGTTTTGCAGCTGGGCACACTGTGTCTCATCTGTCGCAGTCACATCCGTGCAAAAATACACGGTATAGGTCTTGCCGTTCAGCGTCTTGGTGGTACGCACCAGAATCGGCTCGTGCAGATCCAGCACCCCGGTCTGATAGGCCATCAGCGCCTCATCGGGGCTGCGGTAGATCTTCACATC
>ENA-ORNF01002025-ORNF01002025.1-human-gut-metagenome-genome-assembly--contig:-NODE-2025-length-15945-cov-12.622026_pt1 | contig 15945 bp, 15 predicted proteins | sample MGYA00242110_ERZ509012 | MGnify/ENA primary metagenome ERZ509012 (study PRJEB26280, sample SAMEA2338714) | human gut metagenome | biome: human gut; feature: human-associated habitat; material: faeces...
AGATCCGCACAAGTTCTCCCTCGAGTTTGTCGATGTAAGTTTCAATGTCGTAAGTATTTTCCATGTCCAATCCAGTTCAAATCCGATATTCCGGAATCCGTAACGTGTCTGTCACTAATTCCGACACGCCAAATTTAGATAAATCACACGATTTGGGCAATACTTCGCTCTTACATTACCTTCAGCCTTCACCTCTATTGGCAGTAATTTCCCGTTCCTCTGAATCAGAAAGTCAATTTCAAGTCTTGTTCCGTTATCCGTCAGCACCATTGACAGAAGCGATGCGGGGAGGGTATAGTCAAGTTAAAAATCATTATCTTCGCATTCAAATAAAGCAGATATGACAGAATACGAAAAGATGCTCAGCGGAGAGATTTATAACGCAGTGGATCCTTCTCTTCTGAAGGACCTGTATGCATGTTCGGAGCTGTGCTGGGAATACAATCAGATAAGGCCTACAGATTTCAAGTCAAGGAATGAGATACTGAAGCAGATCCTGGGGGAGGCCGATGACGACACATTCATAAACCCTCCATTCCATTGTGACTACGGAAAGCATATCAAGGTCGGCAGGAGGTTCTTTGCCAACTTCAATTTCGTAGTCCTTGACGAGGCGCCCGTTACAATCGGCGACGATGTCTTCATCGGGCCGAATGTCGGCATCTATACGGCCTGCCACAGCACGGACCCGAAAGAACGCAACACGAGGGAGGAATGGGCCAAGCCTGTGACCATAGGCCGAAACTGCTGGATAGGCGGCAATGTGACAATTCTTCCAGGAGTGACAATCGGTGAAGGCAGCACCATCGGAGCCGGAAGCGTGGTCGTGAAAGACATCCCTTCACACAGCGTCGCTGTAGGCAATCCGTGTGTCGTCATCAAGCAACTCGAAGATTAACCACCAAAATGGGCCATATTCAGCGATGAGAAGAATAGAGTGGGAGAAGACCAAGTGTCACAAATGCCCCGTCCATTGCTACAGTCAGGACATGCGAGAGAAGATACGCGATGTGATGCGTTTCAGCGGTCCGAGGATGATGTTTTATCACCCATTGGAGGCTTTGCGTTATATTTTGTCAAGATAAAAGCAACTGATATACTCCTATTTCTGACGAATTTATTAACTTTGGGAGAGAGAACTCATAACAATAACCACAATGAGAACAGTATCTTTGGCTATCTTATCTTCATTTATATCAACGTTTCTAATGGTTCAGAAAAAGAATCTTTCTGAGGCTGGAAGGCGGATAGACTTTAAGGAATATGAACCTTACATTTAACAAGGAAATCAGCCGAAAAATCAGGATCTCAATTCATTACGACCAAGAAAAACTAAAGACCATTAACAATACACATTGACAATTCTAAAAGTTTACGACATGAAAAAGATATTTCTGTTATTGGTAGTGCTATTCGGCACTCAATTATTCGCTCAAGAAACAACCGTATCAAGATTCAAACTGATACCGACTAAGAACATGCGAGATTGCGGGGTTGACAGCGCTTGTCAATGAGACATTCAATGAAAGTAACATTTAATACGAAACAACACATGGTGGATAAGGGTATAGAAACATTTATCGATGAGATAAAACAAATAATTGACGACTCGCGCTCAAAAGCTTTGCGAAGCGTTGACTTCTGCAGGGTGCAGATGTACTGGGCTATCGGCAAGCGCATCTCGGAAAAGGAGCAGCAGGGCAAGGAACGCGCGGACTACGGCAAGTACATCATCCGTAATCTGTCGAAAGAAATAGAGCCGTTGTATGGCAGTGGATTCGGAGTGAGACAACTGGAATTGAGCCGTCAGTTTTACCGGACTTATCCGAATGCGAATACACTGTGTTCGCAATTGAACTGGTCGCAGTATAAATTGCTTATAGCCATTCCTGATCCGGAAAAACGAGAATACTATCAGTTGGAGGCAGTAAATGAGTGCTGGTCTAAGCGCCAACTTGAGCGTCAGATCAACTCCATGCTCTACGAGCGTCTTCTGCTGAGCAACGACAAGGAGGCGGTCCTCGCCGTCGCCCGCAATGAGCGAGTGCCCGAATCCCCGCAAGAGATCATAAAGGATCCTATGGTACTCGAGTTTCTTGGACTGGAACGCAAGTCCGCGTACTATGAGAAGGATCTCGAAAGCGCCGTCATCTCGCATATCGCCGATTTCCTTCTGGAGATGGGGAAAGGATTCTCCTTTGTCGCCAGACAGAAGAGGCTTCTAGTGGAGGATGACGAGTATTTCGCCGACCTTGTGTTCTACAACCGCCTGTTACGTTCGTTCGTGGTGATAGAGATAAAAAATCACAAGCTGACGCATCAGGACCTTGGGCAGCTTCAGCTCTATGTCAACTACTACGACCGCTACGAGAAGCAGCCTGACGAGAATCCTACCATTGGCATACTGCTCTGCACTGAGAAGAACGACACGGCGGTACGGCTCGCCCTGCCGGAGGACAACAAAACCATACTCGCGAGCAAGTATCAGCTGTTTCTTCCGACGGAGGAGCAACTTCGGGCGGAGGTTGAGAAACAGAAACAGATCTTCCTGCAGCAGCATGAGGAACAAAACTAAGATAAAAAAATGCCTTTTGGCGGCTATATAAGCAGCACATACTTGTGCTGTAGTAACCGGCTGACCATCCTTGCGGACATGTAGCCGCCTTCGATGCAACCATTTTGTCAGTGCAAAGGTGGCTATTCTCTTTCTCTCACACAAAATAGAGTATAAATAGTCAAGAAAAAGTTAACCATGATAGGCTGGAGCAAGATAGAACTATGCTGGAGTGTAACCAAACAAGCCTTTGACAACCGTTTTGATTTCTATCTTACCGGACTCTACAAAAAGAGCATGCGGAGACAATTGGAGAACTTCGCCAATGCCCTTTCAGACTATTCGGGGGAAGATGTAGATACGCCAAAGGACTGGCATGCCGCATTCAGGATGCTGAAGAATTATCTCCTGGGAGTCTGCCGTCCTGGGAAACTCGTAGTATTTCTTGATGAAGTTCCATGGATGGAAACTCGCAAATCTGATTTTGTTCAGGATAACTATGGAGATGACGAGAATTTCTGGACAAACAGAATTGATTCCTCCATGCATCGTGCGTGGACGGGATTCGCGTTTGAACTGTACCACATCTCTAAGCTGCTTTGGGCATATCAGGTGTGGCTACCCGTCAGTGTTCATGGAGAGGCGAAATGAGTCCGGAAAGAGATCCCAGATTGATCTGTTGATTGGCGTGATTGACCTCTGCGAAGAAAAGTTCGCTTCGGGTTTATATTCAATTACCAATTCAATTACCAAAGGCTGCGAATTTGCCTTGCCGTTTGTCTTTTCGCCTTACTTCGCGGATACCTACGGAGAAAAGGGCTGGTGTTTGTTATCTACTTACTCGTCTAATTGGTTTGTCTAATAATTAGATAAGTGGGAAATTATAATAGATATAGATTAGTCTAATAGACTGATTCACAAATCATGTTACAACAGTCCATACAACTGCGCGTTGCGCTCTTTATCGCCTAAGTGAAGTATCTCGTCCCAAAGTCTCAGTATACCAACGTGTTTCCAATCAATGCAATTTAAATACATATGTAATAGTTCCTTGCTGGAGTGAAGGTGCATTGGCATCGGTATTGAAATGTGTTGCAAGTGCAGCTTTTCGTGCTGAATTCCATAATTCGGAATTCTCAACGGTAGTTCCCTCTGCTCCTGGTTGTGCTTTTGTGACATTCCCATATGTGTCAACCCATATCGTCACAACAACAGTTCCGGACACTTTGACATTATATTCTGGTTTTGCAATTATTCCTACAACATTGCGCCCTTTCAAGGTTATACCGTTTGATGAGGAAGAGACCTCTATCATTGGCGACAAATTGTTCTTGCACTCAAATTCATATCCAGAATATACGATAAAAGACGTGCTGCCTTTTTCATAATAGCTCAGATTCTCATTATCCTCCATCCGAAACCGAATCTCCGTGCATTTAAATTTAGAATCATATAACCCCTCTCTCGCGTCTTTGATATTGACCACTTGATCTCCAAACTGAAACGACGTCGTACTTTTGACAATGATATTGCACGGCCAGTTCTCTTTCCGTATGTCCGAATAATTATATTTGACTGACTGAACAACAAGCGTATCGGACTGAACGGGAGGCCGTAATTGTCCATGTGCGACAACACTTAAGCATAAAGCAACAATAACCAAATAAAACTTTTTCATTTCATGCAAGTTTAATGTTCGATAGAATATCCCAAAAGTAACTAAAAAAATCTGTATTTCAGTTAAAGTAGTAGAAAGTATGAATATTCAACCTAAACTAGATTTCCATTTCGTCAAATCCACATTTAGCGAAATGCCTTGCATAAACAGAACGACGGAAGTGTATCTATCTTTCAGCCGTTCTGAACTTTTTATTATTTTTGCAGAGAATTTACCAGTGAGAATTGACCTTTGGTGCTTTCGAAATCTACTGTAAATTTACAGTAGATTTCGAAAGCAGAATATTATGAATGCTTACGTAAAACGGGATTTGTATCTTAACCGACTGATTGTCAGGAGGAATAACGGGCAGATTAAAGCGGCTTACAGGAACATTGTCATATAGACAGGAACATATTCTATCCCGTTCTCCCTTTTATAGTCTTTCGTATAGATGGCCGATTATAAAAAAGTGAATTATTCTCTTGTAATTTAGGTGGGGGGACAGTATATTTGCGCCGTAGAACTACCGACATAACAACTATGCTCCGTTTGAAATCGATTGACACGAGTGTTTTTATCATAAGGATTCTATTGTCTTGCATTGGAATGAGCCAAGCCTTATCCGCATATGCTCAAGACGGTATAAGAGGAAGAGTCTTGGACGAACAGGGAAAAGGACTTGACGCTGCTGTCGTCATGCTGGCATCATTACCGGATAATGTATTGATGGAAACAACTATAACCGACAGCAATGGGCAGTATCTTTTTCCAGTCCACAACGGCAAGTTTCTCCTATGCATAAAGACACTTGGATATAAGGAGTTCCAGAAGGACATCACCCTTGCAGAATCTCAGACGCTTCCGGACATTCATTTGGAACCGGAGGAGATTTCATTGAAAGATGCCGTCGTCACCGCGCGGAAATCACGTCCGATGACGACTTCCGCGAATGGAAAGATTCAGATTCATGTCGCGCAATCCTACCTTACCGATGTAGGGAACGCCTTGGACGTGTTGAAGCATTCCCCCGGCATTTCCGTAAACAATAAAGGCGACATTTCTCTGGCGGCTCTGGGAGGAACAGCTATATATGTCAATGGAAGAAAGATCATGCTGCAGGGAGACGAGTTGTCAACTTATCTCCGCACCCTCTCTTCCGAGAAGATCTCTCAAATAGTGATTTCTCATAACCCTGATGCAAGCTTCGGGGCAGATGGCTCCGGTGGTGTCATAAACATTATCCTCAAAGCATCAGGGCGATCAGGCTTTTTCATAACCACATCACATGGCGTCGGTTACTGGGAAAACCTGAAACAGAATTCAGACCTCGCCATGTCGTACAATACGGACAAATGGCAATTGGGGCTGAACTACAACCACAGTATAGGGCACTACGCGATGGATTATGGTTACGAAAAGGTCCAGAATGGGGACAAGAACATATCCGAGACGGCTGACACGGACAAGCGCAACACCTACTCGACTGGCATTGACTTTTCCTGGCAGCCTAATCAAAAGAACAGACTTTTCATAAGCAGCACCGTAAACGTTCTCGCAGGTCCGGGAGAGACACGGACAACGACAGAAATCTATCAGGGAACGGACCGGCTGATCAATATACTCAAAGCCCGCAACAACTATATTGAACAGAAAAATCTCCAGTACAACAACAGTCTGAGTTATCAGTACCGGCCATCATCAAATACACAAATATCATTCTCCGCGGACTGGACCCATTTTGACGGCAAAGCACGCTGCGAACAACCCAATGAGTATTTCACGGCAGACGACACGCCCATCCGTTCCGATTTCTTTTACTCGGAACCTGACAAGGATATTGACATCTATGCGCTTCTGGCAGACTACAAATACAGACCAAATGCGCAGAACGAAATACTTGCAGGTGTCAAGACAACGTTTATCGGGAGCGACAATTCATTTATCTTCAAGAAGAACGGAGTCATGGATACTGGACGTTCGAACGACTTCCTGTACAAGGAAAAGAACCTTGAGGCCTATGCGCAATATACCCGCACATGGAATAAGATTGAATTAAGTGGCGGACTGCGGATGGAATATATGCATACATTCAGCAGGCTACTTTCCATGACAAGTCAGGATGCTGAGACGAACACCGGGAAACATCTTCGGTTGTTCCCGAATTTCAGTGCAACATACCACATCAACGGAAAGAACAAAATCGCATTGCTCTACAGCAGAAGACAGGACAAGCCCAGGTACGAGGACCTGAACCCGTTTGAATGCCTGCTCGACGAATTGTCCTATTGGAAAGGCAATCCGTTTCTCAAGCCTCAATTGTGCAACAAGATTATGCTGTCATACACCTGGAGCAGTCTGTCATTGAACCTCTATTACAACAATCTCGATGGCTATTTCACATCACTTACGGATGTATATGGAAGCGACAAGACAATCATGACGAAGAAGAATATCGGAACCCAGCAACAGGTCGGGTTCGACGCCGTATTCTCAAAACGCCTCACACCTTGGTGGGACTTCAGCACAAACGTCGGACTGTATTACTTCATGAACAAACTGGATTACGAAACGTACAGACATGAGTACAGACGTCCGTCATGTTTCTTGTCTTCAAGCAACAGCTTTCTCTTGCCGCTCGGCATCAACCTCGAAATCTCAGGGCGATTCTACTCCAAACGGCAGGGCGGAAGCTATGAGGTCTGCAGGCCGACAGGCAGCGTTGATCTGGGCCTCAATAAGAGTTGGCTTGACGGCTGCCTGCGCATAGCCCTGCTGATGACGGATGTCTTCCACACTGAGCGTTGGGACAGTTATGGAACAAAAGACAACCTGACACTGTCGTCATGGGGGCATGGGGAGAGCCGCAAGATTCTGCTGCGATTGACATATGGTTTCGGAAAGCAAAGATTCGAGAAAATTGACAGGAATCTAGAGGAACTGAACAGATTATAAAAAAAAGTGAATTTTTTCTTGTAATTTAGGGGGGGGTAGTATATTTGTGTCATATAAACCACTAACGACATGAAAAAGTTATTATTATTCATCTGTGCCGCAATGATGATTTTCAGCTGCGGCAAGGAAGAGTCAGGGAACAAACCTTCAATTAACCATGAAGACAAGGTGACTTGGGCTACTGTTGTCAAGGAGTATCCATTCCTGGACGGCTTTCCTGTATTTGACGGGGAAGTCGAGAATTGGCAGTATAAAGAACTCGGCAGCATGAAGACATTGACCTTCTTCGACTACAAGTGCGACAAGTCCGTATCGACCACCTATTACGCCAAGTTCATACCTGCGGGCTTCACCAAGAGCGAAGGTTCTGAAATCTACCGTAAGACTGCGGACAAGAAGAATTACATCTTCACCGGCAGCTATGGCGGCGGCAGTTTCGCCTTAAGTTTCTCCGTTGACGCCGAATAGGACATGAAAACGGGAATCATCACCTGCGCTTTGACGGCATTGGCCCTGTCGGCAGGTATAACGTCGCACGCACAGACCGTCTCCGACAAGAAGGCAAAACGTCAGAAGGAAGAGGTTGTCAATGTCAGGGTATGGCTCAACAAGGGAGAGGACAAAGTCATTGACGGTTATCTCCGTTCGGCTCTCGTCAACCGCCCCGACAACATTGAAATAAGCCTTACCGCCGACGGCAAGAGGATGAGATATGTCAATGAAGACGTCGATTCCCTGCTTCTTGACGGTTCGGACAAATATGTGAAGAGACTGGTCAAGATGTACGGAGCATTGGGCGGCCCAGCAACGGTCGAATGGGTGCGTGAGGAATACCGGGGCAAAGGCATTGACCTGTACTCTCTTTTCACCGTTGAAGCTGAAAGGACGGGAAGGAACATCACGGTCGTGAGACCGGTCCGTTCGTGGTACCTTAGCATTGCCGGTGACATGGCCATAATGGTCGGGTCTGATACCCGCAACAGCATCTTTGACAAGGCTGAGCCGCCGATGTCCGGGGCAATGCTGAACAAGTATTTCGGAAAGATATATGACTATCCGGAATTTGCCGCAAGGATACGGGAGGGCGAATTCAGCACGTTCATGGATGTCATCCATGCGTGGGAATCATCTTACGGAGGCACTGCTCTCCGCGTGGATGGGAAGCTCAAGGACGAGCAGGTCGGTGTCCAGGGAGGAATCGCCTCTTCCGACGCCAATAAGAACGTGGACTGGAAGCGTACCAAATCTGAGATAGTGTTCCCGAAATACACGAGGACAATCCAGGTCGGCGCCTCCCCTGTGATCGCGGAGTGGACAAAGGTGATGAAGCATGCCACTGACGGCTCCAAATCCTCATTCAAGATGGCTGTCCCTCCGATAATGATATATTCGGACATCTGCTTCCTTGATTTCGGACGTTTCGGAAGCCTGGGCTGGTCAATAGGAGGCGAATACTCCCGCTACAGCTACAACTGGATGCTGGACAACGGCTATGGCGACAAGCAGCAGGACACGTTCTGCAACAGAGTTGACCTTGCGGCAGGTCTCAGTTACCACATAACGCTATGCAGCCGTCTCGAACTCTACGCGAGGGCGATGATCGATGCAGGACTGATCGGAGAACACACCACTGACCACGAGAGCGGAGAGAAGGCCAGTTCCACATTCAACAAGATGGACACGAAGATGGGGATATTGGCCACTGCCGGACTCCGCTGGTACTTCTGCAACAAGGCCGGGCTCTGGGTGGAGGGCGGCCATGACGCAGGCTACGTGTCGGCAGGATTGTCATTCAAGTTCTGATGAGGTGGCGGGACGAATTCTCGCCTGACTTCATAACGAATTTATATAATACAGCGTGGAATTCAGGACATTTTCTGTCCGCAATTCCACGCTGTATTAAAATATTGTTCGGTTCACTTGAGGATCTTGAGTAATCAAGAGCCCAGTCTGTTTTAGAATCAGTTCGCCATCAGAACTTCTGCATAGTCGTTTGCTGAATTCGGCAAAGTGATATGGGATAGAGATTTCGTGTCGTTCCAAGCAAGATCATAGATTTGCAAGCCATTGGATGTCTCCGAAACGTTCAGAAGAATGTGGCCAGGCTTTTCGGAATTCGACGTGGCGGATATTATCTGGCCGATTTTGCAGGTGTAAATGGCTTGGCCGATAGTTCCGTTTTCAGGATTGACCAGGCGGAACAGACTCAACCCTCCGTATGTGGCAATATAGCCGGCGTCACTGCCCGCCCTGAACGGAATCAATGATTCGGCTGCGATATCCTCCATTATGTGGAAGCCCTCTTTGTCCAGCATGACTGCAGTCCAGTTGCCATCACCCTTGTTTGCAGAAAGAAGATATGAAGTGGATTCTTCCGTTCCGATGGACACTCCTGGATAGTTTCCGAAATATTCAGGCTTCAGGCCATCTGGCATGGCAAATGTCGGCTGCACAGGTCCAAGTGCGTACGACTTTGTCATATAGTCGGCTCCGATTTCCATCGGCAATGTCTGCAATGCGCAGATTCCATCATGACATACAACAGCCACGGCGGCATTTGACGGAGTCAGGAATAATGCCATGACATCAATAGCGCGAGTCTTGACCTCGCGGGTGAAGAAATCGACACATACGGCTGTCCGGTGCCCGTCCTTCCCAGAGATGCCACAAAGCCCATATGATCGCGGAACATTGATGACTGAATGGAGATTTTCAGGCAGTGCAACCTCAAGGGATTTCTGGCAGGCATTGTTCCTGTCAAGCATGAATCCGTCAATTTTGCAGGACACCTGGCTGACTCCATAGAGTCTCAATTCCTTCGGTGACTGTCCGTCCGTGATTCTCAATAATCCGATTCTCTGCAGCTTTCCCTCACGCATTACGCTGACTTCCACATCCGCTGCAGGATACCTATATGGAAGGACGGCGGTTATGCCGACTGGCGTCACCTCTTGTTTCTTTGCATAGATACCGGACACCTTACCTACAGGAATAGTTGCGTCACCGGTCTCCCAAGTAAATGTAAGCATGACATTGTCCATCTGTTGGCAGCCTATGCCATGAAGATGAAAGGCATCGCCAGGCGAAAGTGTCTGCCCAGCCTCCTCAAGTCTTGCGTCCTGTATGAAAACGACATTATCTACAGGCTTGAATGCTTCTCTGTTGCAGGAACAGGCTGCCGTCATCACGGTAAGCCAAACAGCAAGTGTCTTACGTAGCTCCATTACAAATTATTTTAGAAAGGTAATATACGTCCATTCAGTCCTTGATTGCGATATAGCCGCTCTCGTCAATCATATCCGCACCACTTTTCGTAAAGATGAACTGGAAAAGTTTGTGTGCCATACTCTCTTGGCTTTCCGTCTCGCGGATTGCAGCATAGATGCTTGATACAAAAGGGTAGGTATTATTTTTCAGAGACTCTTTGCTCGGTACGACGCTATCGATGGACAACATATTCACTTTCATCAAATCACGAACCATCGCCGTGCAATAGAAGAATGGTGTGTAGCCGATGCCGTATTCATCCATCTCAATCTGCAAATATGGCGATGCCATTTGTGAGCCAATGATTTCAGGCATATAAGTACCGTCAATCATAGTCAGCCCAGCCATTACAAGGGTCTCCATTTTTTCCTGGCTTCCGGAATCAGTATCACGGATATAAGGAGTGATGGTGTGGTCAACGCCTCCGACCTCTTTCCAGTTGGTTATCTCGCCAGTGTAAATCTTCCGTACTTGATCCGAACTCAGATTTCTGACTGGATTCTTGGGATTGACGATGAACACCAACGCGTCGATGGCCAAAGGCTTGGTTATGATTTTGATTCCCACGTCATTGGCTGATTTCAATTCATTTCTTGAAATATCTCGGCTTGCGATTATCACGTCTGTCTTAGACTCGATAAGGTTCTCATACGCTCCATGAGTCCCACTACAAAGATTCTTTTCCAAATAATCTTTGTATGAGAAAGATGACTTCGTTCCATTAAAGTCGGGCTTAATGATATATGTCGTGCCGCTCAGCCAGTCCTCCTCCCACTTGTATGGTACGCCAAGCACTTTATATGCCACGAGGTCCCGGACCGGCCGTGTGCTTGTCGAGCAGTCGGTAAGCGGCCAGTCTTCAAATTTGACATCCCACCCTGAGGTCCGCCGCTCAGATTTAGCACAAGATGATATTGTCAAAGCAGCAGATAAGCAGGCTATTCCGAATAATCCGTAAAGTTTCATAGCAGTTTGCATTTAAGTGTCCTTGTTATTTACAACTACATTTTCTAGCATGTGTCATATAGACAAAATTACACTTTTTAGCACATAAAACAACTATTGTGCTACATTTTCTTGCACTTAATTGTGCAGCACATAGACAGATCGATTCTATGGTTCGGTAGCATAGAACTTGCCGGCAATCTACATCAGAAAGAGGACAGCGTCATGCGTGCCTTTATGCCAGAAGTGGCTTCTGAGATGCTGGGATATTTGATTGATGACTAATGATTCTTTCGCTCGAAATAAATCTTATTTTATCTCATTTTGTCCGGTTAAACGCCAATCTACCGGACATTTTGTCTCTTTCGACTCATTTGTCCGGTCAAAAGCCAATCCACCGGACGTTTTGTCTTTTTCAGCTATAATAGAGTCGACTAAAATCAGGAAAATACACCGCAGCGGAAGGGTCTATACAAAGGCAACAGTCGCAAATGAGCTCTGACAGGGCGGCGGAAGAGTTTCTTTTACAAAACCAATGTTAGCATTGGCGGGACGCGGCCACGGAGCGTTTTGTAACTCACTGATAATCAGATACCATTTTAGATATAGCGTGGAAACGCAGGCTTTTTTTGGGTCGCGTTTCCACGCTGCATTTTATAACACATTGATAGTCAACGTCTCCAAAAAATAAGGCGTGGCTGCGTCCCGCCGGGGATTTTACAGGGATGATATTTATTCGTATCTTGCCGAATAAAATTCACGCACTCTGAAACAATAAACAAAATGAATAAAGCAAAACTCGACCAGGTTTTCAGCCTGAACAGTAGTGACGAAGTCTTTTCTTTCATGAAAGACTATGCATATAAGAATCAAGATTTAAGTGACGCCCTAATTCGGCACTTTCTTCCTGACGACATTGACTTGGACTCTCTTAGGAACGAGGTCAGGAATATCATATTTTCCGTTGATGAGAGCGGAGACAGATGGGGGCCATCACTAAACTGGTATCAGATAGCCGACCAATTGGGGCGAATGATGGATAAGGCCAGATATTATGATCACGAAGGAAAATTTGATGCAGCGGCGTCAATTGCGTCCGAGGTAATCCTCTTTGTCGGAATGCATTACTCAGAAGACCATGTGTATGAATGTGAGAGTTACGATGGATATGATTTCGAGACCAGGAGTGCAGCAGATATGCTCATACCGTTAATCGAATCTAAAGTGCTGGATGTTAATACCATCAGGAGGATATCTAATGACATTGACAAGGTATTAGGAACAACTGCATTTCAGGACGGAGGATATTGCCTTGCCGATTTGAGTGAGCTGCAGAGTGTTCTTGAGGGCGTTTTCGATAATTTTGACGACCATTTGGCGTCACTTGATAAGATTATAGACAATGCAGGGCGAGCTGTCTATTATAGAAATCGCTGGTTGTTCAGAAAAGTGGCATACCTGAACTATAAAGAGAAGTATGATGCTGCACAGAAGACAATAGATGATAACTTTTTCGTACCGGAACTATCCAAAATGCGGATAGATTCCCAAATATTCCACGGACAAATTGAAGAGGCTATTGAATCTCTGGACAGAGCAATAGAATGTACGGAAGACTCTTCGTATGTACACAGCTGTCATGAAAGAAAGATGGAACTGCTTGAAACAACAGGAGACACATCGAGGCTGGCAGAAGAACTTGAGTATCTGATTCTGAACAGCTATTCTTCAGAATATGAATATTATCTTCAGTTAAAACACGTTCTGGAACAGTTACCTGCCAATTCTTCAAACCGGTTACACACCATCATTGAAAAGTTGGTCGATAAGAGCCGTTTTCATAGTCAGAAGGATACCGCCAGAATATGTGCAGAAGAGAACATGATTCCACAGCTGGCCGAGTGTTTGTCTTGGAATAATAACTACAACGATGAATGCTATATGGTTTTGGCTGAATATGGCAAACTGCTGGACGCTCCCACGAGGCGGAAGATCGTTGAAGGACATATTGACCACATCCGAACGAGAGCCATCCCGACAGATAGCCGTAGATATTGTTATATCGTCAGCAGTATGAAAGCCCTACGGGATTCGTGCAGTGAAGGGCAAGCTATTGTGAATAAACTAATTGAAGAATTCAGGACACAATATAGTCGAAGATCATCAATGATGAGAGAACTGAATAAACTTCGTTGAGTGAGTTAAGCTACATTTCCGGCGTTTTCTAGCCGGTCTGTTCCGTAAAAGGACCGACATCCTATAATGGCGCATTTCTATATCCGAAACGATGTGATTTCCTAACATAGGAAAATTTCACATTCGATATGATATAATTTCATAAAGTTTACTATATTTGCATCCGATAGGATGTAATTATATTATGAAGACACTATTGTCTGCAAAACTCAAATCCCTCCGCAAGGAGTATGGATTGACACAGGAAGACCTCGCCCAGAAATGCGGTGTCGGGCTTAATTTCGTGCGTCAACTTGAGCAAGGAAAACCGACGCTCAGGATGGATAAGGTTAATCAGGTGCTTGCAATGTTCGGCTACGAGCTCGCACCGGTAAGAACAGATGAATTGAATGAGAAAAGCTGAGATTTACTTTAAGGACAACCTTGCCGGTATTCTTACTGAAACAGAATCCGGTTATGAATTTCGCTACAATAAGGAATATTTAGACAATAAGGGTTCAGATCCAATGAGTCTTACACTGCCACTCTCTGAGAAGCCTTATCAATCCAAAATTCTGTTTCCGTTTTTCGATGGGCTCATTCCTGAAGGATGGCTGCTTGATGTGGCCTTAAGGAACACTGACATCAGTTCATTGGACAGGATGTCCCTGCTCCTACTCTGCTGCAAAGACTGCAAAAAATGCAGCTACAAAAATTCAATCTGTGCAAAAAAATGCAGCTAAAGCAGTTAGAAATACTCCAGGTACAATAACTGAAATTGGTACAGCGGGAGTTATTGATGCTAAAACGAATAATTATGGGAAAAAGACGCGGTAAAAAAGACGCACATTCAAAGACTTTCCCTATAAAAATAACAATAGGGGAAGTCTATTTTTACTTTTGTTTGTGCATCATAATATATGCTTTGTTAACACCAATTTTAACTTCTATACTGAAACATCAAGGGGCCAGATGTAAGGCGACGATAACAGCTAACGAGTCATCATGGGTTCACAGATGGACTTCTAATAATTATCTGTATGAATTTAACGTAGGAGATAAAACTTATATAGGTAATTCATTAATAAAAGTAGGGAATAAAGAAAAAATTGGGGATTCTATTGAAGTATTATATTTTGAATTTATGCCATCGTTCAATAGACCTGTATCTTTTTATGAAGATGAGTAATGCAATTCTACATATATAAGATGCTACAAATCAGAGGCTGTCAGTCAGAACAACCTCTGATTTGTATGAGCATTGCTCCAACGCATTTTAATGACGGCAAACGTAATATGAATGCTGGAAAAACAAGATTACAATCAACAGCAGTATACGGAAGAACTATCTTTTGGAAAGGAACTAAATAAAAATTAGTAATGAGATTTTGTGCGATATTAATACTTTCTGTGATTTCAATTCTAAACAGTTTGGAATTGAAATCACAGACTGTTGTAAACATTTTAAGTAATGGTTATAAGTTAGAGAGAAGTTTATTTCTACACGGGAAAAAAATCGGGGTATATAATAAAAAGGGTAGATTGATTAAATTGTCCACAGATGACAAAACGCGTCAAAAGATATTTTTAAATCAATCTAATAGCCTAACAGATTATGGAATAAAGCTAAAATATCCCGAGTTCATATATAAGGATGCATGTGTTATTGCTGATATTTTATCAAGTTATGACCCAAGCGAAATCTTGTCATTTACAAAGCCAATAGGGGAACAAAAAAAGATTTCTATACAAAATATCAATAAGTATTACACATATCTTGATGCCAGTGTTGACTATGTGTTAAGCATTGAAATTATAGTCAAGGATTGTCTTATTACTCAATATAGTTATACATATAAGCCAAACATGTCTGACGTCATTATTTCATATACATGTGTCTTTACTTATGATAAGAATAATAGGGTCGTAAAATTAAAAAAAGAATATAGGAAACACTATGAAACAATAGAATTTCATATATGAAACCAAATAAGACATGTTTCTTGCCAAGTCATATTGTGACATAGGTAATTCACAAAGTTCATCCAGCATGTTAACTACCGCACAGAGGGAACTCCTTCAGAGAGTGAGAATGTGAACAATAGTCATGCCTACGAGTATGATGCCAACGGAAACCTCATTTATGTCAATACAAGTCGCACGAAGAAGGACGGCATTGCTGACGAAAAGGCAGCGGAGCGCAAGTTGAAGTGGGATGAGGAGAACCGTCTTCTTTCCTCTGATGACAATGGCTTCGTGACGAATTATTGGTATGACGCAGACGGTGAGCGCACGGTGAAAACATCGGGTGAGAGTGATCAAGTCTATGTGAACTCCGAGTTTGCTGGAGGTCGCACAAACACAGCCAAGTTCTCATTGTATGTATCTCCTT
>ENA-ORNF01002027-ORNF01002027.1-human-gut-metagenome-genome-assembly--contig:-NODE-2027-length-15922-cov-3.355770_pt1 | contig 15922 bp, 9 predicted proteins | sample MGYA00242110_ERZ509012 | MGnify/ENA primary metagenome ERZ509012 (study PRJEB26280, sample SAMEA2338714) | human gut metagenome | biome: human gut; feature: human-associated habitat; material: faeces...
CTTTCAGGCGGCGGGCGGTCTCGCTGGCGGCGTCGATGCTGAACACCTCCGCCTTGGGCTTTTTCTTTGCGGCCATCTCCGCCTTCTGCAGGTCGAGGATGACCTGCTCGGGGTCGGAGGCGGCGTCCACCGTGGTGGTATAACCGGGTTTGCGTCTGCCAAACAGCATGATAATTCCTCTCGTTTCTGTGAATTACTGGGCTGCAGTCTCCTCAGCGGGAGTCTGGTCGTAGATGCCGCGTGCTTCCAGATCGTCGGCCATGTCGCCGAGGTCGAACTTCTCCAGCGTCTCGCGGGTAGGCACACCGGTGGTCTTGTCCCAGCCGAAGATGTCATAGAAGAGGTCTTTTGCCTTCTCCATGTCGGCGCGGTCCAGCTTGGTGGTGCCTTCCTCGAATGCCTTGAAGTCGGGATCCTTATCGAAGACCCAGTCGCAGATGGCGTCGTGCTCCTGACGGAGGTTTGCGCTGCCGCAGTTCTTCTGGAAGCTGATGGCGGTCATGGCGCGCAGCATCTGGGTGATGCGCTCGCCTGCTTCCTGCAGACCGGCCTGCGTGTAGGTCTCGCCGGTGACGGCGGTCATGAAATCTGCCTGCAGGTCGAGGTCGCCGTGGTAATTGCGCTCCTTGGAGGGAGACTGGGTCATGGGCCACATCCAGTTGCAGAGGGTAGCAGAGTCGTGGAAGTTCTTATCGTTGACGCAGTAGGCGGCCAGCTTTGCCTTGTTTTCGTTGATGGGCGTGTAGGCCTTGGCCTTGTCGTAGCAGCCCTCGCCGAAGAAGTCCTCCATGACCTTTTTGGTCACCTCGTAGGGTGCACCGGAGCCGGTCTCGCAGACGATCTCGTGGATCATGCAGTCACGGTTGTAGACGAGGTTGTACAGCATACCTACCTGCCATGCCTCAGCAGGGCCGTGGTGGTTGGGGAAGCCGTTGTAGATCAGGTTGGAGTTGGTAGCGCCGTCGTTGCGGTCCAGCCAGCTCTTGGGCAGGCCGAACTTTTCCATCATGGCCAGCGTGCCCTTTGCGATGACGGACAGGTCGCCCTCGCCGTAAGCCATGCGGCGGATCAGCTCCACCTCCCAGCGGGGATCGCCGGCCTTCTCCCACTCCCAGGGCAGGGAGTCGTACTCTTCCTCGCTGATGTACTTGGTGGCCTCCTCGCGGGGCATCCGCAGGATCCACAGCAGGTCGCGGTTCAGGTTGCCGTAGTTGTCCCACAGGCCCATGTCGTCCACAGCATGAGACCATGCCAGATTGATGACCATGGTGCCGTCGCCCTCGTACTTGAAGTCGTGCACGCCATCCGGGTAGACGCGGGTGCCGTACAGCACGGGCATACAGGTGTTGGAGTTGTGGGTGGGCAGATCGTAATCTGCCAGCGGATCTACATCATACTCGGTGTAGCAGCGGATGGGGCAGGAAGAGCAGCCGCCGTTCTTCACGGTGTACTCCGCAGCCGGTGCGCCGAAGTCAAAGTAGCCCTTGAAGCAGCGCAGCGCGATCTTGTTGATGTCGTTGTAGGGCTGCTCGCCGGTATCCACGGGGCCGCCGGGAGCCTTTTTCCACATACGGCCCGGTGCGCCGGACCAGCGGTTCTTGCCGGAGGTGGCGCTGTACTCGGCCCAGCTCTGGGGCTGTGCGGGGACGTTGTGGTTGTTGTTGCCGCCGATGAGGTTGCCCATCATGTAGTTGGACAGCTCCAGCACCTTTTTGGGGTCGGCGACCTTGACGCTGCCGGTGCCGCGGATGGCCAGGCCCTTCAGCTTCTTGTTGCCCATGGCAGCGCCCAGACCGGCGCCGCCGGAGTTGCCAAAGCTGGTGTTCAGGGTGGAGTAGTCCACCAGATTCTCACCGGCAGGGCCGATGGAAGCGGTCTCGAACTCACGGCCGTTCTGCTCCACCATCCACTTGTTGGACGCGAACGTACCCTTGCCCCAAATGTCAGAAGCGTCCTCGAGGGAGACCTCGTCGTCCTCGATGCGCAGGTAGACGGGCTTTGCGGAGATGCCGGTGATGACGATGCCGTCCCAGCCCGCATACTTCAGCATGGGGCCGATGTGGCCGCCCATGTGGGCGTCGATGATGGAGCTGCCCTTGGACCAGGTGGAGCGGAAGGTGACGTTCATGCGGCCGGAGCAGGGCACGCCGGCACCGGTCAGGGGGCCGACGCCGAAGATGACCTGTGCCTTCTTGTCGTAGGGGTCGAGGTCCATGGGAGCTTCTTCATACATGATGCGGTAGGCCATGCCCATACCGCCGATATACTTATGGTATTTTGCGTCATCCTGCGTGGTGATCTCGCCAGTGGTCAGGTCAACGCGCAGGATCTTGCCTGCCCAGCCATACGTTTCAGCCATTGTTGTTCCTCCTTACAGGTCCATGTAGGCAGCCTGTGCTGCGCTGGTGACGGCATCCCAGTCCACGATGGACAGAGCGCCGGACGGGCAGCCTGCCACGCAGGCACCGCAGGCGATGCACTTGGACGACTTGCCGGTCTCGGGGTTGACGGTGGGCATATGCCAAGGGCAGGCGTCGTGGCAGGCCCCGCAGCCGATGCACTTGTCGGTGTCCACCACGCGGATGCCCTGCGCATTGGTCGTAATGGCCTTCTGGGGGCAGGCGTTGCCGCAGGCGGGGTCCTCGCACTGGCGGCAGGTGTCCGGGAAGTAGACAAAGCAGTTGTCGTTGCCGGACAGCAGGCCGTTGCCGGCGCCGTCCAGATTCAGGCGGCGCTGGATCTTGACGCGGCTGATGTAAGAGGAGCACACGCCGTCGTTGGTCAGGGTGCAGTTGATCTCGCAGCGCTGGCAGCCGGTGCACAGGTCGGCGTTGACCACCAGCAGACCCTGCGGCAGCGCCCAGGTGGCCACTGCGCCGCTGTCCACCTGCTTCTGCGAGCAGCCAAAGAGGGACAGCATGGATGCGGAGAGGGTAAGCCCTGCAAGGCTCTTGCCCGAGATCTTCATGAACTGGCGGCGGGTCATATCAGCCGTCAGAAAATCAGTTTTTGCCATAGGTTCCATTCCTCCGTTGAGGTCACTCTGCGCGGAGCACCTCAGTTACATAGAAATACGAATCGTTGACCACGGTGGTCACTGCCGCCGAGGTGATGGTCGCACCGGAAAGGGCGTCCACCTCGGTGAGGTTTGCGCTGACAGCGCCGCTGTCGGACGGCCCGGCAGTCAGCCCGGCCTCGGCAAGACGGTAGGCCGACTGCTTTTCAGCCGACCAGTCCGCGTAGGGCAGAGCCTGCGCCTCGCCGTCCTGTGCGCTCTTGCTCAGGCCCGCAGCGTACAGCTTCCGGCGTGCCACGGCCTCGGCGCTGGAATCCAGCGGGGGCGGCAGCTCGTCGTCCAGAGGCTGTCCGTTCAGGGCCGAGAGGGTCAGCCCCGCCGCATACATCCTGCGGGTGGCCTCTGCCTCGGGAGAGGTGTCGGACACGTTCCACTGTGCGGGGTCAAAATCCTGTGCCGCAGCGGACGCATCGGATGCACCGGCTGCTGCATAGGCTGCGCCGGTGGCCGGGTCGGTCACGGTGTAGTTCTTGCCTGCCAGCGTAAAGGGAGCCGCGCCCTGGTACTGGGACGTGAACTCCGGAGCGACACACTGGCCGCCGAGGCTGTCCGTCTCCGCCTGCGAGAGGATCTCCACAGCGGAGACATTGCCCTCGGCGTCGATGGTCACGGCAGCCTGCACATCGCTCTGGAAGCCCTTCTGCACGCCCTCCACGCGATAGCTGCCGTCGTCGAGCTGGTACACCGCGCTGATGCCGTAGGTGGCTGCATCCGCCTCCGACACCGGCAGCAGGGTGCCTGCGACCGTGGTGCGTGCATTCTGCATTGCGATGAGGCCGACCGCCATGGCGATCGTCGCAGCGCCCATGGCCGCGTAGCCCGGCAGCCGTCTGCGCCACAGCGGGACGGGCGCAAACGGGTTGGTTGCCTGCTTCATGTTATCACCTGCCTGTTTTTTGGTTGTGCGGGAAAAGTTTCCCAGACACGAAAATGACCGCTCAGCCTGCTGCAACAAGCGGAGCGGTCTCTTCGTTAATATATTATCACATGGACGAAAAGTAAGTCAACGCGAACCGGGGTCACCCCGCACTTTTCGACGATGTTAGCGGATGTTTCCGGCCGCAGAGCAGCTGTAAGCCATATTCCTGCGCCAGCTCCAGCGACTGCACGGTGGGCATGGTCTTGCTCACCAGTGCCGGGACGCCTGCCCGGATGGCCTTGCGCACCATGTCCACCGGCACGCGGCCGCTGGTGTAGAGGATACATTCGTGCAGCGGGACGCCGGCCAGCATCACGCTGCCCACGGCCTTGTCCAGCGCATTGTGCCGCCCGATGTCCTCGCAGGCGCAAAAGATATGGCCCCGGTGCAGCACGAAGCAGCTGTGGACTGCGTGGGTGGCCTGATAGAGGGGCAGGCCCGCGCTCATGGCGGCGGCGAGGGCGTCCACCCATTCCGGCGGCAGGTCCAGCTGGGGCGCGCCGCGCAGGGGGTGCAGCTCTACGGGGCTGCCCAGCGTGATGTTGTCGGTGCAGCAGCTGGACACCTCCTGCGCCGCTGCGCTCCGCGCCGTCAGCGGGTGGGTGAGATGGACGCTGATCTTCAGCCCCTCGGCACAGACGGCGATCTGCTCCACTTCCCCGGCGGATTCGGACAGATGGATATGCAGCATCATATCCAGTTCCTCCGCCAGCTTCATGGAACGCCGGAGCACTTCGTCACTGGTAGTGTACACGCTGTGCGGCATCAGGGCCACCTGCACCCTGCCGCGGCCGGAAAAGCGTTCCGCCTGCTCCCGGTACAGGGCTTCCGCACCATCCCACCCCCCGTATGCCGGAGAGGGAAAAGCAAAAACGACTTCCCCGCCAACACAGCGCATTCCCATGCGTTCCGCTTCCTGGAGGACATTGGCCTCCAACAGGTAGGAATCTACAAACGCCGTGGTGCCCGTCCGCATCATTTCATACATGCCCAGCCGGGCCCCCAGGGAGACGATTTTATCCGTCAGCCGGGCTTCCACCGGGAAAATATGCCCGGTCAGCCATTCCATCAGCGGCAAGTCATCCGCAAAACCGCGCAAAAAGGTCATGGGGACATGCGTATGGGCATTAATCAGCCCCGGCATCAGCAGCGCATTCCCCAAATCCCTGCGAACGGAGGGCGTCCACCTGGCTTCCAGTTCTGCGGCGCTTCCCGTTTCCAGAATTTTCCCGTCCCGAACGGCGACGGCCGCATCTCCGGCAGCGCTGGACTGTTCCGCTCCGCCCAGCATGCGGAAAGCGGTCACCAACAAATCACACGCTTGTTGTTCCATGGCGCAGAATGTACCCCACCGGGAGCGTTCTGGCAACTTCATCTCCCCGGGTTTGAGGATTTCGCGTCCATTTGACATTTCATGTTTGACTTCAAAAGAGAAAACTGCCAAGAATGGACCACAGTTAAATTCACCATTTATCCCCATATGAACAAAACTATACTGTTAGGTTTGGCCCTTGCGGCCTCCGTGTCTTCCGCCAGCGCCTATCATGCCGACAAGTACGACGGCCAGTTCGGCATGTCCCTGGAAGGGGCTTACGGAATCGCCACCAAAGACGCCATGCCCAACGTGGCCGGCGGCAATCTGAGCATTTTCAACTATATTGAAACCGGCAGCATTGTTCATCAGATTTCCCTGAACGGCGGCATCCTGGCCGGTTCCCACCACCCCAGCGTGCAGGACCTGGGCATCAGCGGGCCTTATACCGCCAGCCTCCGTTCCACCTATATCCCGATGATGGCCGGTTACACGCTGAACCTTCCCATCGGCGACTACACCATGTTCTATCTGGGCGGCAAAGTCGGCGCCACTTACGGCGACGTGAAGACCACCATTCATGGACTGGAAGACGGCAGCCGTTCCCGAACCATTTCCTCCACCAAGTTTTCCTGGGCTGCCCAGGCCGGCTTCAAGTTCAGCATCTCCAATAGCGCGGACTTCGTGCTCGGCTACGAATATTACCAGATTCAGGGCTACAATGACCCCGGCTACCACACCATCAAGCTGGGCTTCTCCTGGAATTTCTAACAAACAATTATCAGGTTTATTACGGTCTTCCGGCGGCTCCGTTATACTGCGGAGCCGCCTTTTTTTGCGCATGGAATGCCGGCCCGCACAACAGCAGGAAACAAAGGGACGGAAAGCTGATACGCATCTTTAAACCGGAACGGCTCTTATCCGGGCAAAGGAGGACTGTTTCTTCCGGGATGTCCGGACGCAACAAGGCCGCCCCCTCATCCTGGAGGAAGCGGCCCTGAAAAGTTCAACAATTCAGAGAACCTTACTTGGCAGGCTTGAACGGCTTGGGAGACGCATAGACTTCATAGTCCTTGATGCGGCCGTTTTCCCTGTTCTGGCGCGGCAGGTAGCGGAATCCTGAAAGTTTCTGCACCTTGCCCAGATCCAGCACGATCATGTGCGGATGCTGAGGGTTGTCCCCCTGCCACTTGGTATGCCAGTAGGTGGTGGGCTGGTTGTCCATCACCAGGCCCGCCTGGGCGGCTTCCCCCGTCGTTTCATGGGAATCCGCATAAACCACGGACCACTGTTCGCGGGGAAGCAGGTTGCCGGAGGCGTCCAGGAAGTTCAGCTCCGCAATAGCGGCATGGGGGCCGTTGTCATGGGCGTTTTTACTGACAATGGCGATGTAACGGGCCTGGACGGGAGCGCGGAATTTGATTTCCTGCTGATCTGCCCCCTTGGCGAAGGAACCCCTGTGCACCAGCTGGCCGGCAGCGGGGGCCACAGGTTTGCCTACGCGGAAGACATCCGCCATGGCAGGGTCCCTGTTGACTTCATAAATGGCTTCCTTCACACCCTTCACCGTGCCGAAACCTCCGTCCACGTCCAGCACCACGATTTCATTTTTCCCAGGCTTCAGGTATTCTCCGGGGCAATAAAGAGCCTGCTGGGAGCCGATAAACCAGAAGCGGCCCAGATTGCGTCCATTCACCCACACAACGCCTTTCTTCCAGCCGTCCCGCATATCCAGGTAGGTATCCTTGGGATTGGAAACGTTGAAATACCCGCGGTGGAACACGGGCTGGTCGCCCGCCGGCTTCTTGCCGGAGAAGGGAAGAAGCTCCACTCCCTTGCACGGGAAGTTGTAGATAAGGAAGTTTTCCAGCTTTTTGCCGTCCAGCGTGATGGGCCCTCGGATGCCCTTGCGCTCGCCCTGTATCTGGCCGCCGAAGTTGATGCGGCCCATGTTTTCCACAAAAATGTCCACCGTATGAAGTCCGGAAGGAATCACCACATCACAGGAATCCTGCTTGTAACGGCGATCCGCCGCCCCCTGCCTCTTGCCATCCACGTAAACGATGGCGCGGTCCTGCATGTTGTTCATCTTCAGTTCTCCTTTCACCGGTCCTTGCACCTTTGTCCGGTACAGGATGAAACCCAGGCTTTGCCCCAGGGCTTCCATGTGGACGGGCTCCTTGCGGATGGAGGGCTGAGGAAGACGGGAAAACATGCCGGCCGTTTCCGTAAACGTGATGGGGGGCAGCTCCATCATTTCCGGCTGGGCGGGAGGTTCGGGAAGCTTGTACGTATCACCGTAATAATCCTGAATAGTCTGGCGGAAGGTGCGGTAGCGGTCCGTCAGGGTTCCGTTTTCGGAAATGGGGGCGCCGTAGTCGTAATTGGTTACATCCGGCGTATAGGCGCCTTCCCAGTTCGCCCCGTTCATGAAGCCGAAGGAGGTCCCCCCATGCACCATGAAGAGGTTGGGGGAGACGTTATTTTCCAGCATCCACTTCAGGTCTCGGTTGAAACCTTCCGTACTGCCGCCATTCTTGGGCTTGCCCCAGTGGTCAAACCAGCCCACCCAGAATTCGCCGTTGATGCGGGGCGTTTTACCCTTGTGCTTCTCCAGATTCGCAAAGGCGCCCTTGGCCCCGCCGCCGAAATTCATGGCGGGAACAACGCCCGGAAGCGTGCCGTTCTTAATCATCCAGTCGTTCGGGCCGTCCGACGTGAAGGGAACAACTCCCGGAAGTTCCTTCCGGATAACGTCCAGATGCTTTTTCACGTAATCCTTGTCAGAACCATAGGAACCATATTCATTTTCCACCTGGGCCATGATGATGGGGCCTCCCTTGGTAATCTGCAGAGGTTCCAACATGGAACAGACTTTTTTAAGATAAGCCATGGCCGGTTCCAGGAAGCGGGGATCCTGGGAACGGACTTTCAAATCTTCATCCTTCAGCAGCCAGCCGGGAAATCCGCCGAATTCCCATTCCGCGCACACATAGGGCCCGGGACGCACAATGACCCACAGGCCGGCCTTCTGCGCTTCCTTGATGAATTCCACAAAATCCAGATTGCCGGAGAAGTCCCATTTGCCGGGTTCCGGTTCGTGCACGTTCCAGAACAGATAAGTGCAGACGGTATTCATGCCCATGGCCTTTATGCGCTGGAACCTGTCCTTCCAGTGTTGGCGCGGCACGCGAGGATAATGCATTTCCCCGGAAATGATTTTGATGGGCTTTCCGTCCATCAAAAAATTTTCCTGATTAGTAGAGAAGACATGCCTGGCTCCGTCATTGGATTCCGGCAGAGGCATGGGAGCAGCCACGCAAAGATGCCCTGCCAGAAGCAGAACGGAGAAAAAGGATAATTTCATGATTATGGAATTAATAATTAATTACGGTAAATGCGAAGGAGATTATGATGAAAAATCACCTCCTTTCAATTTAAAAAGGAGACGGTGACCCGGTTTTATTACGGAACGGCTCCATCCTGTCTTTCAAGATATATTATTTGATGCTTTTCTTCAAACGGTACGCCACGGCTCCGAGCCTCCAGCGTTTCCTTCTTCATTTCTTCATCCACCCAGTACAGGTGCGATTCCAGCGGATTGTAAATTCTGGGGGAACAGAACCGGGTGGGAGATTCCGGCCAGCGTATCCAGCGCCAGCAGGCGACATGCGTGTATGGTTCCCTCCAGCCGGGAATCCAGACGCAAAGTTCATAAAGACGCTGCTGGGCACGGTGAAGAGTCAGCTTCAGGGAACCGGTATCCGGGGCATTGCGTTCCGCATCCAGGGCGGCATCCAGTTCAGCGTCCGACACAGCCATAATATTATTCGTATTGCCTACGGGATTTCCGCGGGCATCATACGCCAGTTCGGAAGAAAATGTTTCATACAGCCGTGGGAACGGCGTCTGCAGCGGCCACGCCCACAGAGCCGCCTGATACCGTTTTTCAAAAACCTTACGGGAACAGACACTGTAGGTAAGAGAATCCAGACGCAGGTCCACCCCGCACTTCAGGGCCTCCTGCCGGAGAATGGAACAGACGTTGGTCATCAGGACGGATGAATCCGCAAACGTCAGTTCCACCACCAGCCGTTCTCCCCGTTCATTTTTCAGCACGCCGTCAGTCCCCATTTCCCGGTAGCCAGCGCGGGCAAAATATTCCATGGCTTTTTTCTTGCTGTATTCCGGAGCTTTCAGCGGAAGAGTCAGGTCTCCGTACCCCTCCATGTAGGAACCGAGCCTTCTCATATTCCCGCGGAACAAAGTATCAATCACCAGGCCCATGTTCACGGAATGCGCCAGCCCGCGGCGGATATCCGGATTTTTCAACAGTTTGTCCGAGCAATTCAGATACAGTCCGTACGGGGGACAGGCGTAATTGGCTTCCAGACTGTATTTATCTATATAGCCCCGGTGCACTTCCGGCAGTTCCAGACCCGTTTCCCACACCTCCGGCTTACGGACGTTCATGATGTCCAGTTCCCCGCGGCGGAACATTTCAACCGCCTTGTTTTCCATGTTCACAAACACATGTTCCACCTGGTCCGCATTGCAGGAATGGCGGTAATACTTCCTGTCCTTCGCCCACCAATTTTTCACGCGGGCCAGGGTAATGCTTTCTCCTATCCGGATTTTAGCGGGAACAACCATGTAGCCACCCGTATTTGGAGGGACTTTCCACTGGTAGCGTTCCAGAAACAGAGCGTTGAAATCATGGTAAAAACCGGGATGGGCCGGATGAAAATCCGCACAGGCCATGTAAGGCAGCAGCGGCCCGCGGGACGGCAGCGTCAGGGCAATGATGGAATCCCCGTATACCGTAATCTGATCATACATGGAACGGAACAGGGTTGTCCAGAACGGATCCCGGGCAAAACCGGACGTACGGAGGCAAATGTTCAGCAGAAAATCCTGCGCTTTCACGATGCGTCCGTCCGAATAGGCCGCTTCCGGATCCAGATGATAAAAAACAGTTTTTCCGTCTGCGGACAAGGCCCAGCGGTCCGCCAGGCCCGGAATGGGACGGAAGGTTTCCGGATGAAGCCCCACGAGGGGAAGCCACACGTTGTCAATGGCGGAGTAATTGAAAAAATTTTCACTTCCCGGCCCGAAAGCACGCAAAGTTCCGGGAAACGGAGTATTGATCCACAACCGGACTCTTCCACCCTTGACGGCGCGCGGATCACCCACATCCGGCTCTTCCATTCCGGTTTGCCATTCCAATCCGTCCGGAACGTCTTCCAGAGGAAGAAGGCGGATATGGTCTTTCAATAACAGCCTTTTCCTGATGCGTTCCACGGAACGAGCCTGTTCCGCCAAACGCCGGCCGTCCCCTTCCCCGCGGGAAACGACCAGAAGTTTTTCCTTCCTCTCCCCTTCAGCCAATTCACGGCGCAGCTCCCGTTCCACGGCCCTGTTCCAGCGTTCCACAAAACCGTCAAATACGGCAGGCATCCCCCTGCCGTCCATCCGGCCGGAAAATTCATGCCAAACATTCTTCTCACGCTGGGAAAAGTAAAAGACACCTCCCAGAAAGACGGAAAGGGCCAATGCCCCCAGTATGGATATCCAGCGCAACACAACTCAGATGGCCGCCACATGTTAACCGATTCCGGAAACTACGGAAAACAGAAAACCCATCTTCCGCGCGGAACCGTTCACTTCGCCTGAAACAGTCCGCAAGACGGAAGATGGGGGAGCAATCAACAATTAATATTGAAAGGAACTTAGAATTCGACCGTCACACCGCCGAAGATTCCGAATCCACGGGCTTCACGCGGGCCGAAGTTATAATCATTCGTCATGATGAACTTCTGGTCAAACAGGTTTTCCAGACGCACATGGAGGGACACATTGTCCGTTGCCTGGTAACGGGCAAACAGGCGCGCCGTAAAGAAATTGTCCAGACGGGCATAATTGTAATCCGTGCGTCCCATGGCGGCCGTTACGCCGAAGCCGACCGTCAGCTTTTCAACCGGGGAGGTATAAACCTCTGCGTTGATGGTGTGGCGGGCGGTATTGGCCATCTGAATGGTTTCGTATTTGCCGATGGAATCGCGCTTGGGCATCGTGAAGGTGTAATTGGCATAATAGCCGCTGTTCCACGCGTCCTTGAACTGTCCCTTGAACGCCACTTCCACGCCGTAGGAAGTGCAGTGGGAATAATTGGTGTAAGTGGTATAGGAATTAGGCCAGGTACCTACGCTCATGGTGCCGATTTCATCGTCGATACGGGTCCAGAAGCCCGTCACGGAAGCATAATGGCCGTCCGCCAGACGCTGTTCCACCCCCAGATCGCCGCCCAGGGACTTGGACACATCCAGATCAGGGTTGCCAACATAACCATAATTGGCCGCATACTGCTCAAAATAGGTGGGCGCGCGGAAACCGGAACCCACGGAACCGAAAATACGGGTGGGGGAATCCTTGCCCGTCACTTTCCAGGAATTGGAATAACGCCACGTAAAATGATTGTTCCAGACGGAATCATGTTCCAGGCGCAGGGCCACGCTGGCGTCAAAGCTGTCCGTGGGTGACCACATTTGCTCCGCAAAGAAGGCAAGCGTGCTCTGCCATTCATCCTTGGCAACGTAATTGTTTTCGCTCATGTAGTCGGAACGGTCCCAGGCCATGCCGGCGATGGTTTTCCATTCCTTGTTCCACGTCAGCGCATTACGCCACTCCGCCTGAAAACGGCGGTTGCGCATCACATTGGGCTGGAAATCAAATCCGGGAGTATGGCAGGAATAGTCCATGTTGTAATGCCCCACCATGAAGCTGGTGGACCACAGCTTGGAAATTTCCGCATCCACACGTCCTGTCACCAGATTGCTGCGGTTCTTGTCTTCCGTATTGTACAGATGGGGATCCGGAACGGAAGGCCACTGGTTATAATCCACATAAGGCGTGGGATATTCAAAGTAGGAATCCAGGCGGCGATAGGTAAAGCTCACCTTCACCTTGTCATTGATGTCATAGCCCAGGCGCACGGCTTCCTGCCACTGGCGGAAATCGTTCATGCCTGTCCTGTTGTCATAAATGGACGGATAGATTGACGGATCGTTTTCCGTAGTTTCAAACCCAACGCCTACAAAATAGGAAAGCTTCTTGATCTTGCCGGAGGAAGTGACATAGCTGTTGAAAGAGCCGAAAGAACCGGCCTCCGCAAAAATCCTGGTTACGGGATCGCCTTCCCCCTCCGGAGTATCCATCGCGACGACGCCTCCAATGGCGCCGGAACCGAAGACGGCGCCCTGCGCGCCTTTCACCACTTCCACATTGCCCACCGTAAAGAGATTAGTGATGCCCAGCAGCTTGTTGCCGGACATGTTGGCATCACTGATGCGCATGCCGTCAACCATGGTCAGAGTGTAGGTATCCTTGTTCATCCCGCGGATGACGGTGTTGCTCACGGAACCGCGCTGCCAGGTGCCGCCTCCGTCCAGCGTGAAAACGCCGGGCGTCTGGGAAAGGGCTCCCGTCAGGGTTTCAATGCCCGCCTTCTGGAATTCTTCCGGATTGATGATGGAAACGGACACTCCAGACCGGTTGTACGGCACGCCCACAAAGTGGGATGCCATAGTCAGTTCCGGCATAACCTGCATGGTTTCCGTCCTGACGGAGGGCTTGGAGTCTTCCTTTTTAGCGGACTCGGCAAGAGAGGACTGGCCTGCGAATGCGGCAAGGCCAACAGCAATTGCGCCCATTTGAAGGGCTTTCTTCGTATAAAGCATGGTTGTAGTGCCTTACGTTCGGTAACTCGCCGAACAGTTGGACAACCTCACAGGCTGGTTTTCTGGCTTGCGAGGCAGGCTCGCTTACAGTGGCGGTACCGCTCCGGACTCACACCGGTATTCCCCATTTATTTCCTGCCCGGCTACGGGCGTCCCTGAGGTCTGTAACCCTTCCCATAAGGGTTCATGGGACGGATGAAATACCAAAGAGACCGGTATGACAAGACAAAAAAATTTTTCTTTGAACATCCAGATGAATTGCAGTCGTTTTCCCTTTTCAGCGTATTGTTCTCCATCCCTCTTTTCCTCACGGGGCTTTCCATTTTTGTCTTGTCACTCCCGGCGCATACAGGACATGATGCGCTCATGACGCTCCTTGTTCCCACGTTCCCGCAACAGGGAAGATTTCCCGTCTCCGGCGAAGCTTCCGGCTACGTGGAATTCCGAACTTGCAAGGCGCTTCCTTTTTTTCTCCGGCGCGGGCAGCCCTTCGGTACGCCGGTTCCAATTACTGTGGCATGAACGTTTTTTCACATGGCGGAGATTTAAAATCCCTGGCGGAGGAGGCCTGCCGCCCGGAACGGGATATTTTGGACTTCAGCGTCAACCTGAGGCCGGAAGGTATGCCGGAGTTCATCGTTTCAGCATTGTGGAAGGCCATGGAAAACGCAGTACCCTACCCTTCTCCGGATGCGGCGGATCTGCGGGAACTGGCGGCGGTTCATTACGGGCTTCCTTCCGGCTGCTTCGTATTTGGAAACGGGGCCAATGAACTCATTCACGCTCTTCCGCGCGCATTAAACCTTAAACAGGCCGTCATTCCGGAACCCGCTTTTTCCGAATACAGGCTGGCCTGCCTGCGCCACGGCACGGATGTTCTTTCCATCCGGACGGAGGAACGAAATTCCTTCCTCCCGTCTCTTTGCCGTCTGGAGGAACAGGCCGCAGACGGAAGCGCTGTTTTTCTGGCAAATCCCAGCAATCCGTCCGGCGGCCTGCTGGACGCAGCGGCCCTGCACAGGGTTGTCCAGAGCCGCCCCGAAGTCCTCTGGATCATTGACGAATCTTTCATGGATTACGTACAAGGAGCGGAATCACTGCTCCGTGAAGCGGCCCTCCTTCCCAACCTGGTGGTTCTGCGCTCCCTGACCAAATTTTACGGCATGGCCGGCGTCCGGTGCGGTTTTTCCATCTGTGCCGCTCCGCTCGCGGAGCGGCTGCGGCAATCCCTGCCCGCCTGGAACGTGAATGCCTTTGCGGCGGCAGCGGTGAAGGCCGTGCTGGCACAGCCCTCCTCCTGGGCAGACAGGGAACGCGCCCGGAACCGGGAACGCCGGGACGACCTGTTCCGCAGGCTCTCCTCCCTGCCGGGCTCCGCCGTACTCCCGTCCGAGGCCAACTTCCTTCTCTTCCGCCTGGCGGGGGCGCCTCATGGCCTGGCAGCCCGGCTCCTGAAAAAATACGGTATCGCGCTGCGCGACTGTTCCAATTATCCGGGGCTGGAAACGGGCGGCTGGTTGCGCTCCGGCGTCCGCACGCCGGAGGAACACGCTCTGCTGGCGGAAGCTCTGCGCGCCGAACTGGCGGGAAACGGCCCCTCCATTATCCGTAAGGCTCCCAAACCGGCCCTGATGATTCAGGGCACCTGCTCCGATGCAGGAAAAAGCGTTCTCACGGCAGCCCTGTGCCGCATTTTCCTTCAGGACGGCTATCACGTGGCGCCGTTCAAGGCGCAGAACATGGCGCTGAATTCGTTTGTCACGATGGACGGCGGGGAGATGGGACGCGCGCAGGTGGTTCAGGCGGAGGCTTGCCGTCTTGACCCCGACGTCCGCATGAATCCGATTCTCCTGAAACCGAACAGCGATACCGGCAGTCAGGTGATCGTATGCGGAAAACCGGTCGGCAATATGCGCGTGCGCGAATATTACGCCCATAAAAAGGAACTCTGGGAGAAAGTGAAGGAGAGTTATGATTCTCTGTGTGCCTCGTATCAGGCGATTGTTCTGGAAGGCGCGGGAAGCCCCGGAGAAATCAACCTCAAAAAAAGCGATATCGTGAATATGCGCATGGCGCAGTATGCGCAGAGTCCCGTCCTGTTGGTCGGCGATATCGACCGAGGCGGCGTTTATGCTTCATTCATCGGGACTTATGCGACGCTGGAAAACTGGGAACGCGAACTGTTGAAGGGATTTCTGGTGAACAAGTTCCGCGGCGATCCGACGCTGCTGGATGACGCGCACCGCGATGTCCTCGCCTATACGGGGCGTCCGGTGATGGGCGTGATCGACTGGCAGCGGGACCTGGGGCTGCCGGAGGAGGACTCCGTGAACTTTTCGCTGGTGCGCCCCGCGCCGAAACATGCGAAGACTCTGGATGCGGTTCTGATTCATCTGGGGCATATCGCGAATTTCACGGACTTCGTTCCTTTTGAGCTGGAGCCGGATGTAACGGTCCGCAAGATTGATTCCGCCGCAGAATTCGGTTCGCCTGATCTGGTCATTGTGCCGGGGAGCAAAGGAACCGCGGCGGATATGTCCGAGCTGGAAAAGCGGGGGCTGGCGCGGAAAATCCGCGAAGCCGTAAAGAACGGCGCATGGTATGTCGGCATTTGCGGCGGACTCCAGATCGCGGGGGAAAGACTGCTGGACCCCCTTGCCGTGGAGTCGGATTGTCCCGACGCCGCATGTCTGGGGCTTTTGCCGCTGGTGACGGAAATGATGCCGGAAAAGACTCTGCGGCAGACTCGCGCCGAATGTTTCGGAATGCCCGTTTCCGGGTATGAGATTCACCACGGAAAAACACGCATGACCGCATCGGTGGAGTCCGTTTCGGTTGCGGACAACGGGACTGTCGCCGGATATTCCTCCGGCAGAGTT
>ENA-ORNF01002031-ORNF01002031.1-human-gut-metagenome-genome-assembly--contig:-NODE-2031-length-15902-cov-3.556320_pt1 | contig 15902 bp, 15 predicted proteins | sample MGYA00242110_ERZ509012 | MGnify/ENA primary metagenome ERZ509012 (study PRJEB26280, sample SAMEA2338714) | human gut metagenome | biome: human gut; feature: human-associated habitat; material: faeces...
ACCTTGAAAACCCCGTACTTGTCAACAACGTGCGCGGCGTGCAGGGCTACACGGGCACCTACAAGGGTAAGCGCGTGTCAGTCATGGCAAGCGGCATGGGTATTCCGTCAATCGGCATTTACAGTTACGAACTGTTCAACTTCTACGGTGTGGAAAACATTATTCGTATCGGCTCGGCAGGTGCAATACATCCCGACCTGAAACTTCGCAACCTCGTGTTCGGACAGGGCGCGTGCACCAACAGTAACTTCGCGCATCAATTCGGCATGCCCGGCACAATTGCGCCCATTTGCAGTTACGACCTGCTGGAAAAGGCTGTGTCCAAGGCAAAGGAACTGGGTTACACCTACAAGGTGGGCAACATTTTGTCCAGCGACACCTTTTATGACGACGGCGCAGGCAGTGCAGTCTGGGGAAAAATGGGCGTGCTTGCAGTGGAAATGGAATCTGCCGCGCTGTACCTCAACGCCGCCCGAGCAGGCAAAAACGCACTCTGCATCTGCACGATTTCCGACCACCTTCTGACGGGCGAGGAACTTTCTTCCGAAGAAAGGCAAAACTCGTTCCATGAGATGATGGTTTTAGCCCTGGAAATCGCCTAAGTTTTTGGCGGCGTATACGGGCACGCATAGCGGCTACGCTTAGTTTGCCCCGCTCAGTCACGTACCTTTTGGCGGCGTATATGCGCACATCTGACCGCTACGTGTTCGCGACGACTTGCTCATGTACGCCTTAGTACACTCGCTCGCCGTCGCTTCGCCTGTTGCGGTCATCTGCACACATCTACGCCGCCAAAATTCCTGAGTGCGGAATAAAAGCGGTCGAAACTTCTATTTGGCTGAATAAAACACCGAATTTCTGCGGAAGATAGCAAAATGTGTTCGTTTTTTTGCAGAGAGGCGTTGACCGCTAAAAATCCCGTTGAAAAAAAGTAACTATGAATACAAAAGTAATGGCTTACAATCTTTTGTAAAATAAACGGTTGTTGCAAAAATTGCGGCAACCGTTTTGTACATCAAGCATGTTTTAAGTCAACTGTTTTACAATTGTGGAAAATTCGTAATTGCACCCGTCGTTGTGTGTGGCGGAGTGCGTGAGTCTGGCGGCAACGTGGTTGCTGCCAGGCTCGGCGCAAGGGCAAATCAAGGAGTTACGTTTATGCTTCAGATTAAAAATATTAAAAAAGACTATCCCGTGGCAAGTGACCTTACGGTGCACGCGCTCAAGGGTGTGTCCGTCAGTTTCCGCGAAAGTGAGTTTGTGTCGATTCTCGGTCCGTCGGGTTGTGGCAAAACAACCTTGCTCAACATCATCGGCGGCTTGGATCGCTACACGTCCGGCGACCTTGTAATCAACGGCGTCAGCACCAAAAATTACCGCGACAGCGACTGGGACACCTATCGCAACCACAGCATCGGCTTCGTGTTTCAAAGTTACAACCTCATCCCGCACATGAACATTCTTGACAACGTTACGTTGTCGCTGACTCTTGCAGGCGCAAGCAAAGCCGAACGCATCGCCAAGGCAAAGGTTGCTCTCGAACGCGTGGGACTCGCCAAGCAAATGAAGAAACGCCCCAACCAACTTTCGGGCGGACAGATGCAGCGCGTAGCCATTGCCCGTTCCCTCATCAACAACCCCAGCATCCTGCTGGCGGACGAACCAACGGGAAACCTGGACTCCACTACCTCCAAGGAAGTGCTGCACATGTTCAAGGACCTGAACCGCCAACAGGGAATCACAGTCATCCTGGTGACGCACGACCCCAAAATAGCCGCCTTCACGGACAGGGCCATCAACATGGCGGACGGTCTTATCTGCGAAGGGATTTCCGATATGCTTAGCAAGGACGACGTATGAAATTCCTTCCTCTCCTTAAAACCTGCATCAGGGCCCTGGTGCGTAATCCCATGCGCGCAGCCCTCACCATCCTGGGCATCATCATCGGCATTGCCGCAGTAATCGCCATGGTGGAAATCGGCCAGGGATCTACGCTCCAGATTAAAAATACCATCGCTTCCATGGGGGCGGACACGCTGAATATCCGCCCTGGAGCCATCTCCAAAAGCGGCGTCAATACCGGCGCGGGCGGACGGGCCTCCCTGACCAACGCGGACTGCGAAGCCATTGCGAAAGACTGCCCCATGGTTCTGCGGGCTACCCCCGTGGTGCGCGCCAGCGGCCAGGTCATTTACGGCAACAAGAACTGGAGCCCGGAAACTGTAGAGGGAGGTTCCGTGGAATACCTGAAAATCAAAAGCTGGTATGACATGGCGCGAGGCCAGCCCTTCTCCGAGGAAGATGTGGAACAGGCCAGGCGCGTGTGCGTCATCGGCCAGACGGTGGCCAAGGAACTTTTCGGGGACGAAGACCCGCTGGGCAAGGATATCCGCATCAAGAATGTCATGTTCAAAGTCATCGGCATCCTTCAGAAAAAAGGGGCCAACATGATGGGACGCGACCAGGACGACTCCATCATCCTCCCATGGACAAGCATCCGCTACCGCCTCCAGGGCCTGGGCGGCGGTTCCACCACCACTTCCACCGGCAACAGCACCACCACCTTCAACCGGGCAGATAAATACACTGCCAGTTCCGTGGATTACTACACGGAAACTACGGACCAGCCCTATACGGACGCTCCCCATCCGCGGCGCTTCAACAATATTGATTCCATCATGGCTCAGATTTCAGACCCGGAACGCTCCTCCGAGGCCATTGACCAGATTACGGAAGTGATCCGCGCCAAACACAACCTCAAGGACGGCCAGCTGGACGATTTCCGGGTATGGGACATGGCGGAAATGTCCCGTGCCATGAGCAGCACCACGGAAGTGATGACCAATCTGCTGATGATCGTGGCCATGATCTCTCTGGTCGTCGGCGGCGTCGGCATCATGAATATCATGCTCGTTTCCGTCACGGAACGAACCAAGGAAATTGGCCTGCGCATGGCGGTGGGCGCCCGTCCGCAGGATATTATGCGCCAGTTCCTGCTGGAAGCGGTGCTGCTCTGCGTGGTGGGCGGCGCGCTGGGCATCATGCTCGGCAAGGCGATCTCCATCATCGTCAGCCGCACCATGAACTGGGCCACAGCCTCCTCCCCGGAAGCCATGGCTCTGGCTGTAGGCGTCTCCGTATTCATCGGCCTGGCCTTCGGATGGTACCCCTCCTGGAAGGCGTCCAAGATGGACCCCATTGATGCCCTTCGCCACGAATAACACCTTACTTTTTATTTTTCCATGTCATCCACGTTCAAACATCTCCCCCTTCTGGCCGCCTGTTTCCTTGGCTCCTGCATGGTAGGCCCGGATTTCCGGACGCCGACCAATGACCTCCCCGCCACGTGGGAGGCGAACAGGCCCCCCCACAGTTCGGACAAAGATTTGCGTTCCTGGTGGAATATCTTTGGAGACCCCCAACTCAACCGCCTGGTCTCCACCTCCCTCAACAACAATCCGGACATGAAGGTGGCTTTGCTCCGCATCCGGGAGGCCAGGGAAAAACTCCGCGTCTCCCAGGCATCCCTGCTTCCCTCCGCAGACGCCAGCGCCGGGTGGAGCCTGTCCCCGGACAGAGGTTTTCGCAGCTCCACTTCCCAGAACTTCTCCCTGGGAGCGTCCACCTCCTGGGAGCTGGACCTCTTTGGCGGCAACCGGCGTTCCATCGAGGCCTCCCGCGCCTCCCTCATGTCCACGGAAGCTTCCGCAGGAGCCGTGCGCACAGCCCTGCTGGCGGACGTCGCTACGGCCTACTTTGACTGGATTACCGCCTGCGAACAGCTCCGCATCGCCAGGGAACAACTGGAAATCCAACGCAGCACCCTCACCATTGCGGAAAAACGCTACAAAACGGAATTCGCCCCCCGTCTGGATGTGGAGCAGGCCACCTCCACCGTCGCCTCCACGGAAAGCCGCATCCCGCAACTGGAAGCACAGGTGGCCTCCTCTAAAAACCAGCTCGCCGTGCTGCTGGGAACATACAATTCCCGTGTAGAACTGACGCTGCCCAAAGCTTCCGTCTTTGAGAAAACGCCCACCGTTCCGGTAGGCCTCCCCTCCGAACTCCTGCGGCGCAGGCCCGACGTTATCGCCGCTGAGGCGGACCTGCACGCGGCCGTGGCCAACGTGGGCGTAGCCGTAGCGGATCTGTACCCGCGCTTCAGCCTGACGGGCTCCCTTTCCAGCCGCGGCGGAGATTTCGGCCAGCTCTTCAGGGAAAACAACAACGCGTGGTCCCTGGGAGGGAACCTGCTCCAGCCCCTGTTCCGGGGCGGAGCCCTGAGAGCCACGGTACGCGCCCAGAAAGCCGCAGCGGAACAAGCTGCGGAAACTTACCGCAAAACGCTCATTACCGCCGTCTCCGAGGTGGAGGACGCCCTGATCGCCTATGGCAGCTATACCTCCCAGATGCAATACCTGCACAAGGAAAACAACGCCAACAGAGAAGCGTTCCAGCTCTCCCGCACCCTGTACATCAACGGCGAGACGGACTTCCTGAACGTGATCACCGCCCAGCGTTCCTGGCTCAGCTCGGAGGAATCCCTGGTCACCATGAAGCAGAACATCCGCAAGGCCGTGGTGCAGCTCGCGCGCGCCCTGGGCGGAGGGTGGTAACCAGCAGCTGACTCCAAAGGCCGGGTTCAGCATCCCCGGCAAACGGAACCCTGATTTTTCAACAGGGGACAGGGCAGCAAGGGAATGACTGAAGAATCATTCTTTGTACCCCCCACGTTCAGATTAAAAAAGGCCGCAAGAATAGGAACGAATAAACTATCCGGAAACTTCCGATGGGATTGAACAGATAGCCAGGTCTCAGGTTAAGAACACTCTCCAGCCACTTCTTTCATGACTGCGCTGATAAGGTTTCGGGTCTTCACGCCGGGCAGCACGTTCAAGTCCATGCGGTTCATCGCGTAGCCGAAGGAAAGGCCGTGGGCTGGATCCGCAAAGGCATGGGAACCGCCCGCCCCGGCATGACCGAAGCCGCCGGAGCCGAACAGATGGCGCAGCTTGCGGCCCGTGGCGGGGTCTGCGGGATCGTGCATGAAGCCGCAGGAAAAGGCGGTGGGCGTTTTCAGCGTCAGGTCCGGCCCGTCAATGACGACGTTCCGCATCCAGCCGCGCACGTCGGACGGGAATACCCGGAGTTCATCCAGCCCTAGGCAGGCCTGGTAGAACTGCGCCATGCCGCGGGCGGAAGCCACGCCGCCAAAGGCCGGAACTCCGGACACCCACGCTTCCGGCGTGTTCATCTGCCGCACACTGTTCAGCCCTATCAGAGTATTGAACGCACGGTTTACGGGCGTGCCCTTGTTCATGTATTCCAGATAAAACGGCGTACCCATGTTGGACATGTCCATCTTGCCGGGATACAGCGTCGCCACGCGGTTCCATTCGGATTCCGGCAACCCGATGTAAAAATCCAGATTCAACGGTTTGCGGATGTATTCCTCCCAGTAGCGCCACAGGCGTTCCCCGGTCAGCCGCAGCATGAGTTCATCAAGCATCACTCCGTAAGTATGCGGATGGTAGCCGTGTTCCGGCGGCTGCCACGCCGGAACGGTTTCCTCCAGGGCGCGCACGCAATCCTCATGGTCAAACACGCTTGCCGTCCGGGAGAAAGCTGCCAAACCGCATTGATGGGACATCATCTGCGCGATGGATGCATAGGGCAGCGGGAATTCAGGCCACAGTTCCCCCATGCTCATCTGCGGCGAGGCTCCCTGCTGGTGCAGGGCCAGCAGAAGGGCGGCGGATGCGGCTCCCTTGGTGGCGGAGTAAACGGGCACCAGCGAATGTTCCGTCCATGGACGCGTTTTATCCGCTGCGGCAAACCCGGAATGCAGGGAAACGATTTCCCTTCCCTCCTTCCAGACAGAAACGGAAGCGCCCAATTCTCCGTAGTTACGGAAGTTTTCCTGAAAAGCTTCAGTTATCTGCCGGTACTCATTCATTCCCTTAAAATGACCCGGCGTTACTCCCGGCGTCCGGACAGGAAAATACTCCCCTCCGGCTCCGAAAGCAAGCTCCGGCGCTGCCCTGGATGGTCAGCGCCGGAACAGGACAATCTGTAAAACATCAGTCTTTCGTATGGGCGGCCAGGTATTTCCTGGCTCCCACTTCATCCGGATCCTCCTTCAGATCATTCAGGGAGAATTTAATACGGAATAATCTCATGATGAACACATAAGAACATGGAATCAGAAAAGCGCCCACCAGTGTAGCCACCCCCATGCCAATCACCACAACCGTACCGATAGCGTTGCGCGCCAGAGCCCCGGAACCGGAGGAAAGCATCAGGGGGATGCATCCCAGAACGAATGCCAGAGAAGTCATCAGAATGGGACGCAGGCGCAGACGCGCGGCAGCCAGCGTAGCCTCCATCAGGCCCTTGCCGCGCTGCATCTCCAGATTGGCGAATTCCACGATGAGGATGGCGTTCTTGGCCGCCAGACCCACCAGCATCACCAGACCGATCTGCGCTTAGAGCGTCAGCTCCATGCCCTGCCAGAACAACCCGGCATAGGCCCCCAGCACGGCAATGGGAACCGTGAGGAAAACCGCCAGGGGAAGAGACCATTTCTCATAAAGCGCCACCAGGATAAGGAAGGCGAAAACGGCGGACATGGTGAAGATGGCCCCCAGCCCAATACTGTTGCGCACTTTATTTTCCTGGAAACTCATGTCCTGGTAGTCGAAGCCAACCTTCGTGGGATCCATCGTCTGATGGAACACTTCCTTCAGCGCATCCATCACCTGCTGGGTGGAGTGGCCGGGCCGGGGCATCACGTTCAATTTGGCGGCGTTGTAGATGTTATGGTGCATCACGAATTCCGTATCCTCTATCTCTCTGATGTTCACCAGGGCGGAGAGAGGCACGCGGGCTCCGTCCGCGTTCGTGACAAAGAAGCCGTCCATCTTCTCCAGGCTGGCGCGGTCTTCGCCCTGCGCCTGGATATACACCTGCCACTGCTGGCCGAAGGCATTGAAGTAATTGATGAAGGAGGAACCGTTGTAGGAGGCCAAAATGCCGTTGGCCACGTCAATATCCACCTTGTGGAATTTGCATTTTTCCTTGTCCAGGTTCACGTACTTCTGCGGCATGTCCGCCATCATCATGTCTATGCACAAGGCTATTTCCGGACGCCGGGAAGCCGCTTCCTGGAACCGTTGCACCTGTTCATGCAGATAAGCTACGCCCTGCCCTTCCAGATCCTCCAGTACCATCGTAACCCCGTTGGCGGTTCCCACGCCGGGGATGGCGGGAGGTTCCAGCACCATCGCCATGCCGTCCAGGCCGGCCTGGGCCAGCTTTCCCTGAAGCTTTCCGGCCAGCTCCGCGGAGGTTTCCGGCCGTTCGCTCCAGTCCTTGAGCTCAATGTAGGCAATGCAGGCGCCGGGAGTCTGCACGCTGTTGAGGATGTTGAGCCCCACCACGGTAGTAAGGTTCTTCACGGCGGGATCCTGGAGGACCGCCTCAAATTTTTTGTCCTGTTCATAGGCAACCTGCAGGGAGGTATTCGGCTTCAGGATCAGGCAGGCCAGCAGAAAGCCCTGGTCTTCATCCGGAAGAAAGCCGCCGGGAACGCGCTCCGCCACAGGAGCTACCGCCCCCCAGAATAACAACAGGAGGGGGATGGAAATCGCCAGCTTGCGGGCCAGGCTTCCGCACATGCGGGTATAGCCGTTGGAGACACGTCCGTAACACCAGTTGAACAAACGGTGAAATGGGGAAAAGAGGCTCTTCCTGCCCGCATTCCGGGGTTTCAGCAACAGGGCGCACAAGGCAGGGGAAAGCGTCAGCGCATTAAAGGCGGAAATGAGCATGGAAATGGCGATGGTCACGGCGAACTGCTTGAACAGCGTTCCCGTGATGCCCTCCAGCAGCAGGGAAGGCAGGAACACCGCCGCCAGTACCAGGGCAATGGCGATGACGGGGCCGGATACCTCCTGCATGGCGGCGAAGGAAGCCATGCGCGGATTGAGCCCCTTGTCTATGTGCTCCTGCACGGCTTCCACCACCACAATGGCGTCATCCACAACCAGGCCGATGGCCAGCACCATGCCAAGAAGGGAAATGGTGTTCAGAGAAAACCCCAGGACGGGAAAGAGGCAGAACGTGGAAATAAGGGAAACCGGAACGGCGATGAGTGGAATGAGGGTGGCGCGCCAGTTTTGAAGGAAAACATACACGACCAGGGCCACCAGGATGACGGCTTCCATGAACGTGTGCTTGATTTCATCAATGGAATAGCGCACCGCCGTAGTCGTATCCAGGGAAACGCGCCCGGTAATTCCTTCCGGCATCAGCGGAGCCTTGGCTTCCAGCAGTTTTTCCACGCGGTCCGCCGTAGCGATGGCGTTGGAACCCGGAGACTGGAAGATAACGATAGCTGCAGAAACTTCTCCGTTCAGGCGGCCGGTGGCGGAATAGTCTTCAGCTCCCAGTTCCACCTTGGCAATATCTTTCAGGTACAGGATTTCATCCCCATTCTGGCGAATGATGATGTCTTCAAATTCATGGGGCTCCGAAAGACGCCCCTGAGTGCGCACGGTAATGGTCTGCTCCTGGCCGTCCGGCACGGGGTCCGCCCCGATCTTGCCGCCGGGGTTGGTGGTGTTCTGGGCGGAGATGGCGCCCCGCACTTCATTGACGGAAACGCCGTAATGGGTCATTTTGGACGTATCCAGCCAGATGCGGATGGCATAACGCCCCGCGCCGTACACCTGAACTTCCCCCACGCCCTCCACGCGCTTAAGTTCATCCACCAGCTTCACCTGGGCATAGTTCGCCAAATCCACGGAATTATAACTGCCGTCCGGGGATGTCAGGGAATAAATCATCAGCGGAAGCCCCGGCTGCTGCTTGATGGTCACGCCCGTGCTCTGAACTTCCTGCGGAAGCTGGGAGGAGGCCTGCCCATAGCGCATATTGGTCAGCACCTGGTCAATATCCGTATCGGAACCCGGTTCAAAAATGACGGAAAGGTTATACACGCCGTTGTTGGAGGAAACGGACGTCATGTAGTCCATGCCCTGCACGCCGGAAATCTGGCGTTCCAGGGGAGTGCCCACGGAATCCGCCACCGCCTGCGCGCTGGCCCCAGGAAACATGGCCTGAAGCTGGATGGTGCGCGGCGTGATTTCCGGATACTGGGAAATAGGCAGGTTGAACATGCAGACCAGCCCCAGCAGCGTGGTCACAATGGCAATCACGGCTGCGATTGCGGGATGCTTGATGAAAAACGCACTCATGGCTTATTTGGCAGTTACGGAAGGAGTGGTGGAAACAGGGGCGGTATAGATGAAGGGAACGGGGACAACCGTCCCGAACCCTTCCGTGGCTCCATGTTCCCGCATCAGGCTGTTCGCCTTGGAATACTGGGCGGCCATCATTCCGCCTTCCACGATGACGGGAGCATCCGCCGGCTTTCCGTATCCTATTTCCTTCAGAGATTCCGGAATGGGCTTGACCGTTCCCGTTACTATCTGCATCAGCATGGGGGCCGTTCCGCCCTTGCCGTCAGGCATGTCAAGAACTACGGTTTCCCCCGGCTGCACGTCAATGCGGCGCGGCATCCCGTCCGGAGCCACCACCATGATGTTGCGGTGGTTCATGGAAGAAAGCAGGGCGCGGGCGGGAACCAGCAAGGCATCCTTCTCCGTACCCGTCACGGCGCGCACGCGCACCGCCATTCCGGAACGCAGTTTCAGATCCGGATTGGGAATATGGCCGATGAAATTGACGGTGCCCGTCGAACGGCTCACCTCGCTGTCCACGGAAACCACCTTCCCCTTCTTTTCAAAGACGGAGCCGTCTTCCAGAATCAATTCAAAATCCGGCATGTCTCCCATGCGCCCGGTTTTCACATTCACGGTTCCATCCATCAGGCGGCTGAGAACCTGTTTTCCCGTCACGGAAAAATCCACCCGGATGGGGTCGATGGAAGACATGGTAGTGAGCGGCGAGCCGCTGGCGGAAATCAGTTCCCCCACGCTGGCCGTCGCCTTGGAAGCCAGTCCCCGGAACGGCGCGCGTACTTTGGTGCGGTCAAGATTGATCCGGGCGTTTTCCAGGGAGGCTTCCGCCTGCTTGATGCCCGCTTCCGCCTGTTCCAGAGCGGCCTGCATCTCCTTAAGGTTCTGTTGCGCGTCCGTCAGGTTCTTGACGGAAATAGCCCCCGTCCTGATCAGTTTGTCATAGCGGTCCAAATCCTTCTGCACCCTGTCCAGAGAAGCTTCCGCCTGAAGTTTGACGGCACGAGCCGTAGCCAGGTTGGCCGCCTCCCTGTCCACGGCGGCCTGATAGGTAGCCGGGTCAATTTCAAAAAGCAGTTCTCCCTTGTCGCAAATGGAGCCGTCCCAGTAAACCTGGCGTATCAGCGTTCCGGAAACTTGCGGCCTGATGTCCGCCTGCTCCACCCCGCGCAAATGGCCGAACCAGGAAGATTTCAACTCCACCGTTCTCTGCTCCATATTCATCACGGAAACCTTGAGCGGAGGCATTTCCCTCCGGTTTGCAGCATCCGCGGCGCCGTTGTCTTCCCGGCACCCTGCCAGCCCGCACAGGACCGCTATCAGTATATAGTGTGCTTTCATGTTGTTGGTTAACAATATTATTGAAGCATGCTTCATATTTTTCCAAACCCGTTCCCCGGAAAAAAGCACGGGCTTTTATTATTTGAGATTGTCGTACATGCGCCGGAGCAGATCCCTCAGCATGCTGCGGCTTTCCTCCGGCACCCCGTCCAGCAGCGTATTTTCAATCACTCCTATCTGCTGACAGATGGCCTCATGAACGCCCCGGCTCATATCCGTCAGGTACACATTCTTCAGCCGTCCGTCTTCACTGTCAAAAGCCGTGGTTACCCAGCCCTTCTGTTCCAGCCTCTGGACAATTCCCTTGGCCGTGGTATGGGAGACACCCAAATGCCGCTCTATGTCCCTCTGGGAGACGTTTTCTCCGTCACGGGACATCAGGTAAGCCAGCACCCGGCCCTGGGAGGCCGTAACACGCTCCAGAGTCAAGCCGCGCGTAAGCATCATATCCACGCGGTCCGTAATCATTTTCATCAAAAACGAAATCGTAAAAGGGTCGGCCATAAAACAATGAAGCATGCTTCAAAAATGTACCGATAGGTACTCTTTATCCGGATGCAAGTCAAGCGGAATCAGAATGACAGAGCGCGGGAAAAACACGTTGACCTCACCAGTAAAAATAAATCAAATCCGTTCTTTATCAATAAATTGAAAAAACAAATCATCAATAATCCGAATACCTTCGCATTTCTTTTCCGCATCATCCGGCGTTTCCCGGCAAACATACCCCTTCCAGCCACAGGAAACCAATGCTCCGCGCAGGGATAAAGAAAAAAAATAGGGACCTACATACTTGACTAACCATATTATTTTAAAATATTTTCGTCATCCCCTTATCATCTGAAGGTGAATAACTTAGACAAAAACGCTGACTAGGTATTCTAGTCAGCGTTTTTCATAATATATTTGTAATAAATAAATTACCTCTTATCAAATGTACCCTTTGCAGGTAATTCCTTTCCCATATTCTCTTTCATCGTTCCTTCAGCAGCAACATTACTACCATTAAACGTCAAATTAAGATGAAACCCTACCCAATTTGACTCAATTTGCAGGGTTCCTACATTAGTTCCAGTTTTTTCAAAAACATAACTTCCTGTAATTGTTCTGGTTGTCTCATGGTCATTGGCATCATATTCGACTGCGCCAAACGTAACGGTTCCAGTACTGAAAACAAAATCCTTTGCCTCCAATTCCCAACCATCACCTTCTTGATAGTCTACATACATGCCTCCCGTAAGAGTTTTTCCTTCCAGTGTCAATGGAGCTTCTGAATTGCTTCCATCTCCATTGGATGATGAATTGCTGCATGAGGTAAGCAAAGCCAGGGATGCCAAGACTGTTCCAAGTAATAATGTCTTCATAGTTCTATCTCGTTTTGAGGATTCCCAGATTTGGGAACTCATCCGCATAGTACGAGATATAAGCTGATTGTAAACCTAAAAATATCCCGATTCGGGTTATTTTGGCTTCTAGGTTATCCTGCTTAAATGCTCAGAAAGAGGGACAATGTCCAAGAAGAAAAATTGCGTTTATTCCTTAGGATGAAGCGTAAAAAAATGGGATTGTCTCAAGTAGAACTTTCCGAGATGTGTAATCTTCCTCAGTCATTCGTTTCCAAATATGAGACAGGAGAACGGTATTTGACCTTTTTGGAAGTGTTATCTCTTTGTAAATTGCTCAATATTAATATATTTGATTTGATCAAGGAACTAGAGTCTTAACTTTTGGGAATTGGTTTTCCCCAAATTTCTTAGAAGACTACAAGTTGACTCTTGACTTCTCAAGAAAATTATTCAATTATATGCAAATGGAACCAGAAAATGTACATCCTAGAGATTTCACAAATCATAGAGTCTTATACAATAATAAAGATTTTTCTATAGCGATAGGGAATTGGGACGACGATGAAAGCAATTCACGTGTCGGAATGAGATGGAATGAAGCATACAATGGTATTGGCTATCCAAGCGCGTTCGGTCATCCCAAATGGTTTATTGTAGAAAACAATGTTGCACTTCCTCTATTGGTTTGGCTTCTTGGGAAAAGTGGAGAAGAGAATGATTCTATTATAAAAGAAGCTATAAAACAAATTATCTCTCAGAAGAAATGACCACATATTTGATAACATTTAGGATTACAACAAGAGATGGTTCTTCTAATTCCTATCAACAACGGAGAAAAGAATTTGATGATCTATTAGCGTCTTATGCTCCTAAAAAATTTCCGCTAGAAACCGATAATAATTCTTCTACTTCAACATATATAATTCACGAAGATGAACCAGATTTAGGAGAAATATCAATACAATGTATTGAAGAAATTCCTGATCTAATTGATTCTGTGAAAAATTTTTTTGAAAAATATCGTTCTGAATTTGAAGATTCATTTATTTTATTAAAAATTGATTCCTCAAATATGGTAGTTCATTCTATGAGAATGGACGAAGGTAATGATATTAGTGATGGACCGGGGATAAATTGTCTAGATTAATATCATCTTTTTTAATATATTTGCCATTTACAGTGTCATAAATGATACTTTTGTGTCTCCATTTTTCCTTTTTGTCTATAATTATTTTTATATTTAATAATTTTGAGATAAAAAATAGGAATTTTATTTTCCATAATGGATTGTAACTCATTTGTTCTATTTCAATTAATATTGGATCAGTAACAAAAAATCCATTTTCTGAAATCCATCGATCTCTTTCTTTGTTATAATAATGTAATCTTTTTTCCATAAAATTACTTATCCTTTATTTTTAAAAGTCACTTCACCAATTCACAATACATCATTCTCTTACCAACCATTTTGGTAATCGTATCTCCTATACATTCCATTACTTCAATCTTGGAGGTATTATGCCTATAGGCAAATTCATGAATGTACCTCTTCAAATGCTTAGGGGACATGTAATGGTAAACGCCATAGTAACCTCTCTTCAGTAGAGACCAGAAGCTCTCAATGGAATTGGTATGAACATTACCATTGACGTATTGTTTCCCTTTATGGTTGATAACTCATGGATAAATCCGACAAGTCCCTTGTAAGACTTGAACTCATCCGTAAACACATTGGAATTCCTCTCTACATGTCTTCCGATGAATCCTTGTAAATTGTAAGCGGAAGTATCGTCGATATGTTTGACGATCACCTTTCCGTTCCTCTGTTTGGCCCCGATGACAATCAATTTACCTACTGAACCTCTTCCCTTGTTCAGCTTCTTGGAAAAGTGTTTGTTGGATTCCTTACCTCCAATGAAGTTTTCATCTACTTCTACAATACCATCCAACTTCTCTTTTTTATCCTTCATCCAAAATTCCCTGATTCTTTGACAGAGGAACCAGGCACTCTTCTGAGTAATTCCGAGTTCTTTTGAAACTTGAATGGAGGAAATACCTTTACGAGATGTTGCCAACAGGTACATACACATCAACCATTTGTGAAGAGGCAATTTGGATTCCTCTAAAATTGTACCAAATCTGACTCTGAAAAATTTTCTGCATTTCCTACATCTGTAAGGCATTGGAGAGTGATCCTTACATTCGGTGATATGGTCAGAACCACAATGAGGACAACGGACACGACCATTCCAACGCTTCTTCTCAAAATACTTCCGGGCAGATTCCTCATTAGGAAATTCGAAGAAGAACTCATATAAGGAAGTGTATTTGAGCTTAGTTTGTCCCATATCATTGCTTGGTTGATATAGAAATTTTGTCGTGTTTTGATTAGTTCGTACGCGTTTATTTTCAGCGTATTGAAGATTATTTTGATAGTTTATTTGGTATACAATTTTCTTACCCATATAGGGCGAGTAGAAAATTGTCCTTATAAATCTTAGGCGAAGAGTTAGATGGAGCTAATTTTTGACAATGTAGCGATATAACAGTATGATGTCCTTATGTCAGAAGGATATAGAATTAACGCAGAAAGAATCTTCCAAGACCTTGCCGCCGATGCCTATAACAAATATCTAAATGACATTGAGCATATACACACAAGAGTTCCTATCAGCGAAGGTGATGAAATTTCGGAATTTGAAACAGTTATTTGTCCTGAGGGAATAAAGAATGCTATTTGTGCAATAATTTTTTGGGGGCTTAGTATTGAAGCCTTCACCAACTCTGTTTTTAAGCAGCAATTAGAAAAAACAATAGGTCGTGAACAAAATATATTAGTGAAAAAACTTATCACATCGTTTAATATAATTGATAAAATAAATTATTTGAAAGTTATACCACCTCATAAAATATCAATACTGAAAAAATTATACGATGATCGTAATAGATTTGCACATTATAAAGAAGGGATGAAGTATACATGTGCAACACCCGATTTTCATTTTTGGTTTCCGAAAGAAAAAATGAAATCCTATTATGAAATATTTTCTGAAACAATTTCTCTATTGAAAGAAAAATACCCTAGATTTGTATACTCGGATGAGTACATAGAGGTGTGGCAGTGATAATAAGGTATAAAAACTAAGCTCCTGATTAGTCAAGTATGTAGATTCCAAAAAATACCTAAGGAATGACCCGCATATCAAAAAAGGCCGGGACCGCTTCGCCTTCTTTCCAGGGACAATACGCGCAGCCGCTTGTCCTTTACCTTGAATTTCACCTCCCAGCCAGAGAACGAAAGGCCGTAAACCCGTTCCGGATCATCCTGATACTGGGGACGGGGATCCAGGGACAGCGTATCTTCCAGCGCACTCCTCTCTTCCGGAGACATGGAACCGCCAAAAGATTCGGGAATTTCCACATCCAGCCGTTCATAGGGGACAGCCGTAAACCCTTCCGACGCCTCCGGAATGCAGTCCGCCAGAGGAACATAGGGCTTGATATCCAGAATGGGGGTGCCATCCACCAAATCCACGCCGGAAAGATGCAATACCGGGCCGTCCAGAGGATGCAATTCCACCCGTTCCAGCCTGACGGCAGACAACCCGATGGGATTGGGACGGAACGGCGCACGCGTGGCGAACACCCCCATGCGCGCGTTGCCGCCCAGCCTCGGCGGGCGCACCGTGGGCGACCAGTCCTCGCGGACGGCGGCGGAGAACTGCCAGATGAGCCAGATGTGCGAAAAGCCCTCGATCCCGCGCAGCGCGTCGGGATTGCGGTATTCCGGCTCCAGGATGATCTTTCCTTTCAGGCCATCGATGAGACCGCTTTGACGTGGAATCCCGAACTTACTTGGGAAATCCGTCCGAATATGTCCGATCACTTTCATCACTGCATTTCCTCCTGTTCTTTCTCCCCGTCACCAGGTTCCCAGTCCATAGCGGTTTCCGCC
>ENA-ORNF01002044-ORNF01002044.1-human-gut-metagenome-genome-assembly--contig:-NODE-2044-length-15845-cov-6.583344_pt1 | contig 15845 bp, 14 predicted proteins | sample MGYA00242110_ERZ509012 | MGnify/ENA primary metagenome ERZ509012 (study PRJEB26280, sample SAMEA2338714) | human gut metagenome | biome: human gut; feature: human-associated habitat; material: faeces...
GGATAAACTTGTTATTATAAGTGGTTATGTTGGACCTGCAGTTGTTCAAGACTTAAAAAAATTACCATATGATGTAGAGTTATATGTTGGAATGTATGGTAATGTAATTAGTGGAATATTACATAAGAGTTTATTAAAATCAGATAAAATGGAAAATGTTTCTATATTTTACACTAATATATTGGTTCATGCAAAATGCTACATTTGGTTTAAAAATAATAAAATAGTTAAGGCTTTGATTGGATCAGCAAACTTTTCAACAAGTGGTTTAATGACTCCTAAAAAGGAAGTATTAGGATATATTCCTGAAGAATCATATGATGAAATGTTAGTATATATTAATCTAATTAAACAGGTTTCATATTCAGTAAAAGAATATAATTATGAAGATTTATTACTTTTAAATTTAGATTATTCTTTTGCGAGTATTAAAGATGAAAAAAATAAAGGTGATGATATTACTAATACAATAGGACCTATTAAAAGAAGTATTAAATCATTTAGTAAACAATATAAAAAAATAAATGATTATGAAAAAACTAAAAGATATAGAAATATATTTAAACCGTTATATGAATCATTAAAAGAACAATTTGGTATAAGAAATAAGAGTGTTATTAAAAGAATAAGAAATTCAATAATGCATGGTAATATAGAAATAGATTCAACAACTGGAATAATTAGATTGTTTGATAGAAATGATAATACAAATGATTCTTCTATTAACCAATTTGAATGTATAACTGACAATTATGGGTTAGTTGCACTTATAGATGAACTTGAGAATAGAAACAAATATACATTTCAAATGTTTATAATAGAAATAGATAAATTGCTTACTTCATTTGGATTAGATTATAATTATATTTATGAAAAAATAAATGAAATATTTTTGTGTTTAAAAGCAATAGATAATAATATTAATTTAAATACAAGTATGGATGATGTAATGAATAAAATATTACTTGCAGATTTAAAAGACAAGCGTGAACAACTAGTTAATGTTTTAAGAAATATCAAAGATAAAAAAGAGGAAGAAGTAGAAACTGAAGATAAAGGCATAACTTTATAAGGCATCTCATAAGAGGTGCTTTTAATTTATTTAAAAAATATAAATTTTATCTTCTTAAAACACAAAAAATATGATATAATATGTGAGATTTGTGGGTGAAGTATGAACGATTTAAGTAATATAAAGGGACTTGGTCCTAAAACAATTGAAACATTAAAAAACATTAATATAAATAATATGGAAGATTTAGTATATTATTATCCATATAGACATGAAATAGTAAGACTTAATGATATAAAAGAAGCAAAAGATAAAGATAATGTTGTAATAGAATGTATAGTTGATTCTGTACCACTGACTAGAAGATTTAGAGCTAACATGACATCTCTTACTTTTAGAGCAATGTCAAGTAAGAAAATGATTGCTGTTATGATATTTAATAGAGCATTTTTAAAATCACAAATAAAGCCTGGCAGTATAGTTACAGTAATAGGTAAATATGATGCTTTAAAAAATACTGTTATCGCTAGTGATATAAAATTTGAAAGATTACAAACAGGTTCAATAATACCTGTATATCATTTAACAACTGGTCTTACAAGTAAAGCACTTAAAAAATATATTGATGAAGCACTTACTAAATTTGATAATTATATAGATTATGTACCAGATTATTTAAATGAAAGATATAATTTAATATCAAAGAAAAGTGCTGTTAACATGATACATAATCCTAAAAATGAAGATGAAGTAAAGAAAGCATTAATAAAATTAAAATATGAAGAATTATTTCAGTTTATGTTTAAAATAAATTATTTAAAAGAAGTAAACAAAGAAAGCAAAATAGGTTATTTAAGAAATGTAGATCCAGAAGATGTTAACGAATTTATAAGAAGTCTTCCATTTGAGCTTACTGCTGATCAAGATACAGCAATAGAAGAAATATATAAAGATATGACATCAAGTAAAAGAATGAATAGAATGCTTCAAGGAGATGTTGGTTCAGGCAAAACAATAGTGTCAGTAATAGCTGCTTATATTAATTATTTAGGTAAATATCAAACCGCATTAATGGCTCCAACTGAGGTACTAGCGTACCAACATTATGAATCAATTAAAAATATTTTAGCAGGAACCAATATAAGAGTTGATATACTATCAGGAAGTATGAAAAAGAAAGAAAAAGATGAAGTTTCTGTTAAAAGACTTGAAGCTCTTGATAAAGAACTATACGACTTAAAAAGTAAAGAACAAGAATTAAGTAGTAAGTGGAAAGAAGAAAAAAGTGTTAATGAAGAAATAAAAAGAGTTAAATCTGATATTTCTAAATATACTTTTGAATTTGAGAATGCTAAAAATAGTTATGACCTAGAAACTGCTGCTAGAATTAAGAATGAAGTATTACCTAAATTAAATGAAAAACTTAGTGAGCTAAGTAAGAAAGGTAAAGAAGGAATTTTGTCTGATGTGGTTACTAGTGAAGACATTGCTAATGTAATTAGTAAATGGACTAATATTCCTTTATCAAAGTTAATTTCTAGTGAAAAAGAAAAAGTCTTACACTTATATGATAACTTAAAGAAACGTGTTAAAGGACAAGATGATGCATTAAAGTTAGTAAGTAATGCTATACTTCGTTCAAGAAGTGGTATAAAAGATCCTAATAGACCTATTGGTACATTTATGTTTTTAGGCCCTACTGGTGTAGGTAAAACAGAAGTTGCAAGAAGTCTAGCATATGAGTTATTTGACGATGAAGCACACATGATTAGAATTGATATGAGTGAATATATGGAAAAGTACTCAGTATCAAGACTTATTGGTGCAGCACCAGGTTACATCGGATACGAAGAAGGTGGACAACTTACTGAAAAAGTAAGAAGAAACCCATATTCAATAGTTTTGTTTGACGAAATAGAAAAAGCTCACCCTGATGTGTTAAACTTACTTTTACAAATATTAGACGAAGGAAGATTAACTGACTCAAATGGTAGATGCGTCAACTTCAAAAACACTATCATAATTATGACATCTAACGTGGGAAGCGAATACATCTTAAATGGAGAAAGCGATAAAGTAACTAGTGAACTTACTAAATACTTTAGACCAGAATTTTTAAATAGACTTGATGAGATAATCGTATTTAATAAGTTAAGTAAGGATAATTTAAGTGAAATTCTTGATAATATAGTTAAACAAATCGAGCGTAGATTAGTTGATATCAATGTAAAAATAGTACTTACTGATGATGCTAGAAGATATTTTATTGATAATGGATATGATGAAGCATTTGGTGCACGTCCTTTAAAAAGACTTGTTAGTAATAAACTAGAAACACTTCTTGCTACTAAACTAATTAATAACGAAATAAAATCTAACAGCACAGTTACAGTTGATTATAAAGATAATAACTTAATAATAAAATAAGAGGCTACTTGTTTAAAATGTAACCTCTTCTTTTTCTTCTTCTTTAAAGAAATCATCTAATGGAACACCTAAAACTATAGATATTCTCCATAATGTTTCTATAGAAAAACCACGTTTACCTCTATCACTTTCTATTCTTCTAATAAACTCAAAACTTCTATCTGTATAAAGAGCAAGTTGTTCTTGAGTATATCCTCTCATTTTTCTATATTTTCTAATATTATTTGAAATAATCTCTTTAATATTTTTATTAAAATCATATTCTTTTATATCGTATACCATAAACATCACCTTTATAATTTTCTCATAAAATTTGTAATTTTTATGTAGTCAGTAGTAACCTGTTTTACCAAAAATTACCACTTTCTTTGATTAAAACATAAGAATTAATGCTGTTCCATATTAATTATGCATAATTATAAAATATTAACATAAGTTTAAGTGAAATATTAAAAGGAGTGGAAAAATGGATAAGAAAGAAATACTAGAAAGTATAAGCAATAAAGGTAATGGAGAAATATACCTTGGTGTAGTAGGAGCAGTTAGAACAGGTAAGAGTACTTTTATTAAGAAAGTGATTGAAACTCTAGTAATACCTAACGTGGTAGATGAAAGTGAGAAGAAAAGATGTTTAGATGAAATACCTCAAACATCTGGTGGAAAGCAAATTATGACAGTTGAGCCTAAGTTTGTCCCTTCAAGCGGGGCTAATATTAAAATTGAAGAGATGACTACTAACTTTAAATTAATTGACTGTGTAGGCTTTGTAACACCTGAAAGTATTGGATATACTGACCCAGATGGACATGAAAGAATGATTAAAACACCATGGTTTACAGATGATTTACCATTTGTAGAAGCAGCGACTATCGGAACAGAAAAAGTAATAAAAGACCACAGCACTATTGGTATTGTCGTTACTACTGACGGAAGTATTTTAGATATGGGAAGAAGTAATTACGTTAATGCTGAGGAAAAAGTTGTAAACGAGTTAAAAAATATTAACAAGCCGTTTATAATTATAATGAATTCAACTCATCCAAATGACCCAGAAACTAGAATGCTTAGTGATGAATTAAAAGAAAAATATAATGTACCAGTAATTCCTGTAAGTGTTGTTGATATGACTGAAAAAGATATAGTTGGTATATTAAAAGAAGCACTTTATGAGTTTCCAGTAGAAGATATTGAAGTAAATATTCCTGACTGGGTAAGTGTTTTAAGTAAAGAAAATAAAATTAAAAAAACATTTATGAATGCTATACAAGAAAGTGTAGTAAGTGTTGATAAACTAAGAGATATTGAAAATATTAACCTAAACTTTGAAGAAAAAGACATAATTAGTAATGCTTATATTTCAAACCTAAACACAAATACTGGAGAAGTAACAATTAACTTAGAGGCACCTGATACATTATTTGATGAAGTGTTGAAAGATACTATTGGACTTAGTGTTAAAGGAAAAAAGGATTTACTTAGAATATTTACTGAATATAAAGAAGGCAAAACTGAATACGATGGCATTAAAAGTGCCCTTAAACAAGTTTATTCAACCGGGTATGGTATAGTTTTTCCTAAACTAGAAGATATGAAACTAGAAACACCTGAAATAATTAAACAAGCTGGAAGGTATGGGGTTAAACTAAAAGCACTAGGAAGCTCAATTCATATGATAAAAGTTGATGTTGAAAGTACTTTTGAACCAATTATCGGTACAGAAATGCAGAGTAAAGAATTAATTGACAACTTAATGAAAGACAAAAATAACGAAGGTATTTGGAAAAGTGAGATATTCGGAAGAAGCTTAGAAATAATAGTCCAAGAAGGAATTCAAGCTAAATTAAATATGGTACCAGAAAGTGTTAGATATAAATTAGGTTCTACAATAACAAAAATTGTAAATAAGGGAAGTAATAACTTAATTGCTATTGTTTTATAGCAATTTTTCTTTTATAATAGTATCTAGGAGGTGCGATTTATGGGTTATTCATTCGATATGTATGATACGATTGACAAGGGATTTAGTCAAACAGAAAGTAGTTTAACTTGGATGGTTATTGCTTTATTATTAGCTGTAATCGGTGGAATATTAATTTATTTCTTATTCCTAAAGAAAGAGAATGAAAGTAAGTATACTGGTTTTGTAAAATACTTATATGAGTTTTTATCTTTCAAAAAGATGTGGCTTGAAACTATATTAAAAGTTTCTTACTTAATTTTAGCTATATATATTACATTAACATCATTTGAATTAATTGGTACTAGTTTTATGGCTTTTGTATTAACTTTAGTATTTGGAAACATAATTTTAAGAGTAATTTATGAATTATCTTTAGTACTACTTACAATTTGTAGAAATACTACTGAAATTAATAAAAAATTAAAATAATTAGTAAAATTGTACAAAAGAAAATACCAAATGTAAAATTTTTTTAAAAAATGTTAAAAAAACATTTGCAAATTAAGATTTTTATAGTAAAATGAAGATGTAAGCATAATTATGCTTAAAGAAATATTTTTATGGAGGTAATAAAGATGACTAAAAATGAATTAGTAGAATTCATCGCAGCTAAAGCTGGTTTAACAAAGGCTGATGCAAATCGTGCATTAGAAGCTACTTTAGAAGGAATTCAAACTGGACTAAAAAAGGAAGGAAAAGTTGCTTTAGTAGGTTTTGGTACATTTAGTGCTAAGAAAAGGGCTGCTAGAGAAGGAATCAATCCTTTAACAAAACAACCATTAAAAATAGCTGCTAAAACAGTTGCTAGTTTTAAGGCTGGAAGCAAACTTAAAGATGCTTTAAACTAAAAAAGTCTTTTTTGACTTTTTTTTTGGTCATCCTAAAATGTTTATGGAGAAATCTTATTATAAAATATTAGATGAAATAGAAAGTGCTGGATTTGTAGCTTATATAGTTGGTGGTTATGTAAGAGATAAAATTCTTGGGGTTATTACTGCAGACATTGACATAATTACAAATGCTACACCAAAAGACTTAAACGGAATATTCAAAAATATTAAAAAGACATATCTAGATTATGGAGCGGTTAAACTTTATATTGATAATCACATAATAGACATAACTACATTTAGACGTGAATTTGACTATAAAAACAACAAGCCATCAAGAATAGAATATATAAGTAGTTTAGAAACTGATTTGTTAAGAAGAGACTTTAAAATGAATACTTTAGTTATGGATAAAGAAGAAAACATAATTGATTTACTAGGTGGAAAAAAAGACATTAAAGATAAAATAATTACTCCAGTAAAAGATGTTAATGTGTTGTTTAGTGAAGACGCTAGTCGTATGTTAAGAGCCTTACGTTTTATGTTTACACTTGATTTTACTTTAGATAAGTCTATTTTTAATTACATTATCAGTCATAAAGAACTATTTAAAACTATAAGTAATACTAAAAAGAAAGAAGAATTTGATAAAATTTTTAAAACAAAGAATACTAAAGATTTTTTAGAGTTTATTAAGAAGTATCAACTAGAAGAAGTACTAGGAATAAGAAGTAATTCAAATTATATTATAACTGATACTGTGATAGTTACTTATGCACAACTTGAAATCATGTGTGAACTTCCTTTTACAAAGTACGAAAAAGAACAAATTAAACAGATTAAAAGTATAGTTAATTCTGGTAAACTTGATAAAATGGATATTTATAAAAATGGCTTATATATCTCAATGTGTGCAGGGAAACTATTAGGAATACCTAAAGAAAAGATTAATTTAATCTATACTAATTTACCAATAAAGAGTATAATAGATATTGATATTAAAAGTGAAGAAGTATCTAGTGTATTAGGTATTAAACCAGGTAAAAAATTAGGAGAAGTACTCCACATACTAGAATATGAAATAGTAAGTGGGAAGTTAGATAATAAGCATGACTTGATATTAGAAAGGTTAAGTGAATTTAATGAATAACGTAAGAGCAAGCTTTAAAACAAAGAATTTTATAATCAATGAAAATGTAGTTAAAACTATAAAGAATTTAGATATTACTTTAAAGGAATTCTTATTACTATTATACTTTATTAACATTAAGGCCTTACTGGATTTAAATGATATAAAGAAGGTTTTAGGCTTTAATGAAGAAGAAATACTAAATACTTACACATCTTTAATTACTAAAGGCTTGATTGAAGTTAAAGTATTTAAAGACTCTGGAGTAGTTAGTGAAGTAATATCTTTAGATATGTTTTATGATAAACTTGTAATGAATACAAAGAATGAAGAAAATAATACTGATATATATTCTAAATTTGAAAGTGAATTTGGAAGAAGTTTATCTCCAATTGAGTATGAAACTATTAATAGGTGGCTTGAAAACGGTGCAAGTGAAGAAATTATTACAAGCGCTTTAAAAGAAGCTGTCATTAACGGAGCAAGTAATTTAAGATACATTGATAAAATAATATATGAATGGACTAAAAAAGGAGTAAAACCAAAAGAAGAAGACTACACTTTTATAGATGATTTTGACTGGTTAAATGATGGCGATGAAGAAGATTAGCATTATAGTAAACAACTTAGATATAATGTATCCCACACCTATTTGTGAATTAACATATAATAAAGATTATGAATTACTTTTAAAAGTAATGCTAAGTGCGCAAACTACTGATAAAAGAGTAAATACTGTTACAGATAGTTTATTTAAAAAGTATGACACTTTAGAAAAGTTAAATGCTGTGCCGTTAAAAACCATAGAAAACTATATTAAAAGTCTAGGAATGTATAAAACCAAAGCTAAGAATTTTTTACTTATAGTTAGTGAAATATCTAAGCTTGGTTATGTTCCAAACGATAGAACTTATTTAGGAATCTTACCAGGTGTAGGAAGAAAAACAACTAATGTGGTCTTATCTAACTTATATAATGTAGAATGTGTAGCAGTTGATACCCATGTTGAAAGAGTTAGTAAAAGACTTTCTCTAGCAAAAATAGATGATACTGTTTTAGAAGTAGAAAAAAAACTAACAAAAAAATTTCATAATTATAGCTTATCTAGATTACATCATCAATTAGTTTTATTTGGAAGATACAAGTGTAAAAGTAAAAATCCAGAGTGCATTACTTGTCCATTTAAAGAAATATGTAACTATTATAAGAAGAAAAAACATTAAAATATACTTTATTATTCTTTAGTTTTTTGATATAATTAGTGTTAGAAAGATATGGAGTGTAATATGAAACAAATAATAACTAGTTTAGACATTGGAACAAATAGTATTAAATTAATTGTTGGTGAGATATATAGAGAAAAATTATTTGTTCTAGCAGTATCAAAGGTTAATAGTAAGGGCATTAAAAAGGGAATAGTAGTAAATGATGAAGAAGTTATTCTTAGTTTGAAAGAGGCTTTTAAAGAAGTAGAAAGTGTAATAGGGACTAAAATTAATAGAGTTATACTTTGTGTACCATCATATTTTGCATCATTTGTTAAAAGTGAAGGATACACTACTATTTCAAGAGATGATGCCATAGTAACTGGTGAAGACATCACTAGAAGTTTACAAGCAAGTGTCTATAATAGAGTTAGTCCAAACTTAGAATTAGTGAGTGTAAGTCCGATGTATTTCATAATAAATGAAAAAGAAGTGGTATCTGACCCTAAAGGGATGGAAGCGTTTAAAGTTTCAGCGAACACTATGCTTGCAATGGCACCTAAAAAAAGCATATACCCATTAATTGCAATTTTAGAGAATTTGGGAGTAAAAGTAGTAGACTTATCTTTTGGAGGAATATGCGATTACTACGAATTTAGAACTGATAAAATGAAAGATAAGAATGTAGCAGTTATAAATATAGGACACGCTAAAACTGAAGTTAGTATTATAAAAGAAGATACACTTATTAACACAGAAGTACTTGATATAGGTGGAAGAAATATTGATAGAGACATAAGTTACATATATGACTTAAAATTAGAAGATAGTAAAAAGATAAAAGAGACTTTTGCAGTAGCTCATAAAGAAAAATCAAGTATGAATGATATATGTGAAGTCTTGACAAAATCAGAAGAAAATATTAAAATAAATCAGTACGAAGTAAGTGATATAGTACATTCTAGGTTAAGAGAAATATTAGAACTTTCAAAAAAACAAATTAACCTCTTAACAAAAGAGGAAATTAGTTATATAATAGTTACAGGAGGCATAACTGAGATAGATGGATTTAACTTAGTTTTTAAGGAAGTCTTTGGTAAAGATATGGTAGTTTCTAAAGTAAGTGAGTTAGGTGTTAGAAATAATTCTTTCAGTAGTGCTCTTGGATTTATTAAATTATATAATGCTAAATTAAAATTTAGAGAAAAACTAGCTTCTACAGTAAGCGAAGAAGAACAAGAATTATTATTTAATGAAAAGAAAAAAATTGACGATGGTAGTATAATAGGAAAAGTATATAGTTACTTTTTTGATAATTAGGAGGTTAGATTATGCAAGGTAATCCGTTAGAAATGTTACAAATAGCAAAAATTAAAGTAATTGGTGTAGGTGGAGGCGGCTGTAATGCTGTTAACAGAATGATAGAATCTGGACTTAAAGGAGTGGAGTTTATTGTTGCAAATACAGACTTACAAGTATTAAATACAAGCTTAGCTGAAACAAAACTTCAAATAGGTGCATCTATTACTGATGGCTTAGGTGCTGGAGCTGATCCTGAAGTAGGTAGAGAAGCTGCACTTGAAAGTAGAAATGAAATAGAAGACGCTCTAAGGGGAGCAGATATGGTTTTCGTTACATGTGGTTTAGGTGGTGGAACAGGTACAGGTGCTGCACCAGTTATCGCTGAAATTGCTCAAGGGTTGGGCGCTCTTACAGTAGCAATAGTTACAAAGCCATTTAAGTTTGAAGGAAAGAAAAGAATGGACCATGCACTTCTTGGACTAGATGAGTTAAAGAAACATGTTGATACATTTGTAGTAATACCAAATGATAGATTAAGAGATATAATTGACAAGTCAACTCCAATGATGGACGCATTTAAAGAAGTAGATAATGTTCTTAGACTTGGTGTTCAATCAATTAGTGATTTAATAAGCGTACCAGGACTTGTTAACTTAGACTTTGCTGATGTTAAAGCAATTATGGAAAACAGAGGACAAGCATTAATTGGTATAGGTGTTGGTTTTGGAGATAACCGTGCTATTGAAGCAGCTAAACAAGCTGTAAGTAGTCCACTACTTGAAACAACTATCAATGGGGCAACTGACTGTATTATAAATATTACAGGTGGAAACAGCTTAACATTATTTGAAGCAGAAGATGCAGCAGAAGTAATTCGTGCAGCAGCTAATACTGATATTAACATAATATTTGGTGCAGTAGTAAATGAAGCACTTAGTGATGAAGCTATAGTTACAGTAATTGCAACAGGCTTTGAAGATGAAAGTGAACCTCTTTATCAACCATATGGTGCAAATAAAGAAAAAATAGAAGTTCTTAACAGTGATGACGATGACCTTCCACCATTCTTAAGAAACAGAGATTTATAGGCTAGTCAAAAAAACTAGTCTTTTTTTTAAGGAGGTTTTAAGTGAAACAAGAGAAAATAGGAAAATTTATCGCACAACTTAGAAAAGAACAAAATATGAGTCAAGAAGAATTGGCTAAAAAACTATGCATAAGTCGTCAAGCAATAAGTAAATGGGAAGTAGGAAGAACTTTGCCAGACGCTTTTAATCTACAAAAAATAAGTGAAATATTTAATGTTGATATAAAAGAAATAATAAATGGTGAAGATAATAAAAAAGAGCCAAAAAAAAATAAAAAGAAATATCTAGTATTAGGTATTATAATCCTATTAATATTAATTATCTTATTAGCTATTATATATAATAAAGATGATAAAAGTACTTTTAATTTTAAACCAATAACCTCAGAAAACTCTTGCTTTGGAGTAAAAGGAGTAATTGCATATAATAAAAATAAAAAATCAATCTACATCTCTAAAATAGAATGCTCTGAAGAAGAAAAAAAAGAATATTTAGATGTAGAATGTATATTATATGAAAAAAATAACAGTATAGAAAAAATAATCTATGAAGAAGGAAAAATATTATCTTATGATAATTATGATAAAAGTAATGCAAAATCAATAAATGAATTATTATCTAATATAGAATTTAATATAGATAGTTATGACTGTTCATGTAATAATGCAACATGTAATAACTTATATTTAAGAGTAAATGCCTTAAATATAGATGATAAAATAGTAACTTATAATATACCATTAGAATTAGAAAATAAATGTAATAATTAAAGTAAACTCAAAGTTTAGTTAATTTAATTACAAGTTTATTCTCTTTTTTTAATTTTTATAGTAAAATTATACTTGGAGGTAATATTATGTCAAAGAAAGAAAATATAGAAAAAAATAATAAAACAAAAGAAGAAAAAGTAGTTTCAAATAAAGAAGAGAATATTGAAGAATCAAAAGGATTATTAAAAACAGCATATATTTTAGTAATATTAGGATTAGTTATTATAGTATTATTAGTTTATTTAATAACTTATTTAGTTAAAAAGCCAATTTCTGATTCAGTTAAATTTTCTGAAGAATATACAGAACTAACAAAAGATAATGTATTTGTTTACAAAAACTCTGAAGAAATTATTAAAATATTAGAACATGGCACAGGAGTAGTAATGTTAGGATTTCCAGAATGTCCTTGGTGTCAAAGATATGTAGTATACTTAAATGAAGTAGCAAAAGATATAGGAATAGAAAAAATATATTATTACAATATCTTAGAAGATAGAAAAAATAATACCAATACCTATAAAAAAATAGTTTCATTAATCGGAGATTATTTACAATATGATGAAGAAGGAAATAAAAAAATATATGTACCTGCAGTAATTGGAGTAAATAAAGGTGAAATCGTAGGATTTGATGATGAAACATCTTATGATACAAAAGGATTTGAAACACCACAAGAATACTGGAATGAAGAAAGCATAAATAACTTAAAAAATAAATTAAATGATATTATAACTAAATCAAATGACAATATATGTACAAGTTGTAATAGTTAAAATTGTATGTTTATCATATGATTTTTTATTTTTCTCTTTAAAAAAATAAAAATTAATAGTATAATTAGTTAGTAGGGAATGGAGGATTTTAAATGGCAACATCAAAAAAAGAATTAGTAAAAAAATTATTAAAAAATAATAACATTGAAGGAAATGAAGAAGAATTATTAGAAATGTTAATTGATCAATCTATTGCAATAGATCCTGACAAAGAAAAATTATCCAAAGGAGATAAATTAGCAGATAAATTCACAGAAATAGCAGGTAGTTGGACATTTATAATTATATTTACTATTTGCTTAGTATTATGGATATTTCTAAATTTAACAAAAATAATAGAATTAGATGAATATCCATTTATCTTACTTAATTTAGTTTTATCATGTCTAGCAGCATTTCAAGCACCAATAATAATGATGAGTCAAAATAGACAAAGCAAAAAAGATAGTGAAAGAAGTAGAAATGATTATAGAACAGATTTAAAAAGTGAATTAATATTAGAAGAACTTCATGACAAAATGGAACTTATTTTATCAAATCAAAAGAAAATATTAAAACTTATTGATGATAAAGAAGACGAAAAGTAGCAAATTTTTAATTATTCAAATACATATAATGAAAAGTATGATATAAAATAAGGAGGGCAATATGTTAGAACTTAAAAATATAAAAAAAGATTATATATCATCAGATACCAAAGTAAGTGCTTTAAAAGGAATAGATATTACTTTTAGAAAACATGAATTTGTATCAATTCTAGGACCATCAGGATGTGGAAAAACAACATTGCTTAATATAATTGGTGGATTAGATGACTACACCAAAGGAGATTTAATAATAAATGGTAAAAGCACTAAAAAATTTAAAGATAGTGACTGGGATACATATAGAAATCATAATGTAGGATTTGTCTTCCAAAGTTATAACTTAATACCACATCAAAGTGTCTTAGCAAATGTTGAGTTAGCCTTAACTTTATCTGGTGTAAGCGCAACAGAAAGAAAAAAAAGAGCAAAAAAAGCCTTAGAAGAAGTAGGATTAAAAGAGCAAATTAATAAAAAGCCAAACCAATTATCTGGTGGACAAATGCAACGTGTAGCAATAGCAAGAGCATTAGTAAATGATCCAGATATTATCTTAGCAGATGAACCAACCGGAGCCTTAGATTCTAAAACAAGTGTGCAAATAATGGAACTATTAAAATCTATTTCTAAAGATAAATTAATTATAATGGTAACACATAATCCTGATTTAGCAAAAGAATATTCCACAAGAATAATAAAATTACTTGATGGAAATATGGTATCAGATTCTAAACCATATGAACCAGAGAAAAAAGAAGAACAAGAATTTACTGCCAAAGGTAAAAAATCAATGTCAATAAAAACAGCTTTATCATTATCATTAAATAACTTAATGACCAAAAAAGGTAGAACATTTCTAACATCATTTGCAGGTTCAATTGGTATTATAGGAATAGCATTAATCTTATCACTATCAAACGGTGTTCAAAATTATATCAATTCTATTGAAGAAGATACATTAAGTACATATCCAATATCAATTTATAAACAAAATATTGATATGTCAAGCATTATGGTATCAATGATGGGAATGAATGATAAAAAAGAACATCCATTTGATAAAATATATACCAATAACATTATGAATAATGTAGTAGAAACAATGGCTAACCAAGTTCAATCAAATGATTTACATGAATTCAAAAAATTTATCGAAGAAGAACATCTATCAGAATATACAAATTCAATTGAATATGGTTATAACATAACACTAAATGTATATAATGCAAATTACTCCAATGGTATAGTAAAAGTAAATCCAAACGAAATATTTGATAATGTTGGATTAAGTGAAATGATGGGAAATACAAATTATGGAGATTCTGCAACATATAGTCAAACTGAAGTATTTAAACAACTATTAGATAACGAAGACTTACTAAAAGACCAATACAATCTAATATCAGGTAAATGGCCGACTGAATATAATGAAGTAGTTTTAATAGTGGATGAAAACAACGAAATAAGTGACTATACATTATACTCATTAGGAGTCTTAAATACTGAACCATTGAAAGAAGCAATCAAAGAAATATTCAGAGGAAATAAAACAGAATTCAATTCTGAAGCAACATCTTATGATTATAACGAACTATTAGATTTAAAATTAAAATTAGTCTTATCAACATCATATTATCAAAAAAGTGGTAATGTCTATATAGATAAACAAAGTGATGATAATTACATAAAATCATTAATAGATAATGGCATAGATTTAAAAATAGTAGGAATAATTAAACCAAATGAAGAAAGAATGTCAAATAAAGTATATGGTAATATAGGTTATAAAAGAAGTTTAGTAGATTATGCAATAGATAAAACACTAGAAACTGATATAGCAAAAGAACAATTAAACAATAAAGAAATAAATGTTCTAACAGGAATGGATTTTTCTAGCAAATTTGATATCAATAACTTAACTACTGAACAAAAATACTATATATCATCATTATCCCAAGAAGAATTAATTAGTCTAATGACTAGTATGGAAAATAATACTTATGATAATGTAATAAGTGAATTAGGAATAGTAGATAAAGATTATCCAAGTAGTATTAATATTTATCCAAAAGATTTTGAATCAAAAGAAACAATAAGTAATATAATTGAAGACTATAATAAGAAAAAAACAGATAATAATGAATTAGATAAAGTAATTAACTATACTGATATTGTTGGACTTATGATGAGTTCAGTAACTTCAATAGTAAATGTTATTAGTTATGTACTTATAGCCTTTGTAGCAATTAGTTTAGTAGTATCATCAATAATGATAGGAATAATAACTTATATTTCTGTATTAGAAAGAACAAAAGAAATAGGAATACTAAGAGCAATCGGTGCAAGTAAAAAAGATGTATCAAGAGTATTTAATGCTGAAACAATGATAATAGGATTAGTATCAGGTACAATAGGTATTGTAGTTACCTTAATACTAAATGTTATAATTAATATTGTATTAAAACATTTAGTAGGACTAAGCGTAGCATCCCTACCTTTACTTGGAGCAATAATACTTGTAATAATAAGTGTATCATTAACATTAATCGCTGGACTTATCCCAAGTAAAATAGCAAGTAAAAAAGATCCAGTCGAAGCACTTAGAACAGAATAAAAAATTACTAATATAGAAAATATATTAGTTTTTTTAAAAAAATTATATATTTTTAGTCTTCATTTTTATTTTTCCACAAATAAATACAAAACTTACTATGATAACTGAAAGAACAAGTAGTATGAAAGGTGAGTAAGCATAAATATTT
>ENA-ORNF01002051-ORNF01002051.1-human-gut-metagenome-genome-assembly--contig:-NODE-2051-length-15831-cov-3.789490_pt1 | contig 15831 bp, 14 predicted proteins | sample MGYA00242110_ERZ509012 | MGnify/ENA primary metagenome ERZ509012 (study PRJEB26280, sample SAMEA2338714) | human gut metagenome | biome: human gut; feature: human-associated habitat; material: faeces...
GATTAGAACATCTTGAAAATCAAAGGATTGCAAAATAACTTGTAATACCTTTGCAATAGTACAAGTCTGAACAAAAGCTAATTTCCGTGCTGCTCCGAAACTCACTGATTATCAGCTAAGCATTTTGATACACAAGCGGTTTTTGGGTGTAAAAACCACCCTCCGCATTCGCTGTTTTTCGGGAAAGTATGCACTTTTTAGACGTTTTATGACTACTTTTGCTGCAATGGAACTGCAAAATACCTGCAAGTAATATATGGCGAGGGCTAAATTATATCTCGATACAAGAGCGGCCAAGGACGGGAAGCCTGCGCCGCTGAAAGTGGCGATAAACAACAAGTCGAAAACCGCGTTGATTTCGCTTGACATACACCTGTTGCCGTCGCAATGGGATGCCAAGTCGTGCAAGGTCGTGAACCACCCAAACAGGCTTTTCCTGAACAACTTCCTTACCCGTCGGCTTCTCGACATCGAAACAATGGTGTTGAGGCTCGCGGAAAGCGGCGAATTAGGTAGTATGAGCGCACTTGACATCAAACAGCATATATTGCGCCAGCTGTCGCCCGAAAAGCAAGAGGACGGAAAAGAACGGCTGTTTGCGCGGCGTTTCCTGCGCTTCGCCGAAAGCAAGAAAGAGAGCACGCGCCTTGTGTATATGAATACCTATCGGCGCATGAGCCAGTTCTGCGATGACTTGGAACGCCTGACGTTCGAGGACATCACCAAAGAATGGCTCGTTTCCTATGACACCTACCTTTCCGAAACATCCCCCTCACGCAATGCCCGTAACGTCCATTTCCGAAATATCCGAGCCGTTTTCAACGAGGCATTGGACGATGGTATAACCAAGGCTTACCCGTTCCGCCGTTTCAAGATACGCCCTGTCGCCACCGTCAAGCGTTCTTTTTCCGTGGAGCAACTGCGCACCTTGTTTAATGCTCCCACTGACGAGCATACGGAAAAGGCTCTTGACCTGTTCAAGCTGATATTCTTCCTAATCGGCATTAACATCATCGACCTGTGCAAGCTCCGTGCGATGAACAACGGGCGTGTAGAGTTCTACCGTTCAAAGACCAACCGCCTTTACTCAATCAAGGTTGAGCCCGAAGCGTTGGCCATTATTGACAAATACCGTGGCACTGGCCATCTGCTCGACATTCTCGATAAGCACAAGTCGCACCGTTCCTTTACGACCATGCTAAACGGCCACCTTAAAGATATAGGTGTCGTGGCCTCCGACCCTGCCAGCAAGCCCTTGTTCCCTCAGCTGACAACGTACTGGGCGCGCCACTCTTGGGCGACCATCGCTGCGGAACTGGAAATCCCGAAAGAAACAATCGCCGCCGCCCTCGGCCACGGTGGCAATACCGTAACCGACATTTACATCGACTTTGACCGCCGTAAGGTCGATGAAGCCAACCGCCGTGTCATTGACTGGGTGCTGTACGGGAAGAAATAGTAATTTTCAGCGAATTTCAACGAGGAGCGAATATCTTTATTCGTGCGGGTACTTCTTCACCTTTGAAATTTCGGACAACGAGAGACAATAAAAAACGGCTCGGCAGAAAAGCCGTTAATGGTTTGTCCGCTCACGCGGACTTACCACAACAACGGTGCAAAGTTACACCTTTTTATCCAAAAACAATCCTCTTTACCTGAAAAACAACCTAAATAAGTTTCTTCATGATCCAGCTGACGATGCGCTTCCTGTTCGCGATGCAAAGGTAAGCAAGCAGTGCGATAGTGGCAACCCAAAAGCCGTACATCTGCGTTTTCTGCCACCATGTCAGCTCCCGTTCCACTTCCACCGTCTTGACTACATCCCTGTACCTGTACCGATAGACGATGCTGTCTTTCTGTTCGACGGGTGTCTGTACTTCCTTGGGTATGTCCTGCGGCTTCGTTTTCAGGTCGTGGTACAACGTGCCGTCGGGATTGATACGCGCCTCTGACGTGGCGTAATCATTCTCCAGCTGGCTCACGCTGTCCGCCGTCGTGCGTTCCGCCGTCTGCGCTGGTATCTCGACAAACACGGTGTCGGTGACGAAATAGGTTTTCGTTACCACCTCCGTATGGGTGCTGTCCTGCCTCTGTTCCTGACTGGCCGCTATGTGCTTGCAAGGCGAGCAGCCTGCCAACAGCAAGACCGCCGCCAATATGTAAAGTAACGCTTTCATCACTCCGTCTTTTTGATATAGTCAATAATTCCGTCAACGTGCAGTGCCACGATAGCTTGTTTCCCCTCCTCACTCAAAAGGTAGTCAACATCAGCCTTGTTGTCCTGAAACAAGTTTTCGGTCAGTACGGCAGGGCATTTCGTATCTCGGCATATTGCAAGGTTCTGCGTCCAGTACGGAGCTTGATGTGCGTACTCTCGTACCGACAGCCCTTTATCCTTTGCGGCCTGAATGAGGCATCGCGCCAATGTCTTGCTGTTGACAGATGCGTTCTTTGAAACGTATGCCGCCCATCCGTGAGCGTCATGCCATTTGCCGTCCGCTCCTGCCGCGTTGCAGTGGATGGAAACAAGCAGCACACCTTTTGAGCCGTACTTGTTCGCCCTGCTGCACCGCTCCGATAGCGGCACGTCGTATTCTTCGGGTGTAATCCTCACGGCATCTATTCCACGTGCTTTCAGCTCCGTTTCCAGTCGCCGTGCAATCTCACGGGCATAGGCGTATTCCATCAGCCTGCCGTCGGGCGACCGCTTCCCTGCTGTGTCCTGCCCGTGTCCGTTGTCAATCAATACTTTCATCTTGACCTCCTTTGTTTGTTGGTTTAACATTGTTCCTTTTCCTTTCGCTCAATGCCTTGTTTATTCCGCCTCCTGCCATGAAGCCGCCCACGCAAAGGACAAACAGTCCGAGGCTGTCCAAGTCCGTTTTCAGGTAGCCGTTCGTGCAGACATCGTAAACAAGGCAAAAGCATACGCACAGCCCGATTAACGCTCCTACGATGCACGAAAGCACAAGTGCAAAACTCTTTGAGCTGTCAAGGCTGTTTTCCTTTATCAGGCTTTTCAGATATTCCGCTATCTTCATTTTCATCTATGTTTGGATAATACTTGTCATATTCGTGGTTGGCGAGCTTGACGAGGCGGCAATAATCACGTGGCGGCATTCGTTTCAGGCATTCGTCATCTGGGCGCACACATAGGTTGTGCCGTGCCTCCATAAGTTGCAACCGTAGCTCGTTGTTCTCTCGTGTAAGCTCGTTGTTGAGCTTTTCCAGCTCGTGCTTCTCGACATACAGTTTGTCTACGCGCTCATTAAGCTCACTGATTTTCTTATCCTGCTGCTCTATGCGCTGCTTTAGGCTGTCAACGAGCTGCTTCATGACGCTCATTTCCTTTTCGTCTGCCTCCAGCTCCTTAATTTCCGCTTCCGCCTGTGCCTTGCGCTTTTCGGGCTGCATGAAGAAAAGGAACTTTATCAGGCTCAAACCTCCAAGGGAGGCAACGACGCTTACAATAATTTCGGGTATTCCGTTCAATTCCATATTATGTCACAATTTTAATAGTGTCGCCACTTCTGTATAATTGCCCTTTAGTTGATGGCTTTCTGTCGGGAAGAGCCAAGTCGCCGAGAATTATTCGTTTACTTGAATATCCACCCTGTATTGCAAAAAATGGTAAATCGGTTCTGTCATATCGGTAGAAGCCTATCTCATACGCTGATATATTCAACGTAGCCATAACGCTGTTGTCCGACGTGGAAAGTTCCCTCATCGTCAGTTTTGGCCTTAGAAGTCCAAAACCTATATCTTCACCCTCTATGCGCAGAACTTCGTAATCTTGCCCATTTTTGTTTGTGTACATAATGATGGTATTGTCCGCTGAATTGATGACAATCCTGTTTCCGTTCAGGGCTGTTGATATTTTGCCGACGAAGTTACCCTTAATATTAACGTCGCCTGTCGTTCCGTCGAGATAAAAAGTTCCGTTTTGCGACTCCAGTCTGTTGTTTCTGAATATCCATCCTGCAATGTTCGCATTCTCGGCCAATAACAACTGGGTTGCCACACTCTCGAACTGCGCCCCAAACTCATTCCACTTCGACGTGTTCGGAGGTGCTACATTGGAAAATGTGCCTGCGTCTATTCGGGCGATGTAGTATGTTCCGCCCTGCTTGACGCAATCCAGCCTGTATTGGTTTCCGTAGTAGGTCTTGGTGCTGTCGTAATTTCCCCGATAGACCATTGCAGGGCTTTTTCCGTCCGCGCCGTCCTTACCGTCGTATGGTGTTATCCGTACAGGGGTAGTCCATTGCGATATTAACGCCGTCCCTGCACCGTTCTTTTCCGCTTTTGTCATCCATAGGTACTCCGCCGTTCCCACACTTGGCATGGCCGTACTCCATCCACTTGGATTAAGCGAGGTTTTTGTGAGTGCTGGCGGCGTTGTCGTGCTTCCATTCTTCGCGAAGCGTAACTCTGTGTAGTTGCCTGTTTCCCCAGTATCTCCATACACTCCTATTACGGCTGGTGTCGTTTGGCTGGTAGTTCCGTCCGTATATCGGATGAGTTCGTAATTCCACAAGTATTTATAAATGGCCGTTAGTGTTGGCGGTGTTATACTCCAAATTGTCGGTTTAGTCGAGTTTGACGTACTTCGGGCATAATACTCCGATATGCTCGATATACCCCTGCCGTCCTCGCTGTACATCCCGATAATGCAAGGCTGCGTGTTCTCAACCTTTCCATCCGTGTACGTGACTTTTTCATAATTCCAAAGATAACGTTTGTCCTTTGTCGGAGTTTGCACCGTTGCAGTCCATCCACTTGTTGAAACTGTGACACCTGTCCTGCTTGAAGAAATCAAATAGAACTCCTCAACTTTCGACACACCTACGCCGTTGTCTCCTTTGATTTTCCCTAAGTCGTTCCATTTGTCGCTTCCTGCCTGCCACAGATGGCCTGTGCTGTCATCTATGTAGCAATCGCCCTCGTTGGCTTCCTTTACTTCAAATCGGAAGTCAGGACCGTTTATATAAGTGATGATTGACGGTGTGTCATAACCTTTCCTTATTTCATTATTGAATTTCTCTGAATAGTCAAAGCTGGTGTCAAGTATATAAACATCATAATCGCTAAGGTCTGCATTGTAGGCCATTTCAGTATAATTGACGTAATGTCCTTTACAGTTTCCTTTGATTGATATGCTCGTACCCTGTATGCGGCCAACATCGCTCCACCCGTTTTCTACGGCAACATACAGATGTCCGTCTGTTTCAAGAATATAGGCATCGCCGATTTCAGCTTGTTTGTAACTTGTTGATGTCGGACCGGATGGCTTTTTCTCATAAACAGCAATGCAATGGTATGATGAGCCATTTTTGTCGATTAGGTAATCACCGTTTTCCAAACTTCCGCTGCCACTTGCATTGTCAAAATCATTTGGAGTTTCATAATGCCCCTTTGCCGTTCCTTTTATGTTAAAGCTCGTGCCATCTTCACCTTTAGAGCCTTGTGCAACCACTTGCCAATACACCGTGTTCGTAGGCGCGATACCCTTGCAAGGCGTATCGTTTATCATTCGATAGGTTGATGTATTGCCGCCGTTTGTGTAACTCACTTCGTCGCCGTTGAAGTACGTGTACGTATCGTTGTACACTCCTCGATAACACCCGATGTAGCTTTCATCGCCTCCGCCTTGGCTCTGTACGATAGTTCCCTTTATCCTAAGCTTTCCGTCGCCTTTTGAATTGAAGTCGAGCGCGTCTCCGAGCTTCATCGCATTGTTGAGCATATCGAAATAGCTGTTTCCGTCTCCCGACACCACTTTGTCAGTCGTGACCCGTCCAGGCAGTATCTCGCTGAACCCGTACAGGGTGGCGAAGCTCCGCTCTCCGTCATACTCGCTGTTCAGAATGCCAACGAGCAGGTGGTAATACCCCGTTACGGCTTCCAGCTTTATCGCCGTCTCGGACAACAAGAACTCGCCCGTCTGCGCTGTCTTGCTGACTTTGGCATACAGGTAGTATTTTTTCGTTCCGTCATCCAGTCGTGCGCTTTCGTATGCTTCTACGCTCCAAAACTTGTATTCCGATACATCGTGTCCTGAACTTAGCGACGTTATGCCGAGCGTCAGGTGCTGGATTATCCCTGCCCCTGCGCTTAACTGCTTCGTGTCTGCGTCATAGTTGACGGCGTGCGCAACCTGTACGGGATTGGTCTTGCTTTTTACGAAACGGAATTGCAGGCTTTCGTCACCGACAAGCATCTGCATCGTCTGTATGGCTATCGGGCTTATGCTCTGCGTGAAGTTGTCAAGCAACGCATCTTCCAGCATCTTCATGGTTTCCTGTGCGTCACGGAAACGCCTCTTGGTGAACTGCAATGCCTCGCGCCTGTAATCCTCTGCGATTACCTCCGTGCTTTCCAGCTCTTTCAGCTTAGTTGAGAATGAAGTACCGACGGTATTGTTCGACAGTTCCAGTTCGGGGCTGTACGGCTTGTTTATGTAGTCCTTTATTCCTGTTATCCTTACCAGCACGCCCTCTTTTTGGAAACGCTCGTCTGAAAATCTTATGTACCCTCCGAGCCTTATCTTTCCGCCGATGTTGACCCAGTCCTTTTTCGACCAAATGCCGTCAAGCTCGCCCGAAAAAGTAAACTTCGTTTCTTCATTGTCAAACAGGTACTTCACGCCTTTTCGGAACATATCCCATGAAGCCCCCGACTTGCTGTTATCATCGCACACGTATGCTTTCGGCAGCATACAATGGAATACTGCATATGTGTTTCCGCCTCTTGGCGTAAACGTCTCGTTCGGCATGGTCTGCCCGTCTATTTCCTGCGGAACTATCTCAAAACGCCTGCCTGCTTTCTTAACCGTTCCGTCCGAGTTCAATATGGCTTCGTGATAATACTTTACCTCAAACTCCTTTCCTGCCAGCATACCCGACTGGAAAATGACGGTCATCGTTTCACCCTCAATCAGGCATTCTTCATAATTCAGGCTTTCGGGAATGCTGTCATCTATTATGTCGTAAAAGTTGTTTTCCTTGTCAACGACTTCAACGCTGCTAATCGTTCCTACTCGCTTCGGATAGATGTCCGAGCAGTCGAGACTATCTTCTGCAAGGCTCGTCACTTCCTTGTCAGACCGTCTAATGGAGTAGCCTAAATTGTCCGTAATGTACCATCGTGCGTTTGAGGAATTAAACCCCTCCTCATCCGAAAACTTCTCACCGTCAAATCCGATAACCTGTGACTTCGGCAACAAAAGCTCCGAACTCCCGTACTTGCTCGCGTCGATGTTGTCCGTTCCGCCCTGCACATATAGAATTTCAACCGGCGGCGTGTCGCCATAGTTCGACCGCCCGACATTCGGCTTGAATCCGTTGCCGCGTCCGTATGAGAGTGGTAACGGGTTGTTCTTATTGTATTCTACCTTGTGCAGGTGTACGGTCTTTCCTACGAACTCGAACTCCGTGCCTAACTTGGAGGCCATCTGCGAAAGAGCCTCGTAGCAATACACGTGGTCGTATGATATGCAGACCTCGTCACCCTCCACGCACTGGCCGACTTCCCAGCCCGTATCGCGGCGGTTCATGTTGTCGACAAACATCTGCAAGTGTTCGTGCGGCTTCGCCGTCAGGCTGAATTTCAGCCGCCCGTCAACAGGGTTGCGGAACTTCCACATCTTCGCGTCCGCCTGTCCGCTCTCCATCGTAACGGTGTACTCAAAGTTGCGGCCGTGCTTCATCTTGAACGCTTCGGGGCGTTTCAGCGTGTACCGCTCGCCCTGATAGATGCAGTATGCACCAACTGGCAGCTCCACGTGTTCCGCGAGGGAATAGTAGAGCGTGATATTGTAATCTCCCATGATGACCCTGTGGCGGTAGCTGTTATCTTCAACCTCCACTTCGAGTATCTGTTTATCCTTGTCGCTGTATATTACCATAAATCCAAGTTATTTTTGCCAAAAATCGACGAGGAGCGATTATCGCCCTCTGTCTGGTGTAAGTGCCTGCCCCGTCCAAGAAAGACAACGAGAAACAACGTGACGCAATAATCCAAAGGGTGGGAGGCCGAAACCTCCCGACCCTGTAACTTTCCGCTTATTACTCTTGCAGTTCGACGTAGGTGCCTACAAGGTCTTTCAACGGGTTGTACACGGGTATCTCCGTGTCGCGTGTGCACAGGTACACCTTGCCGTCCTGCGAGTAGTACTTGCCCTGTTCCAGCTCCATATTATTGTCATATGGGATGGGGTCTTCAAGCGTTCCTGCCGCACTCTCCACGATTTCCGTATAGAGGCTTTCCGTGCCAGTGCCAGGGCGGTACTGCTCCTGAACGGTGTGCGCTTGCAGGACTTTCCACAGCTTGCCGTCACACTGCATCTTCTCATCTTTCTTTACCGCCTTGCCGATAAGGGTGTTCCAGTCGGGGTAAACAGACTTGACGGCCAGTGCCTCGCTATCCGTGAGGGTCATCGTGTTCACGGTCATGGTCAGCAGCTTGGCGATGTCGGCCATTCTCGGTGTCGCGGCCATCACTCTTGGCATAACGCCGCCCGTCACTTCCTCGCCCAAATCCTTGCGCACCTGACGCTTCACTTCCGCCACATAAGACAGGTAGGCCGTGTATTCGTCCACGATGTCCGCCTCTACGTCCAATCCTTGCTGATAGGCGTTGAACTTGTTGACAAGGCCGATTTCGTCCGATGCGCTGTATTTCTCCCTGATAACGGCCTCGATTACCTTGTCAGCCGTCGTAGGCGGCCACACCGTCACTTCCTCGCACTTCCACGACGATACCTTTTCTTGCTCTTCGTTTTCTTCCGTCAGTTCGGGTACTACTTCCTCGATGTTCCAACGGTACATGAAAGAGCCGTTTCCTACTGCCTCCCAGTTGGAGGGCTTGTTGTCATAAAATGCTAACATAATACTCTTTTTTAATGATGGTTTGTAACAAATGCTTGCTGTTGCTGTGCTGCGCCCAACCGAGCCACGGTGCCACTTCCTGCTTGTACGCCTTTACTGGCAGTGTCGGCCTCCGCCTGTTCAGTCTTGCCGCCGCACGGCAAAAGTTCTTCTTTATGCTCTTGCGTATCAGCTTCTGCTTTCGGTAAAACTTGTAACCGACGTAATCCAATGCCCTGCCGCCCTTGTCGTAGCGGTTCTCGGCTATCGGGAATATCTGCCAGTTGTCCTTTACCGTCAGTAACAGCTCCGCGAGCTTCGGGCGGATGTAGCCCGTAAACGCCTCGCGCAACCGCTCCTTGCTGTCGCTGAAAAACACGATGTCATCGGCATACTCCGCGCTGTCCAGCCGCAGCACCTCGTTCACTTCGTGCATGAAGTAGCACAGCATGAGGTTTGCCAAATACTGGCTCAGGTAGTTGCCGATAGGCAAGCCCTCCGCGCTGTCGATTATCTCGTCAAGAAGCCATAACAGGTCTTTGTCCTTTATCTTCCGCCGCACGATGCGTTTCATCACGCCGTGGTCGATGCTCGGATAATACTTCTTGAGGTCGATTTTCAGGCAGTACAGCGGCCTGCCCTTGTACTTCCGTATAATCTTGTCAACGTGCCGCGCACAGCCCTCTATTCCTCGCTTCTTTATGCAGGAGAACGTGTTGTGCGTGAACAGCCGCGTCCATATCGGCTCCAGTACATTCATCACGGCGTGATGCACGATACGGTCGGGATAGTACGGCAACCTGTATATCAGCCGCTCCTTTGGCTCGTAAACCGTGAACACGTCGTATTCCGATGTCCTGAACGTCTTTGTCCGCAACGCCTCGTGCAGGGCTTGTATGTCCTCCTCACGGTGTCTGTCGTGTACCATCACGCCGTATGTGTGGGTTTTCCCACGGCGAGCCTTTTCATCGGCCAGCCGCAGGTTTTCCACCGAGATTATCTGTTCATATAGTCCTGCTATACGTTTCATTGCTTTGCTTTCTTATTCGGAGCGTTCGGTAGCCCATACAACAGGCGTTCCTACCAGCACCTTTCGGGTTACTTGAAATTTTTTGCCAAGGGGCAAGGCCGCTGTCCTCATATCTTTTTGGCCTTACGGCCTCCAAAACATCTTGTAAGCATAGGTGAGAGCCGATGTTCGTATTCGAATTCGAGGGGGTGTTATTCGAGTTCGCATAGGCGAAGCCTGCATTCGCGCCGTTATTCGCGTTACCGCCGAACAGGACACCACAAGGACAGCCAACCTTTGTTTCAATCACTCAAACCAATACCTGTTGCCGTTTCCTCTCAACGTAACCCTGCGTGGGAATGCGCCGAGTTCCTTTATCTTCTTCAAGACATAAAGAATGTCGGCAGAGCCAGTGAAAAACTTTTTCGCTTCGGTGTCGGGGCTGTCCTTTTGCGGCTTGATCCTGACAAGTGTCTGCCCTTTTACACCTTTCGCCTTGCTGAAACGTGTCGGCACTTCCTCTATGAAGTCCGTAACCCAAAATGTAGTATTGACTATTTTCGATTGGGTCGTTTCATCGCAATTGAAGCTCCTGTTATTCTCGTCTCTCGGTATTTTCAGAAATGCCAACGAGCCGTCATCTTCTTTCTGTTCCATGTTCCTTAACAGTTTTTATAGCCGCCCCAGTACCGCCTTTTTGACGGGCGGTGCTGGGGACGTGCCGTGTTACGCATTTTTCGGGATAAAGCAAAGGCGAGAGCCGAAGTACGTATTCGAAGACGAGGGGGCGTTATTCGAGTTCGCACAGGCGAAGCCCGCAGACGCGCCGTTAAGCGCGCTACCGCCGAACAGGACACCACGGAGCGTAACAGACGTGGGTATGTTCGTATAGTGGTAGTCGCAGAAGTATGTAGTAGAGCCGCCGCCGACAACCTTTGGCATAATCTCTCCACCCTCTCCGAAGATTACCTCTTTCACGAAGCCCTCCGTGCGAGCCTCGTTGCCTACATGGCTGTAGCCGTCATAGTTCGTATCATTGAACTTCGACGGGTCGTGACATACAAACACCTTGCTCAAACCGTCATCGCCTGGCTCTATCTGCACATTTATTCCGTCAGTCCACTGCCATATATGGCCGAACGGATTTTCAATGCCACGGTATCGCGGTACGCTGACTTTCTTTCCTGTCTCACCGTACTCTGTCGGCATGGAATACTCGACAACGCCTGTCCTGTTTCCGAGACTGTCGGTTATTCCACACGGAATGAACGGATAGTTTCCGTTAAACGTCGTCCATTTTTCGTAGTTCAATGTCGTTACTCCGTCACCCAAGCCGCCTTGACGGTAGCCCTCCGCCGTCGGTGATGCGTTATACGCCGCTTGGCTGTTGAGCGTAGCAAACTCGATGACAAACAGCCAGTAGATGGTTTTCTGCATGTCGTATGTCATACAGTTCCATTCCGTGCTTCCACTCTTGCGCTTACGGGCGTAGCTGCGGAAGTTCGTGCGGTTGATAGATGTTGCTGGCCTGCCGAGGAATGAGCGGTATGTTCCGTCGTATTCGTCGTTGTTGTTACCGCCTCGGTACTGTGCCGTGACATTGACAACCGACGCGAGCTTCAAGTTAGTGCGGTCAACGGAAGCCTCGTAGGCAGACACATACTGCATCGGCACTTGCTCGTAGCCCGGCAATGGAAGCTCCGAGATACGCACCGTTAGCTTCGTTCCGTCCGTTGTAAACTTGCGGTAGTGAAGTGGTATTTCCACCATAACCTGACCGCGTGAGCCGTCACGGGCATGGCCAGTCCAATCTCTTGGGTCGAGGTATTCTACAACTTCGCCGTTGTCGTTAAGGAGACATCCTCTGATACGTTTCTGCACAGGCAACGTCTTGTGGAGGTCTGAACTTCCTACCCTCGTACAGGTCGGGCTTGAAACGGAAGTATCGAACTCAACGCCGTAGCTGCTCTGTTCCTCGACGTATGGCAATAGGGATGCAAGTGCCGCCTTTTTACTTTCACCGTCCTCATCGAGGACTTCGCAATACAGTTTGTACGGGTTTGTTCCCGATACGTTCGGCAAGTCGCTAAGACGCTTGCCGTTTTCAAACGCCTCAATGATTTGGGCGATTTTCTCCTCTTGTTCTTCTGTCAACATAACTTTACTTGTTTAAGAATTTGAACACTGCTTTATTGTTTCTCTGTATGAATGAAACGGAGTTTTCTCCGCACTTCCTAATCTGTTTGTTCTCTTGCTGCTGCTCATCCTGTACCGTGATGAACTTGAACACAGGCTTTCCACCTACCACCATGAACATAACAGAAGTCGCTGTATTGAGCCTGATGCCGTCGCTCCTTGCTTCGTGTTTCATAATGGAGGAGCGTATGCGCCTGCACAGCGAAATGAATATTGATACTATCATATGCCGCCCTCCACGCTTTGGCCGCTGCCCCAATAAACATCGTAGCTCTTCAACAACTCTGTATCGGGCGCGAGTTCCACAATCGCCATCGGCGACCAGTCATTGAGTGGCACAGGGGCTTCCGAACATTCCTCATCCTGATAACACTTGGCGTTGATTATCGTATCAAGTGCAGACACGTTGTTTTTCGGGCGCACATACACCGAGAACGGTACGCCGTTCGACAGCTTGAAGCCGTCCGATAAATCCGTTATTTTCCCGTGTGCTACGATGCGGCCACCGCTCATAAACTCACTTACATATCCCTTTCCCATAATTGTTAGGTTTGCTTGTTAAACGTTAATTCTAAAATCTCTCGTAAATGTCAGCGTAAGCGTGAACGCCAGCCATATTTTCCCGTTGGGATAGAAGTCTGATACTTGGCATGACTTGTAATAGCACGGAAAATCCTGTTTAAGCTCGTTGACGGTCAGCATCCTCTCTTCGGGCTGTATAAGGTCGTGCAGCAGCGCGTCGTAGTTTCGCCAAAGTTCTTCAAGCGTTTCAGCCCTCATTAGGCATTTCAGCTTTACATCCTTGCTTTTGTAGGTCACATTTTTACCGTCGTACTCCGCCCCTGAAATTGTTCCGATGTTTCGGAGCAGATTTTGCTTTACAGCTGCTGGCTTCCTGACATCCGACATAGTGCCTTGCAGAACTATAAAACCGTAGTCCGTTGTCGGTTTCCCATCAATAAGGTAGTCCGTACAGGATGGAATCTCGCTTGTCGGTGCTTGGTATTCGTAACTCTGCATCGGAAAGTCATCGGCAAACTTTATCGTAGCCGTTCCCAATGCCTTTGCTGCGTCGAGGTTTGGCGTTTGCGTCATTCGTAGCCTGTATTGCCTGCCTATGTAGGCGCAGTTGAAGTCGTGATAAGCTCCATCCGACAATATATTAACAAATTGGGAAAAGGAGCTGAAAAGGCTTCCGAATGCGAATTTAACAGACACTTCCCGTGTGTCGAGGACTGGTGCCGAAAGGTCTGCTTCCACTCCGTCCTCTTCCTGCCAGTCGTTGCTTTCGACTGATTTTAAGGGAGGGTAGGCGACAAGCTCATTCCAGCCTCCGCTAACAACATAGGCTCCGTATTGCAGGTATGCGTCGTTCCCGTCGATGTAAAGTCTGCCTATCATATTATGACTGCATTTCCCGAAGTGCTTTTTATACAACTACATCCTTGCTCCGCCTGTACACGGACAACCGCCCATTTTGTGGCGTTCACTACCGCCTTAGCTCCGTGGAGCAAGGTAATCGTGTGGCTTTGCATGGTGTCGCAGAATACCGTTGCGGAAGTGTGGCCTATAAGTATCGCCCTTTCGGGGTTTTTCAGGGTTATTGTTCCTGCGTCTATATATATGCCGTATTTCTCCACTCCGCACCCCTTGAACATCCTGAACGTTGCCATATTGGGGAAGTGGTACTTCATACAGAACTCCAACCCCTGTGTTGACATGAACACTTCGGCAAGTTCCTCTACGGTGCGTTCCGTTCCTTTGAACATTTCACACTGGCGATATTTTTCCGCAACATTAGTTAGATGTCGGCTTTCGCATTCCTGCTGTGCCTGTTCTTTTGCGAGCCTCCATTGCGCGTATATCCTCTTTATAACCTCTTCCATAACTCACTTTATCTTTATGCCCTTTAATGCGATGTCGTTAATCGTGTCTCTTACTTCCTTAACATGACTTTCCACGGTTTCCATCCTTGCTGACAGTCCGTCCGTATTCACCTCTATGTTAAGGACGCTTTCCAGTATTCTGTTCGAGTTCGCCACAAGCAGCTTCGTATTCTCGCTGATAGAGTATGTATGCCCCTGTATAGCCGTCGCACGACCGTTAAGCTCATCCACACTTTCCTGCGATGCGTTTATGCCGCTTTTGCTTGATGCCTCGCGTGTCTCCTCTGTGGCCGTATTCATCATTTCCTTGACGCTTTCGGGTAATGAGTTCCAAATATCAATCCACTGCTCGCCAACCTGTGTCAAATCGGCTTCCAAACCTCCGAGGCTATCCATTACGCTTTGCATTCCCGCAAATTGCCCGTTCGGGAACCATTTATCCTTGTATTTGTCGAACACATCGCCGATAAGCGGCTCAATCCACCTTTGCACAACCATGCGGCGCATAACGTCCGCCACAATGTCTTTGACTTTGTCGCCCCACGCTTCCGCATAGTCCTCTCCGTTTTGGAACGCCTCGAAAAATGCGTCGGAAAGTTCCTCTGCTATTTCGGAATAAGAGCCACCCATTATGTCCTCTACAAGGCTGTTTACAAGCTCTTCCATTTCCGCCCCGAGTTCCTGTATCTTCTGCTCCCATTCCTGTATCTGACCGTTGTTCGGGTCTTTCTTATCCCTTTCCGTGTCTATCTGCTGCTGGATGAGTATCATTTGCTGGGCGTAGTTTTCAAGCTGCTTGCCTGCTTGGTCGTACTGCGTGTTCCCCTCTCCGATGAACTTATTGGCCGTGTATGATACGTTGGCGTATGCCTTTACCAACTTTTCTACGGATTTCTCGTTTATCTCCGACTGGTGACGCATTGCCACCAGTTTGTTGAAAAACGCATTGTTGAACTTGTTAGAAGCCGTATATAATTCTATCACTTCGTCCGTGGTTTCCGAAATGACCTCTTTCAGCTTGTCTATCGCATTAAATGAGTTGTTCTGCAACTGTATCACTTCGGCGTTGTCAAGTTCCCATTGCAACTGGTCTATGCGGTCTTGCAGTGCCTCGATTTCCTCCTGCTTTTCATCGTCATCATTGAACAAGCTGACAATCTTTGTCGCAATCTGCATCGCGGCTGTTACGATGGTGAGGATTACGGATGCTTTCTCAACGGTCTGTATCGCCTTTGACGCTGCTGTGGCCGCGCCTCCTATACTTGTGGTAGTCGCTTGTGTCAACTGCATTATGCCGTTAATCATGGAGAGCGCGGATGATGTTATTTCCCCTGCGGCCTGTATGATTTCCCCTGCAACACCGCCGATAGTCTTACCGATGTCCTCAAACTGCTTTTCGCATTCGTTGAGTGTCTTGTACAAATCTTCCCATTCTTTTATGCTGCGTTTGTCGGGGTTTAAGTTCTCTTTCGCCTTTGCTTCTGCAACCTTATTCTTGGCCGTTGTCACTTTTGCACGTGCGGTTGCAAGCTGCTGTCCGTCAGCACCATCTTTTTTCGCCTTGTCAAGTTCCGCTTCCGCCTGTTCGAGTATGGCCATGAGCTGTTCGAGCGTGAGGTTTGCTATCTCGTTGCACCATGCCTTGTATGTTTCCTCACGCTGCGCAAACTGCTCGTCAACGGCTTCCAACGCCTGTTCCTGCTGATAGTTCAGTTCGTCAACATTCCCCTGCGAGACTCCGTCTTTGAGCTTGTCGTTCCCGTTTTCATCCTTTAGACGTTCGCCTTTATCGTCATGCTCGTACAGTGCCTCTATCTTCTTTTGGTATTCCTCTGCGATTTGCGCCCTGCGCTGGTCGCCCTCCGCGTGAGGG
>ENA-ORNF01002055-ORNF01002055.1-human-gut-metagenome-genome-assembly--contig:-NODE-2055-length-15819-cov-15.921720_pt1 | contig 15819 bp, 13 predicted proteins | sample MGYA00242110_ERZ509012 | MGnify/ENA primary metagenome ERZ509012 (study PRJEB26280, sample SAMEA2338714) | human gut metagenome | biome: human gut; feature: human-associated habitat; material: faeces...
AATCTCTGCCGAGCGGCTCTGCCTTTCCGTAGCCAGATAGTACAGTCCCGCGGCCTGCAGTATCGAAGTGTCCTTCGGATGAGTGTTTACCGCGATGGTCAATGTCGAATCGAACTGGTTCTGGAACGACTTGACAAATCGCGGATCCGACTGCTTCAGTACAGCCTGGATGTAATTCGCTTTCCCCTCAGGAGATGCCTCCCGGTCCCCCATCAATGTGTTCAGGCACACGAAGTATTGAGGATACTTTCTCGTCATTCTGTAAGCCTCCGCCTTTCCGAGCAGGGCGGGGGAGTAGTTCTTGTCAATGCTGAGTGCCTCGTCATAGTAGGCGATGGCCGAAGAGTCATTGTACATGGAGATTTCATAGTCGCCCAGCATCGTGGCGATCTGAGGAGACGAATACTCCTCGTTGTAGTAGTCATGCAGGGTCTTGTACACCTCTTCCGGCTTGTCCTGTCCGCGGAGAATATTGACCTTGGTCATGACGGTAGCGTCGCTTTTGCCGAACTGGGTCTCGATGTCGTTGATAGTCTCGAGCGCCTTGTCGTCCTGGTGCTGGTCCAGATACAGGTTCGCAAGTCCGTAATAGAGTTCGCTCCGTTTGGGAAAGTCTTTCAGCAATGACTCGTACATGCTGATAGTGAGGTCTTTACGCCCAGTCATGCCGTACAGGCCGGCAAGCATATAGCGGTACCAGTAGTTGGTGGAGTCGATGCGTACTGCCTCCTTGAAATCGTGTTCTGAAGCGGCTCCGTCTTTCAGGCGCACATTGCACATCGCCCTATAGTACCAGGCTGCGTCATTGCCCGGCTCCTTGCTTAAGATCGCTGTCAGGATGGTCTTCGCGCCGGCATAGTCGCCGTCTTCGTACTTCTGCACAGCATCTATCAGGATGCAGTTGCTGATGGATTCCACTTTTTGCGCGGACATTCTGCCTTCCGCTTTTGCGGCCCGAGGCTGGCCCGAGGCTGCCACTGTCAATGTCAATGCGACCAGTGCTGTCGCTAATGATTTGACTGTCAGTGCTGTTATATTCAGTTTCATGCGTTCTCCATTTTTTGTCCGTATCGTCATCATCAATGACCATACCGTATGCGCCATACTTTTGCGCTAACTTACAAATATAGTGAAAGCTGAGAGAAGAAGAAAATTCTTTTTCTTCTTCCGAGGCGCATCCTATATTAGCCGCCGTCAGGCGGGAAATATAGTGAAAGCTGAGAGAAGAGGAAAGCCTTGCTTTACTTTTCCGAGGCGCATTCTGTTGTTTTATTGGGACTCTGTCCCAAACCCTGACGCTCCGCGCGGCCTTTGCGTCCTCCACGTATTTGCTCTCGCAAATATCCGGCCGGTCGTCTGATGACGACTTGTTAAATCCCCTTGGATTCCTGTTAATCTCCCCGTCCCCTTTTCCAAGGGGGCGATCAGGGCCTACGGGCTTTCCATCGCCACTGGCTTTCACTGCTCACCAGCTCCGGCCCGGCATCTGATGACATGTCTCAATCCCCCTAACCCCCTTTTCAAGGGGGCACATCAGGCCTCCGTGCGCACCAAAGCGCAGGGCCACCGCTTCGCTGTTCTTCGGCCGGCATCTGATGATGCCTTGGTTCCCTAAAGAATTCCGTTAGACGGCCGACTGCACTAAATGTAGATAACCGAAGCCATTGTGGCTGGCAACAGGGTTGCCGTACACACCTGGAGTTCAGGACGATACACTAAGCGCAACCTGTAAGTTGCTGAGCGATAGTTGTTTAGGCATTTTCAGAGTTGCGAAAATACCAACTCTGAAAATGCCTAAAGTAGTGATAATTAGCGATTTAGGCGCTGCGCCCCGTGTGTCCAACATTGGTAAACTTTTTTCGGGACTGGACAGCTCGGCTTTTTGGGAATGGGGTGGCGTCCAGCACACCCTTTCTTCTAAAAGGGATCTATCCTCGACAATCCTCCACAAATCTTTACCAACTTGTTTTTTAACGCTTACTTATAATCTTTTTCGTAATATAATATGCGGCGCCGCGAGTTCCTGCCGGAGTTAGGACCATAGTATGTCTTAGACGACTTTCCGTTTTTGAAACTGAAATAGATGTAATAAGCGTATTTTTTACCATTGGAATATATCCGGAATACCTTTGCCACACGAAGCGCTAAAGCACTGCCAGTCATATTTTCACAAAAAGCGGTATCATATTGCGCTTCGTCTATATACGGGTCTATTCCAAAAGGGTAATTGACCTTCGCTTCAATAGCTACGACATTGGCCATAGACTTGGTCGAATACGCCAGCTTGGTCATGTCAGGATTGCTGAAAGTCCATCCTAAATTAGGATCTTCTTTAAGATTGTCCTTGTGGGCAAACATTATATTGTAGGACTCTTTGTCGGTCTCCGAGAAAGAACGTAATGTGATGTCGTAATCTTCCATGCATCTGTAGCTCTTATTGTCAAACTCGAAGAAAACATAATCCCTGATATTGTCAACATCTATCGTGCTGTAGAACGGGATTTTCTTCGTGGTCTTTCCGTCAGTGATTTTGACATGGAATGCCCCGGCAGCAGCTTTCCACGTGATCTTATAGTAATCATAATACTGAGAGAGAGTAAGCCTGTTGTTCTCTTTCAGGACATCACCATTGCTGAGATATTCCAGACTTGTTTTCACGCGGCCGGAATTCATGGTCTGGTCTGCTCCCGAAAGCTGCCATGGAGAAATCTTCTTCGTCTCCCCTGAAGAGTTATACCATATATATAATTCTATTTCGTTAATGGTGCGTATTCCTACCCATGGAATGTAAAAAGGTTCCTCCACTGAATTCCACTGTGGATATTTATCGTCATTTATTGAGAACCTGCAATCGGCTAAAGAGTATTTCTGGCTCAATTTATACTCTTTTGTCACTGTGCCGGATTTGTCTTTGACCGTGAGTGTCAACGGATCGCTGGCAAGCCTACATATCTTAGGCGTATAGACAACCTCAGTCGCGTAATCCGCGTAGCTGGTATTACCTTCAAAATCCCATTTTCCCACGTAATTGGAATTGGAGAGTTTGAATTTGTATTCATGACCGATAAGAAGTTCATCACCATCTTTGAGCCGCGTGCCGTCTTCATACATCACATAGATGTCGTCAGGGAAAACCTGCTCCGTCACATTGACCGTAAATGACATTGACTTGCCTGTCTGGTCCGTCACTTTTATGGTAACCGGGCCGGTCTTGTCTGCTGTCGTCGCTTTTGCATATTGTGACCAATACACATCTCCAGAATGCTTCAACGTGAGGGCATTTCCACTCTCGACACTCCACTTGACCTTATATCCGTCATCTACGTAGAAATACGCACTGGTGTTCATATCCATTCTGTAGGTGTCGCCGTTTCTTATAGTAGTAGATTTCGGTCCGCGCACAATCAGTTCGCCAGGGAAGCCTTTGGCCTCTCTTGTCAATTTGAACTGTAATTTCCTCTCCGTATCGAACTTTTGGTCGTATGCAGTGACAGTTACGTCCGCAGTTCCGAATCCGTCGCCGTTGTACAATGTATAAGCCGCACGCTTGTCAGTGGTCCCTATAGCCAGAGGCCGGAACTCCTTGCAGATGGACTCATTTGAGCAGGAAATGGTAACATCGTTGGATATGCTGATGTCCGGTCCGACAAAGACAGTAATATCAGGATAATAAGCCGGATCGTACGAATCGTTAGAAGGGTAGATTTGGTCCCAGATGACTTCATCTCCATCCTTCAGCATGATGGTCTTATAATTTCCGGTGCTTCCGATGCGCTTATTATAACCGACAACCAGGCGGGACTCAATATCTCTGATGGCGACCTGGACAGTTTTGTTGCCGGCTTTCTCAGATTTGACGGTTATAGTCGTATTGCCTTTTTTCAGACCGGTAAATACAGCCTTCCCTTCATTGAAAGACATCGACAGATATTCCGAATCGTATTCCCAGTCAAGAGATGATGCATTGGCCTTTTCCGGCTCAATGGTCATTTCCAATACGGTTTCATATCCTGTGTACAGAAACAATGTTTCCGGCACGGTAAAAGATGTTACCGGAACAGGCTTCACCGAGACGGTGACAGTCGCTTCAGCGTTTCCGCATTTGGCAGTGATGGTGGCATTGCCCGGCGCATATGCCGAGACATATCCGTTCATCACGGTCGCCACGCTCTCATTGTCACTGCTCCATTCGAGTACAGCCGTGGTGAGTGCTTCTGAAGGTACTACATCATACTGGATCAAGGCGCCGTCGCCCTGCGTCATGTCCAGATATCTGCTGTTCGGATTAACGATTATGATCTCGGTTACCGTGAGGTCATTCTTTTCGTTTTTGCGGCATCCCGGTATCAGTAATGCTGCAGCGGTGATGGCTGCTCCCAAGCGTATGAGTGTTCTGCTGATTCTGTGGAAGTTCATAGCATAAGTACGTATTAGAGTTCTACTTTAAATGAAATTTTAGTGTTGTTGCACAATGGCATCGCTGCAAATATAGCCGAACAACGCAGAAAAACATATACGTAATTTTACGTATATTTTGCGTTTACAGGGCGAAAATCGCCAATATTTGCCGTGATTTGCTGCTCTGTTTACTTGAACGGGATGATTTTTACTGTGCCGGGAATCTCATCGTCTTCTTCCGGCGTGAGATGGATAATCCGCTGGTTTGAGCTGCCGCGGAAATGGAGTTGAGGGTCTTTCAATGCCTCGATGAACGGGCCGTCCACGAGAACGTCAATGTATGGAAGGAGCATGGAAAGCCGTTCGTCCGCACGGATCTCTTCTATGGTGAATCCGGTCCAGCACCAGATGGTCTTATTGGTTTCGGCCTTGATTCTCCTGGCCAATGCCGTGAATCCCTCCACCTGATAGAACGGGTCGCCTCCGCTGAACGAAACATTGCTGAATTCGTCGTCGGTTATCACCTTCATCAGGTCATCGACGCTCATCTTGTGCCCGTTCTCGAATTTCCATGACTGCGGGTTATGGCAGCCGGGACAATGATGTCTGCATCCGGCACAATAAATGGAGGTGCGCAGGCCCGGGCCGTCAGCCATGGTCTGCTCCATCACCTCCATTATATACAGTTCCTCCATATTATTGTCTGGCGTACTGGTACGTAAATAACGCGTTCAGCGAAAACTCCGGCTACTGCCCGCTCCGGAGGAGCGAAATCGCCCCCGGGGGCAGTCAAGCAACTGCTTGACGGGGGAGCACCGGACGTACTTGTACGTAAATAACGCGTTCAGCGAGACCTCGGCTTCAGCCCGCTCCAGAGGAGCGAAATCGCCCACGGGGGCAGTCAAGCGGTTGCTTGACGGGGGAGCACCGAACGTACTGGTACGTAAATAACGCTGACCGCGTTATTTATGTACAACCCTATCTTTCAGCTCCGCGAGCTTCGCGCTGTTCCAGCGGTTCGTCGTACCTACCAGGTAGCCCGTAATCCTCTGTAGCGTGTCGATGTTATGTCCATGACAATGAGGACATTCCGTCAAGTTCTCACTCGCATCCTCATATCCGCAGTCAAGACACCTGTTGCGGTTATGGTTTACGCTGCCGTAACCGATATTGTACTTGTCCATAAGGTCCACGATATTCATGATGGCCTCAGGATTGTGCGTCGCATCCCCGTCAATCTCCACATAGAATATATGTCCGCCCCTCTCAAGCTCATGATAAGGCCCTTCGATCTCCGCCTTATGCTTCGGAGTGCAATGGAAATAAACCGGAACGTGACTTGAATTCGTATAATATTCCTTGTCCGTAACTCCCTTTATGATACCGAACTTCTTCTTGTCCATCTTCGTAAACCTTCCGGACAGACCTTCCGCAGGCGTTCCGAGCACACTGAAATTATGCTGGAACTTCTCGGAATAGCTATTGGCCTTGTCCCTGAAATAGGTGACAATCCTGAGTCCGAGATTCTGCGCCTCGTCAGACTCTCCGTGGTGCTTGCCGACAAGCGCGATAAGACACTCTGCCAGTCCGATGAAGCCGATGCCGAGAGTTCCCTGGTTTATCACTGATTCCACAGTGTCGTCCGGCGACAGGTTTTCGCTTCCGATCCACAATTTGCCCATCAGCAGCGGGAACTGCTTCTTCAGCGCAGTCTTCTGGAAATCAAATCTCTCGCACAACTGCTGAGCAGTGATATCCAGCACTTTGTCCAGCTTATTGAAGAACTCCTTGATCCTCTCGTCCTTGTCGCTGATACCCATACACTCGATAGCCAGACGGACAATATTGACAGTCGTGAAACTCAGATTGCCTCGACCGATAGACGTCTTGGGGCCGAACCTGTTTTCGAAGACCCTGGTCCTGCAGCCCATAGTGGCCACCTCATGATGGAACCTGTACGGGTCATCCGCTTTCCAGTCGGGATCCTGGTTGAACGTGGCGTCAAGGTTCAGGAAATTAGGGAAGAAACGTCTCGCGGAAACCTTGCAGGCGAACTTGTAGAGGTCATAGTTAGGGTCTTCCGGAAGATAGCTGACGCCCCTTTTCTTCTTCCATATCTGGATAGGGAAGATGGCGGTGCTGCCGTTTCCCACACCCTCGTAAGTGGTGTTCAGAATCTCCCTGATGATGCAACGTCCTTCGGCGGAAACATCGGTTCCATAGTTTATCGAACTGAATACCACCTGGTTGCCTCCACGTGAATGGATGGTGTTCATGTTGTGCACGAATGCCTCCATAGCCTGATGTACGCGGCTGACAGTCATATTGATGGCATGCTGTTTCAGCCTCTCGTCGCCCTTTATTCCTACCAGATCACGCTTGATGTAGTCGTCGATCGGAGCATCCTTCAGATGGTCGAGGTCAATGCCTTCGAACGCGGCGAGCTTGTCGATTTCCTCCTTGTAGGTCTTCCTTACGTAAGGAGCCAGATAGAAGTCGAATGCCGGAATCGCCTGGCCGCCATGCATTTCATTCTGGACAGTCTCCATTGAAATACATGCAAGCACTGCTGCTGTCTCGATTCTCTTGGCCGGCCGTGACTCGCCGTGACCTGCGTGGAAGCCCTCGTCCAGGACCTTGTCGAGCGGGTGCTGGAGACAGGTCAGACTCTTGGTCGGGTAATAATCCTTGTCATGAATATGGATATATCCTTTATAGACAGCCTCTTTCACATCCTCAGAAAGCAGGCACTCGTCCACATAGGTCTTCGTGGCCTCGGACGCGAACTTCATCATCATTCCCGCAGGCGTGTCAGCATTCATGTTGGCATTCTCACGAGTAATATCATTGGCCTGAGCGTCAATGATTTCCTTGAAAATCTCGCAGGTCTTGGCCTTGCGCGCGAGATTTCGCTGGTTCCTGTATGCAATGTATTTCTTCGCGACCTCCTTGCGCGGACTTTTCATCAGCTCGAATTCTACGCAGTCCTGAATTTCCTCGACACCCATCTTTTCGGTGTCCTTCTTGGAGATGGCATCAGCAATCTTTGCGGCAAGGACAATGTCTTCGCCGTTTTCGGTCACATTCATGGCCTTGAGAATGGCCGCAACGATTTTCTGGTTGTTGAAGTCAACGAGACGTCCGTCCCGTTTGATTACATACTTGACCATAATATTAGAGGTTTGTGTTATTTGTCGGTTTGCACTGTCTTGCAGGCTTCATAGGTCAGAGTGCAAGGCAGTTCTTACAAAGATAGGAGATTTAACAAAGCGATATCCGGTGCTGAAAGGAAAGTTTTCAACACCGGACAGTGAATAAATATCGTTATGGTTTTGGTAATCAGCCTACGACCCATACGAGCACGTGGCGGTCGAATGTGGTGTATTCCAGTTCGAACTCATCCTCGTATCCGTCTTTGTGGATAAATGTGGCCTCGAGTTCGCCTTCGCCCTTCGGACGGAAGCGCTCGATCTCGATCTGCTCCGCGAAATCCACATTGTATATGGACAGCCTCTTGAAAATCGCCTCCTTTGCACACCAGTAGATGGCGAGCTGCTCATTCCTCTTGTCGTCGTCGAGGTCGTCGATTTCGTCTTCGGACAATGCCTTCAGCTCCACTGCGGAGAAGTCGCGGTCCAATGACTCTATGTCAATGCCGACATCCTCGCTTTCGTGCAGGATGACAGCAACATATTTGTCTGTATGGGTGATGCTTATGTTGGTGACTCTGTTCTCGAGGAACGGTTTTCCGTTATCGTGATGGCTCAGATAGACCTTTTCGTCGAACAGTTCGTTCAGGAGAGCCCTTACTGCGAGTCTCTGTTTGCGGAGTGATTCGCTTTTGATCCAGGAAATCTCTTCCATTTCATCGGATGGAGTGGAACTCAATGCCTTGAGTTCTTCTTCACTTTCGGTTATCTGCCATACTGCGATTTCCGCTTTGTTTTCAAGTACTTTTTTAAGATATAGTCCCATAATTTATTCTGCTTCAGGATTTGATGGATGTTCTTGTAGTTCCGAAATACGAAATGCCCGTGCACGGTGAATAACCGCACACGACATAATGGTCTCCTTCGTCATCTGCGGACGGGAGACTGTTTACTACAATGTATGATTCTGTCGTAGAGAAACACGACAGGGGGTCGTCAACTGGCGATCCTGCTGTCATTTTTTGATTATCGTTTACAGAACTGGGAGGTTCCATATAAAACCTTAAGCGTTTTTGTTATCCGTGCAAAGATAATGCATTTTTCTGATTTTGCATAAAATTTGTCAGAATCGGGAATTCTGGCTGAAAATTTGCAGGCGAATTGAGTTAAAAACAGTAGCGAAGTAGGCAATCTATTGATTGAAATTGTTATCTTTGCGGTGGAAATGTCAATAAAGTATAACTAAATAATTAACATTTACTATGAAGTATTTGACTAATGAGAAGTTGACCATCGTTGGTGCCGGCGGAATGATCGGTTCCAACATGGCTCAGACAGCGCTTATGCTTGGTCTTACCCCTAACATCTGCCTCTATGATATTTTTGAGCCGGGTGTTCACGGTGTTGCTGAAGAAATGTACCACTGCGGTTTCGAAGGTGCAAACATCACTTGGACAGTAGATCCTGAGGTTGCATTCAAGGACGCAAAATACATCATCTCTTCAGGTGGAGCTCCTCGTAAAGAGGGTATGACCCGTGAGGATCTTCTCAAAGGAAACTGCCAGATCGCAGCTCAGTTCGGTGACTACATCAAGAAGTATTGCCCTGATGTAAAGCACGTTGTCGTTATCTTCAACCCTGCTGACGTTACCGCTCTTACAGCATTGATCCATTCAGGTCTGAAACCTGAGCAGCTCACCTCTCTCGCAGCTCTCGACTCTACACGTCTCCAGAGCAATCTCGCAAAAGAGTTCGGTGTTCCTCAGAGCTCAGTTACCGGCGCCCACACTTATGGCGGACACGGTGAGCAGATGGCAGTATTCGCTTCACAGGTTAAGGTTGAGGGCAAACCTCTCTCAGAGATGGGTCTTTCAGCTGAAAGAATGGCGGAGATCAAGCAGAACACCATCCAGGGAGGTTCAGCTATTATCAAACTCCGTGGCCGTTCTTCATTCCAGAGCCCTGCTTATAATGCAGTGAAGATGATCGAGGCTGCTATGGGCGGCGCTCCGTTCACACTGCCTGCAGGTACTTATGTGAACAATGAGAAGTACAAGAACGTGATGATGGCCATGCCTACAACTATCGATGCTACAGGCTGCCACTACGTGATGCCTCAGGGAACTGCTGAAGAGCTTGCTGCTCTCGACGCTTCTTATGCACACCTTTGCAAGATGCGTGACGAGATCGTTGCTCTCGGAATCGTTCCTGCAGTAGCTGACTGGAAGAAGGACAATGCTAATCTGTAATCGCTGAGCGATACGATATAAAAATTAGGGGAGACCGATTAGGCCTCCCCTTATTGTTTGTATCCGCTTGGCGTTCTACAATGCGTCGAATGCGAAAACGTGAGCTTTTTCTGCGCCCCAGGTGGAATCCACCACGAGTCTCAATGCATTGGCCTTTACAGGTGCTGCGAATTCGACTTTGCGGAGCCTGAGATAATTGCCCTTACCCTCATAGACGGTCTTCCATTGACCTTTGACCTGAGCCTCGATCCTGAAATCCTTGGCCATCATCTTCGGCATTTCCACTCTCTCGGTAGTCGCCTCGAATTTTCTCATTCTCTTGCTTCTGTATTTGAACTCGGAATCGAAGATGATTCTGGCACCTGTCAGAGTGACAGGTTTCTTCCATGTATAGACGATGCTTTCTTCGCCAGGAGCCACCCAGACGCCATTGTCGGCGCCATCCCATTGGCGGTCAATGCCGTTGCGGAGAATCATGTTCTCCTCGGAGGTGGTGGAGCTCATTGTCAATGCTGATGGCTTTCTCCATCTGTATGGGAGCATACTGTCGTCATCTTCCAGCATATCCTGAAGTTCGGCAATGTGGTCTTTGCGCACGCCAGCCGGTGTTGTGTCGTATTTTATCGCCAGCGCGGCTCCTGTTCCTGCAGCCTGTCCGAGCAATGCGCAAGTGGCCATCACTCGTGTCGAGGACAGTCCCATGTGTGTGGCGGAGATGTCCCTTCCGGCAAACATGAGGTTTGGAACATTGACAGAATACAGGCAGTCGAAAGGTATTCCGAAGCGTGTAGGAGTCGTATATTCGACGGACATTTTGCCCTTGCTGTGGAATGCCTCAGGGTTGTGGTTGTCCAGTGTCCAGCCGCCGTAGGCGATGACGTCTTCGAAGTGTCCTCCTGACATGACGTCGTTCTGGGTAAGGATGTGCGGGCCTACATAACGTGTGGATTCACGCTTGCCAGGAAGTGAGCCTATCCAGTCGAGGTCGTAGTTCTTGCATCTGCCGTCAGGATGGTTCTTCATATATTCCCATACGCCATAGGCAATACGTTTGAGTTCGAACTGGATGTCGTTGGCGTCCTTGATGGTGTTGATCGTGCCGCCGTATTCTATCCACCAGTAGTTGTTGTCCTTAGGGAAAGGCTTCTTGTAGTTGAACTTGACGCCGGGAATCGTGGATTTCGGCTTGTCATAGTTGAAGTCGTCATCGGTAAAATGGTATGCCCAGTCAGGAGCTGTGAACGGATGGTCCTCATCTGTCTTTCTGAGCTGGAGCAGGATGGAATTGCCCATTGTCTTGGAATCGCCTCCGTTTTCTCCTACAAATGACTCATTGAACTCATCTGCAAACTCTCTTCCGTGGCGGTATTTGGCGCCTGAGAGTCTGAGGATACCGTCGCCGGTGCAGTCGAGGAATACGGTGCCTTTTATGAGATATTTGGTGTAAGCATTTGTGTTCCATGCTTTTACCGCGGCGATTCTGTCTCCGTCCATAACCACGTCTTCCACGGATGTGTTAAGGAGAAGCGTGATGTTCTTCTCGCAGATTACTGTAGAATAGAAGGCGTCGTCCCAGAGGGTGTATCTCATAAGCGGATTGTGTCGGAAGTTTCTCAGCTGGATTTCTTCCAGGAGTCCTGCTTCGGCGTTCTGGTCGCCTTTTGCTCCGACGATGCCCATGCGGATTTCGCTGGATGCATTGCCTCCAAGTACCGGGCGGTCCTGGACCAGGATGACCGTGCTGCCGTGTCTTGCTGCGGAAACTGCAGCGCAAACGCCTGCGATTCCGCCTCCGGCCACGACGACGTCAGCCTTGAGTTCCTTGTTGTAGATGGTCTGTGAATTCTTTTCCGTGAGAAGTCCGTCTGCTTCTTTTCTTGTGTTCTGTGCGGTCATTCCTGTGGCGCTTGTCGCAAGAAGTGCTGCCGCAATGATGGTTTTTCTAAAGATGCGCATCGTTATTATATGTGTATTACGCAAAGATACACATAATTTTCCGATTACGGAACCGGCTGTGTCTGGATTCTGGGACTCGGCTGTTCGATGTGGCTGATTACGGGGTCGGGAGTGTATGGCTTCCGGGCCCGGGCTGTCCGATGTGTCTGATTACGGAACCGGGTCGTATCCTGAGCCACCCCACGGATGGCATCTGAGTATGCGTCGCACAGTGAGGTAGAGCCCCTTGAACGGTCCCCATTTGCGGAAAGCCTGAAGCGCATATTCTGAACACGTAGGCGTGAACCTGCAAGCCGGCGGTGTATAAGGCGATATGCAGGTCCGGTAAAATTTGATGAGGACAATGAACGGGAAGATCGAAACCTTCTTCAGTGTCTCGACAAATCTGTTCTTCGGTTTCGTGTCAATGCTGTTCATCGCTCTCAGGTGTTTCTTCCGGTGCCACTTTTTGTACTGCCTCCGGTGCATCTTTTATGGTTTCTTCCCGTGTCGATTTCGGTGTAGCAGCAATCGCAGTAACTTTTGCCGCGAGGCTCTCAAGAATGTTTCTGATGGAGAGAACTACAGCGTTGAAGTCGAGAATGTCCTTTGTCTTGTAGATGAAGATGATGTCCGTGCCGCCTTTCTCTGCATTGACAGGAAGAAGATTCTTGTTCAGCCGGTAGGCTTCGCGGATGCGGCGTTTCAGGAGGTTGCGCTTGACGGCGCGGCGGAAGCATTTTTTAGGGACAGATACGACTATCCTGTTGAAAGGCAATTCGTTGCCTATGCGGTAGCAGTATCTGAATCCATCAGTAAAGCCATAACGTCCGGACGCGAAAAGCCTGGAAAGGTCTGTCCCGACTGACAGCCTCTCCTTCTTTTTCAATGTTTTCCGGAAGTCATTGTCCATAAATTCAGTGATTCTTCTCGAGATAAAGCTCCAGAGCGCGTGCCACAGACGGTGCTTCAGCCGTTGGCGCCTTTATCTCAATCGGCAGTCCGGCCTCTTCCATGGCCTTGACAATCAGTTTGCCGAAGGTTACGAATTTGGTGTTTTCCGGCTTGTAGTCCGGGTAGTTCTCAAACAGTGATTTCAAGTCTGCCGGATTGTAAACCACTATCATATCATAGGACTTCAGGTCCACACCTTTCAGGTCCTGCGGCACTGATTTGACGAAAACTGCTGTGTTGTAGTCCAGCTTGTGCTCCTCGAACAGTCCGCGCAGTGCATCGTTGCTGCTTGTGTCTGAGGTGGTTATGAGAAATTTCTCATCCTTGTGTTTCGTGCCGATCTGCTCAATGACTGATGTCGGGGTGCCGTTTCCGTAGAAAATCTTGCGTTTGCGGAATACAATGTGTTTCTGAAGGTACATTGCGACTGCTTCGGTGGTGCAGAAGTACTTCATTGTCTCCGGTACTTTCACTCTGAGTTCTTCGCAAAGCTTGAAGAATGCGTCGATAGTATGTCGAGCGGAAAAAACAATCGCAGTGTAATCCAAAATGTTAAGTCGCTGACCTCTGAATTCTCGTGATGTAAGCGGTTCAATCAGAAAAAACGGCATAAAATCTATCTGAACACCGAATTTTTCTTTGAGAGTCTCGTAAGGAGCGACATTCATAGGCGTCTCCTGCGAGATCAAAATCTTCTTTGTTGCCATACCAATCCTATCCTACAAATATACCATCGAAATCACCAGCAGCACTGCCGGTAATATTTCGACGCTGCAAAGGTACGAAATTGCTGTGAAAAATCCGCAATCTTGAGTGATAATCTGATATCTGCGTATGAGATTGACAGTAAAAAGCAGGCCTGTGAAGATATAGGCCGCCGTTTTTATGTGGGGAAGGCAACTGCTTGATATTGCGAGGATTGTGATGCCGATGGCGAGGAAGAATGTTTCCAGGATGAAGAAGTTCGCCCCGCCATGTCCGGAAATCTTGGCTGTATCGAATCTGATTTTGCCGGTAGGGGTTACGGCTCCCGCTATCCATCTTACAAGCAGGTATGCGCACAGGATCCCGATGATGGCCAATGTCTGGTATCCGGGGGACAGTGCCGAAAGGAACTTGTTGTGGAACAGTCCGAGTCTGGAGATGCAGAGGCTGCAGATGAATATCGATGCTAATGCTACCGAGTCCCGTTCCCTGCTCAGTCGCATGTTCCCTTCGATTGACACTATTTCTCTCCATCTGAAAAGTGTGTCCCATATGTACGGCAGTACTGAAATGAATCGCCTCATGCTGATTAACAGTAGGACAATGCAGAGGGCCATGAGTGCCCAGTTCAACGGTGATGTGCCCCAAAGGTCTGTCGTCGGGATGCTCTGCTCTGTGGTCGTGTGCATGAACAGCTGTCCCTGAGCGAATGCTTCAGAGACAGGCCTGATCTGCAATGTGTCCACAGATGTTATTTCTGATGATATAGTCGGCATTTGTCAGTTAGCTTGCTGAAAGCGGTTCAGCTTTCGCGGATTTGTAAGGATTTTTTCGTGTGTCATACTCCCGCGTTTCCTCATAGAGTTTCTTCTCTTGTTTCTCTCATTGTTGGTGCTTCGCGTCTGACCCTGTCAGTTTCCGCGCTTGGCTGAAAACAGAGTTCGTCTTCGGAGTCGTGCTTCCCGCCTCAGTTAGTTTCCGCGCTTGGCGCGATATCCCATGGCGCAAAGCAGCGCAGTGACCTTGTCCCGGAGATCCCCCTGAATCGTGATTTCCCCGTCTTTAGCCGTGCCGCCCACTCCGCACTTGACTTTCAGCGTTTTCCCTAGTTCCTTGAGGTCGGACTCGCTGCCCACAAAGCCGCTTACCAATGTCACCTGCTTGCCGGCCCTGCATCTTCTGTCAATGCTTACCGTCAGTTTCTGCTTCTCCGGAGCCAATGTCTCGTCCTCCGTTACGCTTTCCTTCTCATATTTAAAATCAGGATTCGTGGAATAAACCACGCCCAATCGCTGTTTCCAATCGTTCTCTGCCATCTTTTGTCTTCTATATTCTGGTATATTCTGGTCGTGTGGCCACCGGCTGGCGTACTCAGAGACTTTCCTTAAGCTTAGTAACCTCCTCCACGGACAATCCGGTCGCCTTCGCCACGATCTCACATGGCGTCCCCAACTGAAGAAAGTTAATCGCTATCGCCTTACGTTCTTTCTCGCGACCTTTCGCGATTCCTTCTTCAAGGCCGGTCTCCTTGGCGTATTCGATCTGATTATGGGTGTCACGTGCTGTTGTCATGGCCTTTACGTAATTTTGTTTGTCAATATTGTCAAGGCTGGCGTACTCGGCTACGTCGAAGAGGCGGCTGAAGATCCTGTCCCGCAGCGCTGCCGGTCTTTCCAGGAGTTTCGACAGGTTCTTCAGGATGTAGAGCCACTTGTCGAAGTCGGTGGTCAATTCATCCACGCCCTTGCTGAACTTCTCGACCTCGATGAAGACGAACTTCAGCTTGTCCGTCATAGTCTTGCCGGTGGTCGCCTCACGCAGCATATACCTGTGCTCGATGAGGTCGTCGTCCTCGTACCTGAAGTTCAGCACTCCGAGGAAATACACCCCGTTCAGCTTGTAGTCCCACTCTTTCTTGATGCCGGTCTCCTCATCCCGCTGCGCCTTCTTGCCCTGCTTCATGATCGGGAAGGAAGTGTAGTACAATGCCCTCTCGAAGAAGTGTTTCTGTGTCGCACACTGCATTTCAACAATGAACTCCTCCCCTTTCTTCGTCCTGCAGATCACATCGAACACAGCCTTCCTGTCGTCTTCCATGATTCCCAGCTGCTCAGCCGGAATATAGGTGATGTCTTCAATCTCATGTTCCGGAAAGATGACTTTCAGGAATTCAATGAGAATGTCCTTGTTCACTTCGCTTCCGAAGAGCCGTTTGAAGGACCAGTCGACCATCGGGTCGATGTACCTCGCCTTGATCTTTTCATCCATAAAGGTAAAATTTTTTAGTTGTTAAACAAAATTTGGACACAAGATTCAAACTCAGTTATCGGTTTCTCGTGTCAATCAAGGCTACAATAGTATGCAAAATTTTTCCGAAAAGTAAATGATTTACATCAGCTAATTAAAATTTTTACGATTTTTAAATGTTT
>ENA-ORNF01002057-ORNF01002057.1-human-gut-metagenome-genome-assembly--contig:-NODE-2057-length-15807-cov-5.439246_pt1 | contig 15807 bp, 17 predicted proteins | sample MGYA00242110_ERZ509012 | MGnify/ENA primary metagenome ERZ509012 (study PRJEB26280, sample SAMEA2338714) | human gut metagenome | biome: human gut; feature: human-associated habitat; material: faeces...
TTTGCGTGTGCGAGGTCAAAGGCGCTCGTTCCCTTGTCGCGGCGTGCGTTTATCCCCTTGACCGCGAAGGCACGGAAGTGTTCACCAACACCCCGAAAATCCTTGAATACAGAAAAACCACGGTCGAACTTATTCTGAGCGACCACGACTACAACTGCACGAGTTGCGTCCGAAACAGAAGTTGCGAACTTCAAGAACTTGCGCTTGAACTCGGCTGCGATTCCGAACGCTTCAAGGGCGAAAAATCGAATTATCCTGTTGATACGAGCACGTCGTATCTTATCCGCGACAACAACAAGTGCGTGCTTTGCCGTCGTTGCGTGGCAGCCTGCAAAGAATATCAGGCCGTCGCGGTTATCGGCGCAAACGCCCGCGGATTCGACACGCATATCGCTTGCGCGTTTGAAACCAACCTTTCGGACAATCCTTGCGTCGGCTGCGGTCAATGTATCGAAGTATGCCCCACGGGCGCACTTCGCGAAAAGGACGAAATCGACGACGTCATCCGCGACCTTGCGAACCCCGATAAGTACGTTATCGTCGGCACCGCTCCCGCAACGCGTGTTGGCATCGGCGAAGAATTCGGATATCCCGTCGGCAGCAATACCGAGGGCAAAATGGTTGCGGCACTTAGACGCCTCGGCTTCAACAACGTCTTTGACGTCGACTTCACCGCCGACCTTACCATTATGGAGGAAGGCTATGAGTTCCTCGGAAGAGTTACGAACGGCGGCGTGCTGCCTATGATGACTTCCTGCTCGCCCGGCTGGATTAAGTTTGTGGAACATTATTATCCCGAACTTATCCCCAACCTTTCTTCCTGCAAATCTCCGCAACAAATGTTCGGTTCTATCGCCAAATCCTATTGGGCGGAAAAGATGGGAATTCCCAGAGAAAAGCTGGTAGTCGTATCCATCATGCCCTGTCTGGCAAAAAAGTATGAATGTGCCCGCGATGAATTTAAAGTGAACGGTATTCCCGACGTAGATTATTCTATTTCCACCCGTGAACTGGCACGACTAATTAAACGTGCCAATATCGGGTTCCCTCTCGTACTGGACAGCCCATTCGACAACCCGATGGGTGAATCGACAGGTGCCGGTGTCATTTTCGGAACAACAGGTGGTGTAATGGAAGCCGCACTTAGAAGTGTATCAGAAATATTAACAGGAGAAGAATTGGAAAAAATAGAATTTAAAGAAATAAGAGGAGAACAAGGCATAAAAAGAGCAAGCCTAAAATTAGGAGAAAGAGATATAAAAGTAGTTGTTGCGCATGGACTGGGAAATGCCCAAACAATAATGGAAGAAATAAAATCTGGAAAAGCAGATTATCAATTTGTAGAAATAATGGCATGTCCAGGAGGATGTGTAATGGGTGGTGGTCAACCAATACATTCTTCTAAAGAAAGAGCTAAAACTGACATCAGAAAATTAAGAGCTGATTGTTTATATGATATTGATGAAAAAGCTACTATTAGGAAGTCACATGAAAATCCGGTGGTTAAGAAAATATATGAGGAATATTTAGGTGAAACTGGAGGAAATAGAGCTCATGAGTTATTACATACTAAATATGTGAAAAGAAAAAAGTATGATTAATTTAAAAGGGCTTTTCTTTAAATGAAAAGTGTGGTATAATATTAATTGTAGGAGGTAGCAAATATGTGGCAAATATGGTTAATTATAGCGATACTGTTTTTTATTTTAGAAATCTTCGATCCTGCCTTTTTACTATTTTGGTTAGGAATTGGAGCTTTAATAACAATGGTTGTAAGCATTTTTGTGGATAGTGTAGGTATTCAGATTGGAATATTTACTATTTCATCAATATTATTACTTTTTTGTACAAGATCTTTTGTTAAAAAATTTACTAAAAATGACACTACACCTACTAATGCATATTCTATTATTGGTAAAACTGGAATTGTTGTTAAAGAAATCAATTCTATAAAAGGAATTGGTCAAATAAAAGTCGATGGAGAGGTATGGTCTGCAAGAACTTTATCAGATGAAATTATTCCAGAAGGAGAATTGATTACTATTTTAAGAATAGATGGTGTAAAAGCAATAGTAGAAAAATCAAAAGATAAAAAAGATGAAGAATCAAAAGAAAAAACTATAGTTTAGATTATGTTAATATATTAAATGTATTATTTTAAGGAGGAAAAAATATGACAGTATTTTTTATAGTTTTATTAATATTAGTTTTGATAATTGCTTTCAAAACAATAAAAATTGTAAAACAATCAGAAGTTTATATCATTGAAAGATTAGGTAAATTCCACAAAGTAGCAGATGCTGGTTTAACAATAATTATACCATTTTTAGATCATGTTAGATCTGTTGTTAGTTTAAAACAACAAACTATGGATGTACCACCACAAGGAGTTATCACACATGATAATGTTACAATTACAATAGATACAGTTGTATTCTATAAAATTACAGATCCTGCAAAAGCAGTGTATGAAATTCAATCTTTAAAAAAGGGTATTGAGTATTTAGCTATTACAACAATTCGTGATATTGTTGGTAAAATGGATTTAGACCAAACATTTAGTTCACGCGATTCAATTAATGATCAATTAAGAGTATTATTAGATGAAGCTACAGATCAGTGGGGATGCAAAGTTGATAGAGTTGAAATAAAGGATATTACACCACCTGCAGATATTCGTGATGCAATGGAAAAACAAATGAATGCTGAAAGAAATAAAAGAGCATTAATTTTACAAGCAGAAGGTGAAAGACAATCTGCAATTACACTAGCAGAAGGTAAAAAAGAAGCAGCTATATTAGCTGCTGAAGCTGATAGAGAAGCTGCAATAAGAAGAGCTGCTGGTGAAGCTGAAGCCATTAAACAAGTTGCTGAAGCTAAAGCTCAAGAAATCTCTATGGTTTATGAAGCAATGATGAATTCAAATCCAAATGATAAATTGGTTCAATTAAAATCTTTAGAAACTTTAAAAGAAGTTGCTAATGGCGATGCCAATAAAGTATTTATACCTTTTGAAGCTACATCTGCTTTAAGTGCCTTAGGCTCAATGAAGGAAATTTTAAAAGATGACAAGAAAAAAGCGGATAAATAATATCTGTTAAAAACGATATTATTTTACATAAAACATTGCAATGAATAGAAAGATATGGTATTATAAAAGAACAGCAATATGCTGAATTATAAAACAAAGGAGTTCGGAAAAATGAAACGGACATTAAAATTTAAGCCAGAAAACCAATACTGTATCAATAACAATGTAACAATAACTGATATAGTAAAAGCGTATGAAACAGGCGAAACAGTTACAGGAATAGTAGTATATTATAATCCTTCTAAAAAAACTGTAACAGTTGATTTGGGAAACAACATTTTTGGAACTATGTCATGGGATGAAGTTACAATTTATGAATTTTCATATCCAAAGATTGAAGTTGTCAGAGATGTACCTCGGCAGATTTTATCAATTCTTTACAAGAAAATAAGATGTAAAATAATTGATCTTGATATATCTAAAAATCATATTTTTCTTTCAAGAAAGAAAAATATGTTAGAAGTTTTTTTAGAAATACGCAAGAATTTTATGTGTATCTACGAAGGAGAAGTAATAAGTAAATATAAATATGGTAATTTTTATGATATTGGAGATGGAATATTGGCTTTCTGCCATATCACTGAATATACCTATACATTTATTAAAGACCTAGGAACTTGGACATCAATAGGTGAGATTTCAAAATTGAAATTATGCAGTATAAGTGAAAATTTTAAAATCCGTTGTAGTAGAAAAGAAGCTGTTAATTCTGAAGAAGGCTATTCGTTTTATAAGCGTTCACAAATTGTAATTGTAAGGTTGTCAGAGCCAATATACTCAGAAGGAAAAATAACAGGATATTTTGCAGAAATAAATCCTGCTGTTATGGGTATAGCAGATATTGGAGACAAACAATGCTTTAAAACAGGAGATGTTGTTACAGCCGTTATAAAAAAAGTTGAAGTGGAAAAACGAAAAATTAAATTAAATATTATAGTATAAAATTTCAAGAAAATAGGCTTAAACTAAAAAATCCCAAGATTAAAAAAAATCTGGGATTTTTTTAGTTAACATATTGATTAATTAGCTAATAAATGATATTATATATGCAATAATTTAAAAACTAATAAAAAAGCAAAGTAGATTAACATCTAAATTATTTACAGAGAATTAGGAATTAGCTGAGAACCTAATATAATTTGTTATTTGAAATTTCACTTTTTTGGTCTTTTATTGAAATTATAGTAATTAATAATTATAAAAAAGTAGGTAAAAGCGGTTTAGTATCGTTAAAACTAGAATAAGGTTATTTGTCAGAAAATGAAAATAACAAATTTAGGTGGTACCACGAGTCATTTCGTCCTAGAAATAGGATTGAAATGACTTTTTTGAGTTATTTAGAAGGGGGTAATGAAAAATGAAACAAGCAATTGAAAACATTAGACAACAGTCAATTTTAGAAATTGAAAATTCAAAAGATTTAAAAGAATTAAATGACATAAGGGTAAAGTATTTAGGTAAAAAAGGAGAACTAACTTCTGTTTTAAGAGGAATGGGTGCTTTATCAGCAGAAGAAAGGCCTATTATTGGAAGTTTAGTAAATGTTGTTAAAAATGAACTTGAAGAATTAATTTCAGGAAAAGAAGAACAATTCAAACAAGAAGAAATGAATAGAAAATTAGAAAGTGAAAGAATAGATATAACACTACCAAGTAAAAAAATAAAAAGAGGAAGCAAACATCCAATAAATAGAACAATAGAAGAAATTGAAGATTTATTTGTATCTATGGGATATGATGTAATTTCAGGACCAGAGCTTGAAACAGATGAATATTGTTTTGAAAGATTAAATTTGCCAGAAGGGCATCCTGCAAGAGATATGCAAGATAGTTTTTATATAACAAATAAATATTTATTAAGAACTCAAACATCTGCAGTTCAAGCAAGAACAATGATAGAAAAAGGTGGAAAAGAACCTATTAGAATGATTTGCACAGGAAAAACATATAGAAGAGAAGATGATGCAACACATTCACATCAATTTAATCAAGTAGAAGGGTTAGTTATAGATAAAAAAGAAAATAATGTTTCTTTAGCAGATTTAAAAGGAACTTTAGAAGTATTTGTTAGAAAAATGCTAGGAGAGAATTCTGAATTAAGATTTAGACCAAGTTATTTCCCATTTACAGAACCATCATATGAAGTAGATGTATCTTGCTTTAATTGTGGTGGAAAAGGTTGCCCATTATGTAAAAAAACAGGATGGATTGAAATTTTAGGAGCTGGAATTGTTCACCCAAATGTTTTGAAAATGAATGGATATGATCCAGAATTATATGGCGGTTTTGCTTTTGGTACAGGTATTGATAGATTAGCTATGTTTAAATATGGAATTACTGATGTGAGATATTTATATGGTAATGATTATAGATTTTTAAGTCAATTTGATAGAAAAGATTGATTCATACAAACATATCTAATAATAAAAATGAAAAAATCAGATAAGTCTTTTGTTATAATTATTATAATGGGACTTAGTGGAAAAAAGGAGAGGTTAAAAAATGAAATTAAGTACAAACTTTTTAAAAGATTATGTAGATATAGATGTTCCTGTAAAAACTTTGGCAGAAGATATGACAAGGGTTGGAAATGAATATGATTATGCAGGAAATTTTATAGAGGCTACAAATTTAGTAATTGGTGAAATAAAAAAATGTGAAGAACACCCAGATTCAGACCATTTACATGTATGTAAAGTTGATATTGGAGATGAAGTATTACAAATAGTTTGTGGTGCTCCAAATGCAAGAAAAGGAATAAAAGTTATAGTAGCATTACCAGGTGCAATACTTCCAGGAGATATTACAATAAAAAAAGGTTTTATTCGTGGAGTTGAATCAAATGGAATGATGTGTTCAATGGCTGAACTTGGTTTAGAATCTAAATTTTTAACACAAGCAGATAAAGAAGGGATTCATGAATTACCTCAAAATGCTCCTGTTGGGGAGGATCCAATTGAATTTATGAACATGAATGATGGAGTTATTGATTTTGAATTAACAGCTAACCGTGGAGATTTATTAAGTATACTAGGAATGGCATATGAAACTGGAGCAATATATAATAAACCTGTTAAAACAATAAATTTAAAACATAGTGAAGAAGGGTATAATATAACAAATTCATTTAAAATAGATATTCAAACAAATAATTGTAGTTTATTTTTAGCTAAAAAAGTTGAAAATGTAACTGTAAAAGAAAGTCCTACATTCATAAAAAATAGACTAATGGCTTGTGGAATTAGACCAATTAATAATGTTGTTGACATAAGCAATTATGTAATGCTTGAAGTAGGTCAACCTTTACATTTTTATGATGCTGATAGATTAGGAAATAAAATGATAGTAAGAATGGCTAGTAATGGCGAGAAACTAACTACTTTAGACAATATAGAAAGAACATTAGATGAAAATGACATAGTAATTGCAACACCAGAAAAGTCAATAGGATTAGCAGGAGTAATGGGTGGATTAGATACAGAAGTAGAAAAATTCACTAAAAATATTATAATTGAATCTGCAATTTTTGATGGTGTAAAAGTTAGAAAAACTTCAAAAAAAGTTGTTAGAAGTGAAGCAAGTAATCGTTTTGAAAAAGGCTTGGATCCAAACAGAACATATATGGCGGTAGAAAGAGCATGCCACCTATTAGAAAAATATGCTGATGCAACAATTATCTCAGGTTTATGTGTTTATGATAGAACAGAAAAACAAGATAAAGAAATAAGAATAACAGTTGAAAATATAAATAGAGTTCTAGGTACAAATCTTTCAGAAGACGATGTAATAGATGTTTTCAAAAGACTTAAATTTACAGGATATGCAGAAGATGGAAATATTAGAGTATTAGTTCCTAGAAGAAGATTAGATATAAATATAAAAGAAGATTTAATTGAAGAAGTTGGACGTATTTATGGGGTTGATAATATAAAAGGGAAATTACCAATTCTTCCAATGAAATCAGGTTCATATGATAAGACAACAAGAGAAATTAGAAATAAAATGATGTCTTTAGGATTAAATGAAACTCTAACATATGTATTAGTAAATGAAAATGAAGCTAAAAAATATACAACAGATAGTTTTGAAATTCTAAAATTATTAGACCCATTAACAGAAGAAAGAAACACTTTAAGATATAGTATGATTCCTTCAATGGTTAAAACATATGAATATAATAAAGCTCGTAATATAAAAGATATATCTATATTTGAAATAGGAAAAGGGTTCTTCAAAAAAGGTGAGGAATACGGTGAAAACAGCAAATTATGTGTATTAATGACTGGGGAATATTATTTAGGATTAGGCAATAGAAAAAATGTTGATTTTTATATTATAAAAGGAATAGCAGAAGAAATTTTAGATTATTTAGGATATGGAAATAGATATAGTTTTGTGCATCCACAAAATTTGGCGAAAGAATTTCATCCAGGGCAAAGTGCTGAAATCTCAGTTAATAATGATATAGTAGGTATTATAGCAAAATTACATCCACAAGTAACTAAAGATGATGTATTTGTTATGGAAATTAATTTAGATAAATTATTAGCAAAAAGAGTTGGAAAAATGAAGTATAAAGAAATTTCAAAATTCCCAAGCATAAAAAAAGATGTTGCTTTTGTTATGGATAAAAATATTGAGTCAAAAGAAATAGAAACAATTATAAAAAAAGCAGGAGGAAATCTACTTACTAATATCGAAGTTTTTGATGTATACACTGGAGAAAATGTTGGAAAAAATGAAAAATCTATAGCGTATAATTTAACGTTTACAGATAGCAAAAAAACATTAACTGAAGAAGAAGTTATAACTGTATTTGAGAAAATTATAAATATGGTAGAAAGTAAAAGTGAAGCCAAATTAAGAGCATAGTGAAAAGCATACTATAGTTTTATATGTAGTATTGTTAATGATAATGCAGTAACACAAGAAAAATTAGTATTTAATACTTTTACTTACTATAAAATATAAATCTTAAATAAGAGAGAAAAAAATAAATTTATAGTAAAAAATATTGAAAAAGAACAAATTTTGTGCTAACATAATTATGTAGATAAAAACAAAGGAGGGCATAATTATGTCAAAAGGAAATAATTTTTTTGTAAAAGTAATGGCAGGAATTTTAGCAGGGCTAATGGTTGGTTCTATGTGTTTCACATTAGTTGCATGTTTAATTAAATAATATATAATAAACTTGAACAATATAGAAATTAAAATAAATTATAAATATAAAAAAAGGAGAATGTTAGAAAAAAATCTAACATAAAAGTAACAAAATATGATAGATAATTTTATGGAAAATATAAACACATATTTTCAAAAAAATATAGTAGAATATGTTCAGGAATTATATCAATATCCAATAAAATTAATTCCATTAATATTAGATCTTGCAATTGTAATTTTCCTTATTTATAAGTTTATAAAATCATCTAAAAAAACTAGGGTTTGGCAATTGCTAAAAGGAATAGCATTATATATAATAATAACCGCACTAAGTTCAATATTGCATTTACAAATATTGAAGTTTATATTAACTTCCTTTTTGTCGTATGGTGTTATAGCATTAATTGTAATTTTTCAGCCAGAATTAAGAAGAGCATTAGAACAGCTTGGAACTAACAAATTAACTAAATTTTTTGGGATCGAAAAAGATTTAGAAACAAAGAAAAAGGAAGATATTTATAAAATTCTTATTGCTGTAAATGAACTTGCTAAAACAAAAACGGGAGCTTTAATAGTAATAGAAAGAGATATTAAATTACAAGATATAATAGACACTGGTATAAATATTAATTCAGATGTATCACCACAACTATTAGCTAATATATTTGTTCCAAATACACCTTTGCATGATGGAGCTGTTATAATTAGTGAAAATAGAATTATGGCAGCAGCATGTATTTTACCACTAGCAAGTGATAATGATATTTCAAAAGCTTTAGGAACAAGACATAGAGCAGCACTGGGAATGGCAAAAGAAACGGATAGCATAGTTATAATTGTTTCAGAAGAATCTGGAAAAGTTTCTGTTGCTAAAGATGGTAAATTAATTATTGATATTAATGAAGATAATTTAAGGTTGTTATTGCTTGATAATATAAATGGTAAAGATACTTCAATAGTTAATGGAGTTGATAAATTCAAGAAAAAAATAGTCAATAAAAAGGTAGACCAAAACTAAGATTTTGGTCTATGTTTTTAAATTAGGAAAATAAAATATAATATAATATTATAAAAAATATAAATTTACTAAAAACACTACAATATTAAAAGGAATGTGAGGAACATTATGAGAAATATAAAACTAACAATAGAATATGATGGAAAAGACTTTAATGGCTGGCAAAAACAGCCTAATAAACTAAATATTCAAGGTGAGATAGAAAGGGCAATAAAAGAAATTACTAAAGAAGAAAAAATAGAATTAAATGCATCAGGTAGAACAGATGCAGGAGTTCATGCATTAGGGCAAGTTGCGAATTTTAAAACAAATTGTAATATTCCTGTTGAAAAAATTCCTATTGCAATTAATTGTAAAGTAAAGAAATCTATTGTTATTAAAAGTGCGCAAGAAGTTGAAGAACGATTTCATAGCAGATATAATTGCAAACAAAAAACATATAGATATATAATTAATAATTCTGAATATGGAAGTGCTATTTACAGAAATCAAGAGTATCATGTACCTATAAAATTAAATATAGAAAAAATGAAAAAGGCTATAAAGTATTTTGAAGGGGAACATGATTTTAAAGGATTTAAAGCAAGCGGTACAAGTAGTAAAAATAGTATAAGAAAAATTTTCAGTACTAATATTGAACAAAATGGGGATAGAGTTTTTATTGAACTTACTGGTAGTGGATTTTTATATAATATGGTTAGAATTATTTCTGGAACTCTAATCGATGTAGGTTTAGGGAAAATAAATGCTGAGGATATACCTGAAATTATATTATCTGGAGATAGACAAAGAGCAGGAAAAACATTACCACCACAAGGGTTGTACTTAGTTAAGGTTGAATATTAAATATTGAATATCAAATATTAATATTTAGTAATAGCTAATATAGTAACATAAAATATTCACTATTCATATTATATATAAAAAAATGATAGGAGAAATGTGTATGAATAATTTATTAATATTTTTTGCTATTCCTGTTGCAACTATAATATTAGCAATTGTCTTACAGAAAATTCTAAAATGCCCATTATTAGTAGCGGCAACATTTTTTGCTATATTCCTAATAGTAACATTTGCTGCATTTGATGAAAGCTTTTTAGTATTTGCAATTTTATATACGTTATTAGCGTTAATAACTGCTTTAATTGTAAGATTTATTTGTTGTTTAATACAAAATAGTGATAATTCATGTATAAATGGAGATGCCATGCAAAATAATTGTATGTGCGAAAATAACAATAGTGATAATGATGATGATAATAACTGCGGATGTAACAATAACTCAAATAGTTGTGGATGTAACAGAAGTCGTTTCCAAAGTAACCAATATTTTTCCAGAAGATATATGATGAGAAGATAAATTGTGTAAAAATTAATAAAATTGGGTAATCTATATTTAGGTGATTTTATGAAAACAAAAAAGAAACTAAAAATAAAGCCAATTTTATTAATTTTATTTTTTTTAACCATATATGTATATATATGTAATATAACCCTTTTACCAAATAATATTATAATTTTTCAGGGTGAAGAATTAAATTTGAAAACAATATATGGATTAAAAGTAAATCATAAAAACAGCAATATTAGTAATTATAAAGCAATGCAAACATCAACTAATCTATCTGAAAAGGTAGGGGAAAATATAGGAACTATAAACCTTAGTTTAGATTTATTTGGAACCATTCCATTAAAAGAAATTGATGTAAATGTATTGCCACGAACAAAGGTAATTCCGCTAGGAAATTCAATAGGATTGAAATTGTATACAAACGGAGTTTTAGTAGTAGGAATGTCAGAAATTAAGGGAATAGATAATATTAATTATAAACCATATGAAAATTCGGGAATAGAAGAAGGAGATATGATAATACAAGTAAATAATATAGCAGTAAGAAATACAGATGAACTAATTAAAAATGTAAATAAATCTAATGGGGCTGAAATAAAGATTGTATATATAAGAGATAATGATAAGTTAACAACAAATATAATACCCACAAAAACAGCAAATGATGAATACAAATTAGGATTATGGGTAAGAGATGCTGCAGCACGGTGTTGGTACTGCCACATTTTATGAACCATCAACAGGAATGTTTACAGCACTAGGACATGGAATAACAGATATAGACACTGGGGAGATTGTTGAAATAGCAAATGGTGAGTTAACAACAAGTACAATAGTTGCAATAAAAAAAGGTGAAAAAGGAAATCCACGGTGAAGTAAGAGGTACAATAGAAACAGGGTTAAAGATAGGTGAGGTATACAAAAATGGTGCTTTTGGAATATCTGGAAGTATAACTAATAAAGGTAATTTAAATTTGTTATCCTCAAATGAAATGGAAGTAGCATTAAGAAGTGAAATACAAGAAGGAAAGGCATATATGATTTGTGAACTGGAAAATGGCAAAAAGGAAAAATATGAAATAGAAATTGAAAAAAAATATATAAGTAATAATTATGATAATAAAAGTATGCTAATTAAAGTAACAGATGAAAAACTTTTAGAAAAAACTCGGCGGAATAATTCAGGGGATGAGTGGCTCTCCTATAATACAAAATGGAAGATTTGTACGGAGCAGTAACACATGTCCTGGTTCAAGACCCTACTAGAGGATATGCAGTATTTGCAGATATGATGATTAGGCAAATGAGAGAAAGTTATTAAAAAGTCATATAAATAATAAAAAGGTTAATGTATTGAAATAAATTCTGAACAGTGTGATTAGAAATACATTAATCTTTTAAAAGTATTTTTTTATTTTATATAGACATCATTTCATCCACATGTTAAAATAAAATCATGGAGATGATTGCATGGAACAAAAAAAGAAAAGTGGATGTGGATGCTTTTTAAGTATACTTATTATAATATTATTAATTATAATAATAAGCATGTTATTATTATATAGTATAAATCCAAGTAAAATAAAAGAGAGTATAACTAATTTAACTGAAGAAATACAAGAGTACATAAATGAATTAAATAGTAACAAATCAGTAGAAGATAATTTAGTATTTCCAGAAGAAGAGAAACTAACTGAAGCACAAAAGTATTATTATTATCAACAATTAAGTGATACTGCTAAGAAAATTTATGTAACAATAGAAAATAATATTGAAAAGTTAAAAAATGGAGAAGATAATATTCCGTTACCAGCTAGTTTAAATGATATTGCAAAATCTAATGAAAATGGTAAAGAGTTAATAGCTGTAGAATTCCAAAATGCATGGGATGCATTTATTACTGATAAATCAGAATTTTTTTACTTAGATAGTAGTAAGGTATGTTTAGTAAGTAAAATTACTACTAGAGGTTCAAGTACTAATTATGAGTTTTTTATCAGTAAAGGTGAAAATGAGAATTATTTTATAAATGAATTTAATAGTAAAGAAAAAGTAGAAATTGCAATAAATAAAATTCAAAATACTAAATCAGAAATACTAAAAAATGCTAATGGAAATAATTATGACAAAATGTTATATATACATGATTGGATTGTAGATAACACCAAATATGATACATCAAATGGAGCAAATACATCTAATATATATGGATGCTTAGTAAACAATTTGGCTATTTGTGAGGGATATGCTAGGACATATAAATATTTATTAGATGAGCTAAATATACCATGTATTTTAATATCGGGCACAGCTGTTGATGAAAATGGTAATACAGAACGTCATGCTTGGAATTATGTGTATATTAAGAATAATTGGTATGCAGTAGATACAACTTGGGATGATCCAATAATTATAGGAAATGGAAAGTTAACAGATAGAATTAAATATAAATATTTTCTAAAGGGGAAAAAATTTATTGATAAGGATCATACTACAGTTGGTCAGATAACAAAAAATGGATTTAAATTTTCATATCCAGAATTGGCGGAAGAAAATTTAATATAATTAATTACAAAACAAAAGCATAAAAGAGTTAATTGAAATGAACCCAAATTATTAAACAAAAATTTTAATAAATGGGTTCATATTAATTGGCTTTTTATTCATCCTTGGGTTCAATAAGCATTTTTGCAATATTAGTAACAGTGCCAGCTCCCAAAGTTAAGACTAAGTCATTATTAAGTGCGTGTGACTTAATAAAACTAGTTATATCATCAAAACTTGAGATATAATAAGCTTTTCTTCCTAATTTTTGTATTTCATCAACCAGATTTTTTGAATTAACATTATATGTGTTAACTTCACGAGCTGCGTATATATCAGTTATAATAATATTATCAAATAATGTTAAAGCCTTTGCAAAATCTAATAATAAATTTTTAGTTCTACTATAAGTATGTGGTTGAAAAATTACCCAGGATTTATTATAAGATTTATTTTTCAAAGCACTAGCAGTAGCTCGTATTTCAGTAGGATGATGAGCATAATCATCATATACACAAACATGATTTCCAAAGTCTCCGACATATTCAAATCTTCTATGGGCACCTGTGAATTTTAACAAACCATTTTTTATTTGTTCTTTATTTAAACCATACATATGGCAAACACCAATGCAGGCAAGTGCGTTTAAAACATTATGCATACCTGTAATAGAAAGAGAAATAGTTTTATAAAAAGTATCATTATAGTATACATCAAAAGTAGGAAATCCGTTTTTGTTAAAATTAATATTACGAGCTACAAAATTAGCCTTTTGATTATTAATACCAAATGTTACAGTTTTTGCTTCTGTGCATTTTGATAATTTAACACAATTTGGGTCATCACTGTTTATAACTAATAAACCATTTGCAGGTAAAAGCTTAACATATTTTTGAAAAGCCAAAATTATATGTTCCATGTCTTTAAAGTAATCTAAATGATCATTGTCTATATTTAATATTACTTCTGTTTTTGGATAAAATTTTAAAAAGCTTTCAACATATTCACATGCTTCTATAATAAAATATTCACTGTTTCCTAATCTATAATTTCCATTTATTTGTTTTAAAAACGCTCCAACCTGAATAGTAGGATCTAATTTTCCTTCAAGGAAACAGCTTGATATCATTGATGTAGTAGTAGTTTTTCCGTGAGTACCTGATATACAAATTGTATCATTAAATACTTTGGTAAGTATTCCTAAAAAGTCTGCTCTTTCAATTGTTGGAATATATAGTTTTCTTGCTTGAACAAGTTCAGGATCTTCTTGGCTTATGGCTGCTGTGTAAACAACTAAATCTGCTCTTGAAACATTTTCTATATCATGTCCTATTTTTACTGGTATTCCATGTGATATTAAATCATCTGTATATTCAGATTGTGATGCATCAGAACCTGTAATACTAAATCCCCAATGGTTTAATATTTCGGCAATACCGCTCATGCTTACTCCACCGATACCAATCATATGTATTTTCCTATATTTTTCTAATTCTTCTAAATTAGCCAAATTAAACACTCTCCTTCTATTGTAAATATATTCTATGGGTAAATATTTTGTTACATTATATATAAATAATGTGCATATTTCAATAGTTTTATTCAAATTTTGTGAAGAAAGAGTTACTATTTAACACTTAGCTAATACTTTTGCAATTATTAGCTAATATTGAAAAAAATAAATTTGAGAAATTTTGTAAAAAAAAGAAGGAAAAAAAATGTTTATGATGAATAATATATTAGTATGTGTAATATAATATATGCATACTAAAATAAACATAAAACAATTGGAAGGCGGTGCTCTAGAATGCAAATAACAGATGTGCGTTTAAAAAAGGTGAATTCAGGAAGCAGAATGAAAGCAGTTGCTTCAGTTACATTTGATAATGAATTTGTTGTTCATGAAATCAAAGTTATCGAAAGTCAAAAAGGATTATTTATTGCTATGCCTAGCAAAAAGAGATTAAATGGTGAACATAAAGATATAGCTCACCCAATTAATCCTGAGACAAGAGAAAAAATAGAAAAAGCTATATTTGAAGCATATAACAATGCTCCAGAACCAGAAGAAACAGCAACTGTTGCTGAAGAAACTGAAGAAGTAGCAGAATAATAAATTAAAGAACACTTTCAGGTAAAGTGTTCTTTTTGTAAAGGATTTTTACATTTTTGTAACTTTTACAACTGTTTAGAAAAATAACTATACATAGAAAATTTTTATGGAAAAATAGAAGCAACCATAAATAATGGTTGCTTAAAACTATTAATAAACTTCTTTTAGGTCTCCACAGGAGGTCCAAATTCGTTTGGCAAGTTCATATTCTTTAACCTTTATGGTACATTTACCATTATCATCTATAGAAGGTATAATGGTTCGTAATGTTTTATGCTTGGATTTTAATTCCTCGAAATAAATTTGAATTACAGGAATGACAAAATAGTTTCCTGATTTCTTATAAATTCTGTCAAAAAGTTCGATCATTTGAAAAATCTCCTTATAATATTATTGTATGGTCTTGACCATATGCAGATATACATAATATCATATAATTACGCATATGTCAATATTTATTTCAAAAAAGATAGTGTCAATATTTTTCGGGAAAATATAAAAAAAAATATACATAATCCCAAA
>ENA-ORNF01002064-ORNF01002064.1-human-gut-metagenome-genome-assembly--contig:-NODE-2064-length-15764-cov-3.583105_pt1 | contig 15764 bp, 9 predicted proteins | sample MGYA00242110_ERZ509012 | MGnify/ENA primary metagenome ERZ509012 (study PRJEB26280, sample SAMEA2338714) | human gut metagenome | biome: human gut; feature: human-associated habitat; material: faeces...
TGGACGGCCACCGCATCTTTATGGGCCCTGAGGAGAGTATGCAGATCCAGGCAAACCTGGGTTCCACCATTGCAATGGCCTTTGATGAGTGCGTAGAAAATCCCGCAGAGTATAGTTATGCAAAAGATTGCCATTTGAGAAGAAAATAATAATCGGGGACAAAAAAACAGATAGGCTATTGTGTGCTACCTTGAAAATAAGCATTATTTTTGTGCAACTAACTATATAGTCATTATACGCATGAACAAACACATATTGTCATTCTACCTTTTTTTCTGCCTTTTTCTTTTTCCCCCTTTGGTCGAAGCAATTGCCGGCTGGAATAGCTTTATCGTCAATTTTGATAAAAGTGTTTATGGTAAGGGGACCCAGACTTGGCAGATAGCACCCTATGATGACAAGTGGGTATATTTCGCCAACAAGAACGGTATGGTGCAATTTGATGGCAATGTCTGGAATGTGTTTCCATTGAACAATGCTTCCGATGTGCGTTCCGTTCTGGCTTCTGCCACCCAAAAAAGAATTTATGTGGGGGGCATCAATGAATTCGGCTATTATGAACCGGATACGGACGGTTCTTTGGCCTATCATTGCATGTCCGATACTTTGGAGAGTTCCGTTCGTTTTCTTGGAAATGTGTGGGGCATCCATGAGACAGACAATATCTTGTATTTCCAAGGGGACGGGTGCGTGGTGAAGTACCTGAACGGCAAATATACCGCCATTGAAATGAATGCCAAGATAGACTGTTCCAATATGGTCAATGGTATTCTTTACATCGGTACGGACAGAGGCGTATGGCTTTTGGTTGGAAACACTTTTTTCCCTCTTCAGGGTGCCGATGCGTTGGCTTCCAAGCGTATTCGTGGCATTATACCTTATAAGAAAGGTGTTCTGGTGGTGACTGCATACAACGGACTTTACTATTGTGACGGGCGTACGATGGAACCGTTTGTCACCGGTGCCGAAGAGTTTATGCGTGAGAATGAAGTCTTTTGCGTAGCCAAAAAGGATGATAAGATTGCCTTGGGAACCATTCATAAAGGATTGGTACTGGTGGATTGCAGCACCATGCAACTGAAATATTTCAATGAGAACAACGGCTTGCGTAACAATACGGTGCTTTCTGTCTCCTTCGATACAACCGGAAACCTCTGGGCCGGTCTGGATAGCGGCATTGACTACGTCTGTCTGAGTTCTCCTTTTACGAATCTCTATTCCTATCCTTATTCCTACGGCACGGGATATACGGCGGCGGTAGGCGGCTATCTTTATTTAGGCACCAATCGGGGGCTGTATTACACTTCTTATCCGGTACAGATGAACGGCGATTTGCCGGATATCCGTCCGATGCCCCAATCCAGCGGACAGGTCTGGAACCTTTGCCGTATAGGTGATGAACTCTTCTGTCTGCACGACCGTGGTATTTTCCTTATCAATGGTACTTCCGTAAAACGTGTGACGGATATTGCCGGCGCCTGGTGTTGCCAACTTGTGGCAGGACGTACGGACCTTATGTATGTCGGGGTATATAACGGTATTTATTTGGTTGGGAAAAAGAATGGAGAATGGCAGGTGGTTGGCAAGATTGAGGGTGTGAACGATTCTTGCCGTCTTTTTGAGCAGGAAAGTGATAAGGTGATTTGGGTGTATAATACAGACCACGTTACCCGTGTGGATTTGGATAATGATTTGACAAAAGCTGTCCGTATAAAGGAATATAGCGCGAAGGATGGTTTCCCGGTAGGACGTGATATGTATATAGCGAAGATAGAAGACCGGGTGTATTTTGCCACTCCCCGGGGAATCTATAAGCATAATCCTCATAAAGATGTCATGGAGCCTTGTCCGGATATGAACAACCTTTTGAATGGCACCACGGCCTATTCGCATATTTTGGAGTATCACGATAAGTTGATAAGTTTGAGCCCTCACGAAATCTGTATTGCCAATCTGGGTACCTATAAGCGGGGGGCGAATACAAGCATTAATCCCATCCAGCAATCGCTGATTGAACTGGTACCCGGTTTTGAAACGATTATTCCTCTTTCAGATTCGCTGATGGTGGTTCCTAATGAAGGAGGTTTCGCTTTGTTCAGTATCCCGGCCGTAAGGGAGCGTCAGGATCGTAGCCATTCCTTATATATAAGGAACATGTATCTGTCCTATCCCAAGGATTCATTGGTATATACCGCAAACTTTTTAGGAGAGAAGCCGGTTCCGGTGATAGCTTATTCCATGAATTCCGTTCGTTTTGACTATGCCCTTTCTCTCTTTGCGGTAGGAGATGATGTCCGTTTTCAATATCGTCTGAATAAGGGGAGCTGGTCCGATTTTACAACGGTACGCACCAAGGAGTATAGTAATCTGTCGGAAGGTGAATATACGTTTGAAGTTAAGGCGGTCTTTCCTGACGGTACGACATCATCGGATACAATTGCTTTCCGTATACTTCCGCCGTGGTATCGTAGTGCTGCTGCATACGTTTGTTATATCATCTTGGCTTTGCTTGCCTTATGGTATGTCTATCGTTGGGATGATGTCCGTGTGAAACGGAAGAAACAGCAGGCGGTAATCGAGAAAGATAAAGAGTTGCACGATATGGAAAGGGAGTACGAAGAGGAGAAAGCCCGTCAGGAAAAGCAGATTATGCAGCTGGAGAAAGAAAAATTGGAATACGATTTGCAACATAAGAGTCAGGAAATGGCCAATCTGATGATAAACTTTGTCCGTAAGAATGAAATGCTGACTGAAATCAAGTCAGAGATACTTAAAGTATCCGCCTTGCTGAAGGGTGAGGGGGCTCGGGAAGGAAAACAGCAACTCATACTTATTAATAATAAAATAGACGGTAATATACAGAGTGATGAGGTTTTGAAGCGTATTGAAGACCAGTTCGATTTGATACATAACAATTTTATGAAACGTCTTCATGCCAAGCATCCTGAACTTTCCCACAACGAACGCATGATGTGCGCTTATCTAAAGATGAATCTTTCCACGAAAGAAATAGCACCTCTGCTGAACATTTCGGTTCGTGGAGTTGAAACAATCCGTTATCGTCTTCGTAAGAAGTTCGCTTTAGAGAGAGAGGATAGTTTGACGGATTATTTAAGCAATAAACTGTAGCCTTTAGATATTAACTTCCTTTAAAAGAAGGAAGAGTATGAAAGGGAGGAATGTTAAATTTCTCCCTTTTGTGTTATATAACATGTTGTGACGTAATACTTAAAAGTATATATTAATTATTGATTATTAGTAAGTTATTTGCTGATGACGTATTGATAACGTATTTGAATTTCAGATTTGACGTATTTAAGAATGATTGTTTCTTATTTGTTTTATTGCATTTTACTCTATGTTTGCACTGTTCGATTGAGAACAAAACCGAGAAACGTTAATCTTAATTTAGTAAAACTTATGAAAAAGTTATTATCAGTTTTATTTCTGTTAAGCTTTACCTTGGCTTCTGTATATGCCCAAAATATACAGGTAAAAGGTACAGTGGTAAGCGGTTCGGATAATGAACCGTTGCCTGGAGTAAATGTGGTAGTTAAAGGAACTACCAATGGTGGAATTACTGATTTGGACGGTAATTTTACATTGTCGGTTCCTGCCGACGCAACACTTTCTATTACCTATATTGGTTTTAAGTCGCAAGAAGTAGCGGTAAATGGAAAAAATTCCTTGAAAATAGTTCTTCAGGAAGATTCAGAAACGCTGGACGAAGTAGTAGTGGTGGGGTATGGTGTTCAGAAAAAAAGTGATGTGACTGGTGCTATGGCACGTGTTGGTTCTGAAGAATTGAATACAAGACCTGTGAACAATGCTTTTGAAGCCTTACAAGGCAAAGCTGCCGGTGTAGATATCACCTCAAGTGAACGTCCGGGTACTGTAGGATCAATCCGTATTCGTGGTAACCGATCTATCAGCGCATCATCAGACCCTCTGTATGTAGTAGATGGAGTTCCTTTGAGTGCTGGAGGAATTGAAACGATCAATCCGCGTGACATAGAATCCATTGATATCTTAAAGGATGCCTCTTCTACAGCTATTTACGGTTCTCGTGGTGCCAATGGTGTCATATTGATAACTACCAAACGCGGTAAAGCGGGTAGACTCGCTTTAAACTACTCAGGTTCTGTCACATTAGAAAACCTAAAAGACAAATCACCTGCCATGAGTGCAAGCGATTATATTACCTGGCGCCGTTGGGCTTATTATAACTCAGATCCGGTAAACAATCCTCGCGGTGACCAACCTAACTACGATAAAGACCAAATTTATTTCGCAGCATCAGGTGATCCCGCAGCTTTGGCAAATGTAAATAAAGGTTGGAGTAACGGTACTTGGGATGGAAGTAAAGTAACAGATACCGACTGGGCAGACATAGTGACCCAAACAGGTATCACTCATGAACACACCATCAGTGGTAGTGGCGGTAACGAAACTGCGCAAGCTTTCTTCTCTGTTGGTTACCTGAATAATCAAGGAACTCAGAAAGGACAGGAATATGAACGTTATAATTTTTCAATGTCTGTCGATTTACAAGTAAAACCTTGGTTTAAAATGGGCGGATCTATCAACGGTTCATGGGCGGTTCAAGACTATGGTTATTCCCGTACCGGACAATCTTCAGGCTCGGGCCCTGTTGATATATATAGCGCGGCAAAAGCTATTCCACGCTTTGGTGTTCCTTATGATGAAGAAGGAAATATCATTACCAACCCCTGTGGCTCCACCACCAATGTTTATACTGTAATTGACGAATGGAATAAGTCAACCGATAACCGCCAAACTTTCCGTGCACTAGGCAGCTTTTACGGACAATTTGATTTTGGGAAAATATGGGCACCTCTAGAGGGACTAAGCTATAAAATCTCTTTCGGTCCTGATTTCCGCCACTATCGTCAAGGTATTTTTATCAGCAAAGACTCTGCCGTGAAAATGGGCTCAAAAAACTATGCTAAATATGCAACAGATCGTTACTTGTCATGGACACTGGATAATCAGATCAACTATAACAAGACATTCGGCAAACATAACTTAGGCGTAACCTTATTGCAATCAGCTTCCAAATATAATAAAGAAAGTGGTTCCGAAAGTGCTAACGCCATCCCTAATGAAAATTTTGAATGGTACAACATGGGCAGTGTAGATATTACTGATGCAGCAACTTATGGTGCTGGTATGAGTACTGGTATGTCTGAGAATCAGTTGGCATCGTACATGGCACGTGTAAACTACGCATACAACGACCGTTATTTATTGACTGTATCCGGACGTTATGACGGTTCTTCCGTATTAGCAGACGGGCACAAATGGAGTTTCTTCCCTTCTGCCGCCTTGGGCTGGCGCATTGACCAAGAAGACTTCATGAAAGATATTTCTTGGATAAACCAGTTAAAACTTCGTTTCGGTTTGGGAACAACTGGTAACTCAGCTGTAAGTGCATATTCTACATTAGGTAACATCCAGTCATTCTATGTACCTTTTGGCTCTACTCTGACCCCTGCTTATGCTACTAATGAACCTTATTACACTTCTTCTCAAGTAAAAATGGCAAATAAAAATTTAGGTTGGGAAAAGACAACACAATATAACTATGGTATAGATTTCAGTTTCTTGAATGGACGTATCAGCGGTTCAATGGATATTTATCACTCTAACACCAATGACTTATTATTAAGCATGACTATTCCAACCTTAACTGGCTTTAATTCTACTTATGCCAATGTAGGTAAAACAAAAAACTTCGGTGTTGACTTATCTTTGAACCTGGTTCCCATACAAACTAAAGACTTTGAATGGAGTTCCACTATCAATGCAGCCTATCAAAAAGATGAAATCTTAGAACTTGCTAACGGTAAGCAGGATGACATTTCCAATGCCTGGTTCATTGGTGAGTCAATCAATGTTTACTATGGTATTGCCAACGATGGTCTGTGGCAGGAAAGCGATGCGGCAGAGATGGCTAAATTTAATGCTAATGGACATAAATTTGAAGCAGGCATGGTGAAACCTGTTGATCAGGATGGCAACTATATTATTGACAGTAATGACCGTATTATTCTTGGCAATAAAAATCCTAAATGGGTGCTGGGATGGAGCAATACATTCAACTATAAAGGTCTTGAACTAGGTATCGAGCTAAACGGACGATTTGGTTATATGGTTGATACGGGTGGTGAAGGCCAAAACGGTATGTATAACCAACGTGAAATAAACTATTGGACTCCAGACAATACTGGTGCTGATTATCAAAAACCAATTTACAGTACAGCGGGTGGTGATGCTTATTCAAGTCTGCTAGGCTTTAAAGACGCTTCATTCATCAAGATCCGTAACATTTCTCTGGGTTATAACTTTAATTCCAAAGCATTAAAGAACATCGGAATCAGTTCTCTTAAATTATATGCACAAGCTAAGAATATAGGCAACCTCTATTCTTCAGTAGATTTTATGGATTTGGACTTAGGCACTACTTATTACAATAGAGGCTTTACTTTCGGTTTACAAGTTGGTTTCTAATTTGATAATAACACATTAAACTGTTTTTAAAATGAAAAATTTAAAATATACATTATTCACAGCCGCCCTGTCTGTCGCAATGACTGCTAGTTTCAGTTCTTGTAGCGATAGTTTCCTAGATGAAAAAAACAAGTCATCCTATACCACTGACTATTTCAAAACGTCACAGGGCATTCAAGATCTGGCTACCGCACTGTACGGTAACATCCGTTGGCATTTCGGTTATGAATGGGCGTATGGTATTACCCTTTACGGCACCGATGAATTTACAAACGGCTCTGACCTGACTGCAGAACCATGGAACACTTATGACAGCCGTCTGAACCCATTGGACTGTACAAAAGCAAACGGAGCGGCCAACAAAAACTGTCCGGGTATATCAGCTCTTTGGGATCAGATGTATTACGGCATCGCTTCTGCCAATCAAGTTATCGCATCAGCTGACTATGTTACTGATGCGGAAGTCCGTGAAAAATGCTTGGGTGAAGCTTATTTCCTACGTGGATATAACTACTATCGTCTTTTCGCACAATATGGTGGTGTGGTTCTGCAAACCCAAGTTACTGAAGGTGTGGTCAGAACCTTTACTCGCGCTTCTGCAGAAGAAACATTAAACCAAGTGATTGATGACTTGCAGAACGCTTACGACAAACTGCCTACAGACAGATGGCGTGGTACAGGTACATGGACTAAATACACAGCAGCACACTTCCTGGCAAAAGCTTTGCTGTACCGTCAGTCTGAACGTTGCAGCGACTGGAACTCAAGTTATCCTGCTGATGCTGATTTGAAAAAAGCGATTACATTATGTGATGAAGTCATTTCAAAATGTCCGTTAGAAAGTGATTATAATAACCTTTACGCCAAATGGACTGGTATAGACTGCAAAGCCGAAGAATCTAATGAAATATTAATGTCATGCCAACACACTTCTTCGGCAACCGGACGTTTCGGAAACCGTACTTATAATTACTTCAACCCACAATTCTCCAACTTCTCCGGTGGTTGGACACAACGTGGTCAATATATCGGTGGTATGGACTTCCAACGTTGCCGCCCTACAGAATACGCTTATGCTATCTTCGACAATGTGAATGACTCACGTATGTGGAAAACATTCAAAACTGTCTACGGATTGAATAATATTGCATCGAAAGCAGATGATGTAGTGGCTACAAACGGTATTACGGCCGATCAGGTTCCAACACTAGGCGACCAAGGCATCATCTTTATTCTTAATAAAAAAAGTGACAACCGTTTTAAAGACGCCACAAACTCCGATTATGGAACAGTAGGTCGTGGTGGTATAGCCCACTCCTTTGTAAACCCCGAAACAAATAAATGGGTGCCGAATGTATTCCCTATATATGCCGGTGGTCAATATGTATTGAACACCTATGGTGTTAGCGGAAATCCAGCACAGTCCAATGTATTCTGTGGTATCAATAAGACTGACGACGGATCGCGTACAGCAGAGAAAGGTGACGCACATCGTGATGTCATTATGGCCCGTACAGGCGAAACTTATCTGATAAAAGCGGAAGCTCAAGTACGTTCCGGTAACTTCCAGGATGCTATCTCTACCATCAACCAGCTCCGTGCACGTGCCGAATGGAAAAATGGTGAAGACCGCGAATACTACACCGATGGTTCTATGGCTTTCTTGAAAAGCGCAGGCGGTGACGAAGATAATTCAACCGCACTAAGCACTTTAGGCAAATGCAAAGATGCCAATGGTACCAAGATCAATAACACAGAGGCATTCAAGGCTTCTTTCCTTCAAAAGAACACTTACTATCTTTCAACTGGTATAGAACGCACAACAGATGCTTCCAGTCTGCAAATTTCAAGTTATTCATCATTACCAGCCGAGGATGAAGCTATTCTATCAGCTATGGGCGTAAATGGGGACAAAGACCGTTTGATCAATTTCATTTTAAACGAACGTACCCGTGAATGCTTAGGTGAATGGAACCGATGGGAAGAATTGAGCCGTACCAAGACTTTGGTTCAACGTGCTAAATTATTCAATCCGGAAGCAGCTGCCAATATAGCAGACAAACATTTGCTTCGTCCTATTCCACAAACATTCTTAGACCAACTTCAACATGAAGACGGTACGAATTTAAGTGATGAAGAAAAAGCCGCAATGCAGAATCCAGGCTATTAACAGACTAGATTTTTGCAGTCAATAATTAATAAAGGGGAGTGCCGAATTCAGCACTCCCCTATTTTCCACACCATAAATACTTATTTTATAATGAAAAAAATCGGTCGGTTTATATGCTTCACTACACTATTCTTGTTAATAGCGGGATGCAAACAACAAAAAACTATACGCTATGAACTTGTAGATGGCAATCCACAAATAGATTACATAGATTTCCTGAACGACACGCTATGCCGATTTGTCGCACCAGGACCATTGGTTCTAACAAGCCACTACACAAAAAAAGGAGATATTTATATAATACAAATCAACGATATAGTAAGCGCACGGCTATATAAAACAGAAGAAGGAAAGCTACGAGGTGAGGCTCCTTTTTTTGAAGGAATATGGATTATAAAAGAAAAGTGATATCAACAAGTTCTGTACAGTTCATTTACTCATTTCTTTTCATATAAAGAATCTATCTGTCAGTCCCCCCCAATCAATAACTAAAATCCAATACAAATCCAACACGACGAATAAAGATTGTTATCCGTATATGAAAAAAGAACAGAAAGAAGATGAACAATATTCCATGTAAATGAATAAAATTCCATAGGTAAGACACCTTCTTCGTCTATATTTGCATAAATCAAAAATCAAAGATACTATGGAACTATTACCAGCAATCAGAAAAAGCATAATTGCATTCGCTCTGTTACCCGCACTTCTATATGCAGGTATCCCTCCCACCCTACAAAGCGATGCCTCACAAAGAATGACCAAAGATATCATGGACCGCGCTTACATCACCCCCAAACGTATTGTTACCAAATATGCAGGATGTAAGAATAATCTAATAAAAAACGAACACTATTTGTTAGAGCGTGGAAACGGCCAATCGGAAATGAACAGAAAAAAATGTTGTATAATGACCTCTACTGAAACAGAGAAGGCATCCTTATTACTGGATTTCGGCAGTGAACTGCATGGAGGATTAAAGCTCGTCATGGGCAGTTCCAACCGTAGGGAGCCTTCTTTGGTAAGAATACGTTTCGGAGAATCTGTTGGAGAAGCCAACAGTACCACTTCAAATTCCGAATGGAAAGTGGGATTTTCAACAGACGATCATGCCAAACGTGATATCATCATGGAAATTCCCCGTGACGGCATGATTGAAATAGGTAATACCGGTTTCCGCTTTGTCCGCCTCGACTTGCTGCAAAACAACGCCACTATCTCTTTAAAAGAAATTTCAGCTATCCTGCGCTACCGTGATATTCCTTATCTGGGATCTTTTGAATGCAACGACCAACGTTTAAACAAAATATGGATTACCGGAGCCTATACTGTCCACTTGAATATGCAGGAGTTTTTATGGGATGGCATCAAACGTGACCGGGTAGTCTGGCTGGGCGATATGCATCCTGAATTAATGGCTGTCAGCCGTGTTTTCGGATACAATGAGGTAATTCCCAACAGTCTGGACCTGGCCTGCAAACAATTTCCGTTACCCAATTGGATGAATGGCATGAGTGCATACAGCCTATGGTATCTGATCAACCAATATGAATGGTATCACCAGACTGGTGATATTGATTTTTTAAAGAAACATTCCGACTATATCAGCGGATTAATCCATCTGATAAACGGAAAAGTGGATGATGCGGGAAATGAAACGTTAGCACCTGCCCGCTTTTTGGACTGGCCATCCAGCGGAAATAAAGCCGGAGTTGAGGCAGGCTATCGCGCACTGATCGTATGGGCTATGCAAGATGCACATCAATTGTCTTTAAAACTTGGTAACACTTCTGATGCTCAATTATGTCTGGACATTATCAACCGGATGAAAAAAAAGATATTACCTCACAACAATCTGAAACAGGCAGCTTCATTAATGGCCATCGCTGGATTGATGGATCCCCAACAGGCTTGCGATGAAGTTGTCTCTGTAGGTGGTGGAAAAGGTTTTTCCACTTTTTACGGGTATTATATGCTGGAAACATTAGCCAAAGCAGGTGAGTATGAGAAAGCAATAGATATCATTAACACTTTCTGGGGGGCCATGCTGGATTTGGGAGCAACCACGTTTTGGGAAGATTTCAATCTGGACTGGATTCCTAATGCCGCTCCTATAGACGAACCTGTTCCAGCCGGAAAAAAAGACATACATGGCGATTTCGGCGCCTATTGCTATCCCGGATTCCGTCACAGCCTTTGCCACGGGTGGTCCTCAGGACCTACCACATGGCTGTCAGATCATGTATTAGGTATAAAAATCGTGAACGTGGAACGCAAGCAGATCAGTATTGAGCCACACCTAGGTAAATTAGAATGGGCTAAAGGCACTTATCCCACCCCTTGGGGCGTGATAGAAGTCAGCCACGAGAAGAAAGCCGATGGTAAAATCGCAACCAAAGTGAAACTTCCGAAAGGTGTAAGACAAATTTAATTATAAAAAATCGTTATCAAACTTCTATAAAAACTGGATCTTATGAAAAACATAATGATATGGATTATGCTCCTCTTGAGTATAACTTATACTGACGCCCAAAATGGGAAGTCTCCTAGAAAAGACTATGCCAAATTAGCTAATTATGATGAAAGTAAGGTTCCGCAATATACCTTACCTTCCGTATTAATGTGTCACGACGGAGAAATGGTTCAGACCAAGGAACAATGGGAGCAAAAACGCCGCCCCGAAATTTTAAACCTGTTCACGACTTACATGTTTGGCAAAGCACCTGTATTAAAACACAAACTGCCTTGTACAGTCAGTCGGATCAATGAAAAAGCTCTGAACGGATGTGCCACTCGGAAAGAAATAACCATCCAATTAACAGACGATCCACAGGGTCCCCACATTGACTTGCAACTGTATCTTCCTAATCATGTATCAGGAAAAATTCCGGTTTTTCTAGGTATCAGCTTCATGCCCAATTACACGATATATGATGATCCCGATTTATCTGTCCCCGAAATAACAGATGAAAAAATGAAGAAAAGATCTTTCAGGGGATCAATGGACAAATCCTGGCAGCTTGATAAAATTTTGGAACACGGATATGGTCTGGCCACTTTCTGTTATAATGATGTGGATCCCGATTTTGACGATGACTTCCAAAATGGTGTGCATCCTTATTATTACGAGAAAGGGCAGAATTTCCCAGATCCGGATCAATGGGGTTCCATTGCAGCTTGGGCATGGGGCATGAGCCGTGCCATGGATTATCTGGAAACAGACAAAAAAGTGGATGCCAAAAAAATCGCCGTGATAGGTCATTCTCGTCTTGGCAAAACCGCTGTCTGGGCCGGAGCCTCCGATCCGCGTTTTGCTTTAGTCATATCCGGGAATTCAGGATGTTGTGGAGTTGCCATCTCACGTCGTTGTTTTGGTGAGACTGTAGAAGCCATGAATGTACGTTTTCCTCATTGGTTCTGCGGTAATTATAAACAATTTAACGACCGGGAAAAATACTTGCCTTTCGACCAGCACGAACTCGTTGCCCTGATTGCTCCAAGACCTATATATATCGCCAGTGCAGAAGAAGACAACTGGTCCGACCAAAAAGGTGAATTTCTAGGAGGTAAAGGAGCTGAACCTGTATATGCCCTCTATGGCTTAAACGGAATAGGTTGTGAAGAAATGCCTCCTGTGGATACACCTTACATGAATGGCTCTATCGCATACCACAATCGCAAAGGGCCTCACGCTATTCTTCCATACGATTGGGAACAATTTCTTCGTTTTGCTGACAAATATTTTAAAAACAAATAATTAATATATAAATCAATGATGAAAAACAAGAACCTACTTATAGGATTATGCTCGGTACTGCTGTTGCTTAGCATATCAATAAACATGACAGCTCAGGACTCGCGTGAACGTACATATTATTATGAAATACTAGAACCACGCCATGAGCCCAAACCGAAAATCAAAGGTTTTGCAACAGAAAGAGTAAAAGAGAACTTAGACAGAGGGTTAACGGCCACCCCATCTGTAGACGGGAAAGGTATCTACCTCAGTTGGAGGCTATTGGAACAAGATAAAACAGACACTCCCTTCCACCTCTACCGTTCTGCAAACGGCAAGACACAGCGCCTATCAAAAAATCCAATTAAAAACACCTGTGACTTTGTTGACCAAACTCCCGTTGCCGGAAAAGCAACCTATTGGATCTGTGCATTAGATAAAAAGAAAAAAGTGATTAACACATCTTCCAAATTGGATGTGGACTGTTCTTTATTGAAAAATTGGTATAAGGCGCAAAGAAAAGCAAAGTTCTACATAAATAAATGCAGGTCAGCATCTTGTATGCAGGGCGGGTTGAAGCAAGCTTCGGCATAAAAAGCCTGAAAACACCCCTTTCGGACAAAGTTCGGCTACTAAACAGCTACCGGTTCCGAAACGGGGTATATACAGCATAACAAGTTCTGTTTCATTGCTTTGCCTTGTTTTGCATAGCTCTTGGTAAGAAATAAGTAACTACCTTTAGAAACGAAAATTTTAGAGTTATGGAAACAAAGAGAAGTACGTTTGCGACCTCGTTCTACATCAAGAGATCCGCAGTGAGAAACCGGGACGGAAAAGCCCCCATCATGGTGAAAATCTCCGTTGACGGCGATGACAAGGCAGTGGGAACCAAGCTGTTCGTCACTCCCGACCTCTGGGAGAACGGCAAGGCGAAAGGCAAGTCCGCAGAGGCAAACGAGATAAACGGGCAACTGAAGGAGGTCTCCGCCCGGCTCACCAACCACTACCACCGCATCCTCCGGGAAGAGGATTTCGTCACCGCCGAGAAATTGCGCAACGCCTTCCTCGGTGTCGGCGTGATGGAGAACTGCATACTGAAAGACTTCGGGAACATGAACCGGGAGTTCGGGGCGATGGTGGAGAAAGGGCAGCGAGCCAAGTCCACCTACAACAAGTATCTGGCTGTTTACAACCATTTCAAGACCTTCCTTTGGGAGAAGAAGAAGCGCACCGACATGGCTTACAAGGAGCTGACCAAGGAGATCATCGCCGATTTCGACAAGTACCTGCGGGTGGAGAAAGGATTGAGCGCCAACACCCTCTGGATATACACTATGCCCTTGCTCAGCCTGACCGACAAGGCGTGGCGGCGGGGCATCGTTCGCACCGACCCCTTCGGCGAGTACAGCCTTGAGATGCAGGAGACCGACCGGGGCTATCTCACGGAGGAGGAGCTGCGCACCTTGGCTAACGCCGTGTTCGTCAAGAAACAGACCAGCCTCGTGCGGGACATGTTCCTCTTCGGGTGCTTCACCGGGCTTAGCTACATTGACATAAAGACGCTCACTCATGACAAGATACAGCGCATGGACTTCGACGGCGAGGAATGGATCATCACCCGGCGCACCAAGACCCGTGTGTCGAGCAACGTCCCCCTCATGGAGATTGCCAAGGAGCTGATAGAACGTTACAAAGGGCTTGCCGGGGGCGACCTTGTCTTTCCCATACCCAGCAACAGCGTGTGCAACAGGCACCTCAAACAGATAGCCAAAGCCTGCGGCATCCACAAGGAGATCGGCTTTCACCTAAGCCGCCACACCTTCGCCACGACCGTCTATCTCTGCAACGGCGGCACCATCGAGGCGCTCTCCAAGATACTCGGGCACAAGCACATTTCCACGACCCAGATCTACGCCGAGGTGACCAACAGGATGGTAAGCTCCGATTTCCGGGCGATCTCCGGCAACCTCGCCGCCATGCAGCGGAGCGTGCTGGAGAAGAAGGACAGGAAACAGGACGGGAAGCGGGTGCGCCGCTCCCTCCGGGAAACGGCTTGACGCCTTCCCCCGGTGCAGAATGCGGCAAAGGCAGGAACTTCCGATGCGGTGTCCCTGCCTTTGCTGCATTTCCCGATGCACACCCCCGTGCGTTTATGTTGGACTTTTCCCCCGTTTGCGCTTTGGGCGCATGTCCACGTAGTTCTCCTCCAGCATACGCAGCAGATCCGACTGGCGGTAGAGCGTCTTGCCCGGCAGCGATATGTACGGGATCAGCCGTTGCGTGCGGTAATCCTGCAACGTTCTCGGCGTGATGTGCAGCAGCCTGCACACGTCCTCGCCCGTGAGATAGACCTCGCCGTTCATCGCCGGGCGGAAGTGCGCCGTCACCGTGTCGATGTACCTCATTCCCTCTTCCAACGCCTCGAAGTACGCCCGTACCTCTTCCGTGTCCCTTGTGATCACTTCCATCTCACTCGTCCTCCGTCATTTCCCGGCTCATGGCTTCCACGAACGCCTCCACGTCCTCCGTCCGGTAGTAAATCTTGTGGTTGATCTGGCTGTACGGCAGCAGCCCCCGGTCACGGTAGGTCTGCAACGTCCGCTTGCTGATGCCCAGTTTCTCGCACACGTCCGCCCCGTCCATCCAGTTCATCTTTTCGGGCGGGCGGTAGCGGGCGCAAAGCTCCCTCACGTGCTGCGAGAAGCTGCCGAACCGTTCCTTCATCTCCTCGAAGGTCTTTTTCTCGATGCTTACTATTTCCATTGTCCCGATACGTTTTTATTGTTATACTTCCCTGCAAATATACCGGTCTGTATATGTCCGTGTATCAAAACCGTACCGCTTGTCCTCGTTTTGCTTCACGTTTGTAGCCTTGTCATGTTCCGGGCGGTGAAAAGCAGGGAGAAGCTCTACATATCCGCACGCCCTTCCGCATATTTTCCGCCCCTTCCGTTTGCCGTGTGCCGGACATTTCGCATATTTGTAACCGACCAAACATCATCACTATGGACGAGGCTGTCTTTATCGCTTAATACACCTTCCTTGCCACTCCTGCGGTCATCGAGGAGGAGAGCCGCATCTTGGGCAAGATCGCACGCCGCCTGCGTTGCGAGTACGTCATCCGTTTCGAGGACGACGGCAAATTCTATTTCCTGCTCGAAACCCGTTCCGATTACGAACAGCAGTTTGCATCTTGCGGATGGTATATCGTCAATCAGACCTGTTTCAATGAAAGGCTGACTATCGGCATGGGCTTGTACGAAAGCGGGCATCTGGCAGGCTTCATGTACTATTTGAAGTCCGGCAGCGAGGACGAAGCCCGTTTCT
>ENA-ORNF01002071-ORNF01002071.1-human-gut-metagenome-genome-assembly--contig:-NODE-2071-length-15701-cov-5.765563_pt1 | contig 15701 bp, 12 predicted proteins | sample MGYA00242110_ERZ509012 | MGnify/ENA primary metagenome ERZ509012 (study PRJEB26280, sample SAMEA2338714) | human gut metagenome | biome: human gut; feature: human-associated habitat; material: faeces...
GCAGACCCTCATGCAGGTGTCTGCTGCTCCGGGAGTTCGTCCGGTTTACGGCAGCCCTACATTACAAGCCATGCACTCAATTCATAAATGTGGTTTTTTGTTTCGTAACTCTCAAGTTAGCAATCTATTATTTTCCAAACAGCGTGCTCAGAATGCCTCTCTTGATGACCTGAGCACCGGTGTTGATGAGCTGACGCTCAATCTGGGCCTGTCTGCGTTCCGCTGCTTTTTCCTTCTTTTTCTGAGCGGCTTCCCATTCCTTCTGTTTCTGCTTCACAGCAGATTCCTGAAGCTTTGCCTGCTGCTTCGCCAAAGCTTCCTTGTCCTTCTCCAGCTGGGCGCGCTCTGCGGCAAGCTGTTGTGCTTTTGCTTCGTGTTCTATAGTGTCTGTCAGCACTTCGTAGGCTGAAATATTGTCCACTGCTTCATCGTAGCGTCCCATGCCGTCCCGCGCCATCAGGTTCCGGCGCTCCGTCTCGTCCACCGGTCCCATAAAACTCTGAGGGCAGATGATGGAGGTACGCTGGGCAATGCCGGGCACGCCGTTCTCGTCCAGGAATGATGTCAGCGCTTCTCCCACACCTAACTCCATGATCACTTCCTCTGCCTTAAACGCCGGATTGGCCCGCAGAGACTGTGCTGCTGCCCGGACAGCCTTCTGCTCCGCCGGGGTATACGCCCGGAGGGCATGCTGTACCCGGTTGCTTAACTGTGCCAGCACGGAATCAGGGATATCACTGGGACTCTGGGTCACGAAATAGATGCCCACACCCTTGGAACGGATCAGCTTTACCACCTGCTCGATCTTCTGTACCAGTACTTTCGGTGCATCGGCGAACAGCAGATGTGCCTCATCGAAGAAAAATACAAGCTTCGGCTTTTCCAGATCCCCCGCCTCGGGAAGCTTTTCGAACAGTTCCGACATCATCCATAACAGGAAGCTGGCATATAACGTAGGATTCTGCACCAGCTTTACACAATTCAGCACATTGACGATACCCTTGCCGTACACATCCGTACGCATCCAGTCATAAATATCCAGATCCGGCTCCCCGAAAAAGAGGTCTCCGCCCTGATTCTCCAGAGGCAGTAACGCCCGCAGAATACCGCCCACGGACTGTTTGGAAATACTTCCGTAGGTGGTCAGATAGTCATCCTTGTGTTCTGCCACATAATTCAGCAGAATACGCAGATCCTTTAAGTCGATCAATAAAAGTCCCTTGTCATCCGCGATCCGGAAGACAATATTCAATACACCTTCCTGAGCGGCGGTGAGCCCCAGAATGCGGGATAACAGCTCCGGTCCCATATCGGAGATGGTGGCTCTCACAGGATGTCCGCCCTCCTGATAGATATCCCAGAAGCAGACCGGATAAGCCTTATAGGAAAAGCTGTCGCGGATACCGAATTTATCGATCCTCTTGTCCATGGACTCCGAAGCAACACCCGCTGTGGCAATGCCGGAGACATCTCCCTTGACATCACATAAAAATACCGGAACTCCCGCGTCGGAAAATGATTCCGCCATAGCTTTCATCGTAATGGTCTTGCCGGTGCCGCTGGCTCCCGCGATCAGTCCATGACGATTACTCATGTTCAGCTGCATATTCACACGCTGGCCATCTGCCAGGCCCATATAGATCTGTCCGTCTGTATACATTGTTTCATTCCTGTCCTTTCCTGTTTATGGATTTATATGACGAATTATGATCATCTTTACTATAGCGCATAAACAAGATATAATGCAACTATATCCTTCCGTAAGGAATTTTGAAAGGAGTTTTATTTTGCAAAACAAAGTATCCCATTGTTCTATTTTCCCACCGGATCTCAGTGCTCTGACGCTGCATATCCTCGCTATGGCGTTCATGTTCTGTGATCACCTGTGGGCTACCCTCGCTGGAGATGCCTGGTGGCTGACCGGCATCGGCAGACTGGCATTTCCCATGTTCGCCTTTTTCCTGGTGGAAGGCTTCTTCCATACCCATGATAAGAAAAAGTATTGCATGCGCCTGCTTCTTCTGGCCATTCTGTCTGAGCTTCCCATCAATCTGATGTACAGCGGTCTGCTATTCTACCCGTTTCATCAGAACGTGATCTGGACACTGCTCACAGGCTTCCTGTGTATCTGGGCAATAGATACCCTACGGAAAAAATGTCCGGTCTGGCTGTGGATTCCTGCAATCCTGCTGCTATCTGCAGTGGGCTATGTGCTGGCAACCCTCCTCATGTTCGACTATTACGGGGAAGGCGTTCTGACTGTTATCGTATTCTATCTCTTCCATGGGAAAAAATGGTGGCAGCTTGCCGGACAGTTTGCCGGACTCTACTGGATCAATGTCATGCTGTTGGCAGGAATGCAGATTCCATTGCAGCTTTTCAGTCATGCCTTCGAGATTTCAGAACAGGGGCTGGCACTGTTGTGTCTGCCGCTTCTGTGGTGCTACCATGGACGCCAGGGTGCGCATAACCGCAAGATCCAGATTGCCTGCTATGCCTTTTATCCGGTGCATATGCTGGTACTGGGCATTCTATCAAAGCTCATTTTTAGTTAAAAAGTCTATTCCCTGAAGCAAAAAAACTCCCGATGGAATCATTCCACCGGGAGTTCTATATTTTTACTCTAAATTTCTAAATTAGTACTGCTTCACCTGTTCTTCGCCGTTCATGACACGCAGAGCACCCTGAGCCAGAGCTAACAGCTCGTCCTCACCGGGATATACGGTCACAGGAGCGATCCATCCGCATCTCTCTTTCAGCTTAGCCACTACGTCCTCACCATAAGCAATACCACCGGTGATAACGATCTGGTCTACCTTGCCGTTCAGCACACAAGCCATAGCACCGATGTCTTTGGCTACCTGTAACAGGAATGCCTGCTTCACCTCCGCTGCCTTGGCATCGCCTTCATTGGCACGCTTGGTAACTTCACGCATATCGTTGGTACCCAGATAAGAATTCAGACCGCCCTTACCGATCAGCTTTGCACTGATCTCCTTCTCGGTATATTTTCCGGAGAAGCACATTTTTACCAGTGCTGCACAAGGCACACCGCCTGCACGCTCCGGAGAGAATGCACCGTCACCGTCAAATGCACTGAATACATCTACGACCTTGCCGTCCTCATGTGCGCCTACGGATACGCCGCCGCCCATGTGCACGACTACCAGGCGTAAGGACTCATAAGGCTTGCCGGCCTCTTTTGCATATCTCTTGGCAACTGCCTTCTGGTTCAGGGCATGGAAGATACTTCCTCTGGGGATCTCTTCCAGACCGGAATATCTTGCGATGGGCATCAGCTCATCTACCACAACGGGGTCTACGATGTAAGAGGGAACGCCGATCTCATCACCGATCTCTCTTGCCAGAATACCGCCTAAATTAGAAGCATGCTGACCCTGTACACCTACTTTTAAATCCTCCAGCAGATCATCGGTTACCGCATAGGTACCACTGGGGATAGGCTTTAACAGACCTCCACGTCCTACGATCACGTTGAAGCTCTTCAGATCACAATTCTTCTCTGCCAGCAGATCGGTAATGATCTTCTTACGGAAATCCTTCTGTTCGAAAATAGTATCGTATTTGGAGATCTCCTCGGTAGAATGTCTCAGAGTTTCTTCAAATAATAAGTTCTCATCCTCAAATACACCGATCTTGGTGGATGTGGAACCGGGGTTGATGATCAGACTCTTGATTGCCATTGTTTGTTTCCTCCTGTTTTCACTCTTATATTCGCTCTTATGCTTTACCGCTTTGTCCACTACAGCATCTATACCTGCCGACAGCAGTTCGTCCGCAGCTTCCACAGCGGCTTCTATCACGATATCCATAGCTTATTTCTGATTCTTTTTCATCTCTTCTGCTACAACTGCTGCCAGTGCCAGGGAGTATACCTTGGTCTCGAAGGTATCGGAACGGCTGGTCAGGACAACAGGCACCTTGGTACCGGTCAGGATGCATCCGTTCTTTACTTTTACCATATGTACGATTGCCTTGTATACCAGGTTGCCGGCATGGATATCCGGGAACAACAATACATCGGCATCACCCTGGATCTTACGATCGGTTGCGCCCTTATGCTTGGCTGCCTCGGGATCGATCGCCAGGTCAAGAGACAGCGGTCCGTCTACGATACAGCCGGGGATCTGTCCTTCTTCGCACATCTTAGTCAGTTCTGCCGCATCTACGGTAACAGGCATCTTGGGGTTCACAACCTCAACTGCTGCTAAAGGTGCTACCTTGGGCTCTGCAACGCCACAGGCATTACATACGGGAATAGTATTCTTGATGATCTGTACCTTCTCCTCCAGTGTAGGATAGGTCATGAATGCAACATCGGTCAGGAACAGAAGTCTGTCAATGCCGGGAATTTCGAATACACATACATGAGACAGGGTTCCACCGGTACGAAGACCTACTTCTTTGTTCAGTACACTCTTTAAGAAATTCTTGGAGTCGATCAGGCCCTTCATATACATATCTGCACGGCCGTCATGTGCCAGCTTTACAGCTTTCAGGGAGGCTTCGATCATATCCGGCTCATTGATGATTTCATAATCAGATAGATCCATGTTGAGTCCTGCTGCGATCTCACGGATTTTCTCCTCATCACCTACCAGGATTGCATCTGCAATGCCCAGTCTCTTGGCTTCATGTACAGCTTCCAGTACTGCACTGTCCTGTGCAACGGAGACTGCAACGGTCTTCTTCCCACACTCTTTTACTTTTGCTACGATGTCGTCAAAATTCATTTTCTTCCATTCCTTTCCGCCCCTCGTGGGCTCCAAGTATGAATACATTCCACACATTATTCGCAAAATCGCACGATAAATCGTGCTTTCGCTGCTGCGCAGCTATTTTTGCTCATATGTGTGGCGGTGACTCTATTCGAGTCACCTAAAATCAAGCAAAACTGCTTTTTACATGCAAGCATGACAAAGCAGTCCCGCTTGATTTCATTGTCTTCCGAATAGTCACTCTAATCGTTAAAATAATAACACACTGGAATACAAAAATCAAGCTACTATGACAAATATAGCCACCTCTAAATGAGGTGTCTGATATCTGCCAGGGTCGGTACGCAGGCGTACAGACATTTTTTTAAGTTTTCATCAGGGTCTGTCTGATCCGGTACCATGACGACTTTACAGCCGGCACGGTAAGCACTTAAGACTCCGTTGGGAGAATCCTCCACAGCCATGCACTCTTCCGGTGCCAGTCCCAGCTGTTCACAGGCATAGAGATAAATGTCCGGAGAGGGTTTCCCTTCCGCTACCATGGTGGCTGAGATCAGCTTTTTAAAATAAGGTCTGAGTCCGGTCAGTGCCAGATATTTTTCCGTCCGCTCCAGATCCGTCGCTGTGGCAACCGCTACAGTAATGTGTCTTTTTTTCAGCTCTTCCAGAAGTTCCACAGCACCGGGCTTGCATTTGATGCCATCCCGGTCCAGTGCTTCCTCCATCAATTCTTTTCGTTTATTCCGCACGGCATAATAATCAAACTCCTCGCCGTACCAGTCCTTGAGCTGTCTGGGGGCAAAAGGCCGCCCCAGGCTGCGCATCGTCAGTGCCTGCTCATCCGTCATCGTATAGCCGCAAGCCTCCAGTGCCTTCGGCCAGAAAATGCGGTAATATTTTTCGGTATCGATCAGCGTACCGTCCATATCAAATAAAACTGCCTGAATCATTGTTATTCCTCTGCGTCAGCCGTCCGTCCGGCATCTTCTGCTACATCTATTGTGCCGCTCCGGTCCTCGCCAGCTTTTCCGGCTTTCCGGTCACGTTTTGCTGTCTTGCGCATTTTCCGGCGCTTTGCCGCTTTTTTCGCAAGCAATACGATCAACAGGATCACAACTGCACCACCGGCGATGCAAAGTATGATCATCAGGGTATGGCTGCCTTCTGTCTCCACCATGCGGAAGCTGCCGGGCACCTCCATGTTGAACTGCCTGTAGCTGCCGATCACAGTGGATTCCACCTCCGTGTACTCTCCATCCTGCGCCACCTCTATGACAGTGTTATCTACATCCTCACAGTAGACACGCAAGGTTACGTCTCCGGTATAGTCCGGTGCATCCGCTTCTATGGAGTTGGTCAGAGACACTGTGTAAGTATCCCCATCTACCTGCAGATGCAATGCCGCATTGGGATAGAAGTTCCCTTCCGCCATGACCAAAGCCTTATTTTCATCATTTTTCTCTGTAGAAGCAATGGATGCAGTCCATTCCTGATATTCTGCTTCCAATACCTTATTGCCGGTAATATAGCTGAAATCATAATCCGGCCATACACCGTAACAGCCATCCTTCTCCGGTACTTCCGGAATCTGGTCGGCAGACAGGTAATCTCCATAACTGCATTTATAGGAAGCTACTTCTACACCATCTGCCTGGAAGCTAATGGTAAACTGTGAGAAAGTATCGGGAACGCCGTCTTTGCTGCAGAATTCCTGATAAGACAGTGGGGTGGCTCCTCCCTCATAGCCGATGCCGTCTACACCACCGACGCCGCCTTCCACATAATAGTTGCCATACAGCGTGCCGTCAGCGCTGACTTTTCCGGCAATGCTGCCCTGTCCTTCGCCGGACAGATCCAGTTCATTGTACGCATAGCTGTAGAAAATATCGCAGCCTTCTCCAGCAATACCGCCGATATTATTTTTACCTGTGATCTTACCCATGCTGTAGCAGCTGCGGATCGCATAGCTTGCAGATCCCGCAACACCGCCCACATAGCTGCCTCCGGTACTCTCTATGGGCGCATAGGATTCACAGGAAATCACTGCACCGTATTCGGCTTTACCGACAACACCGCCAACACAATCTTTTTTACCGGTCACATCTCCGAGGTTACGGCTATCTCTGATAACTGCCTTGATAGTCTGTTCCACGTTGAAGCTCTCCGCTCCGGTTAAGGTAATGTCATCCTCCGGGTCGAAATCATACTCCGTTGCCACCTGTCCGACAACACCGCCCACATTGGTGTCGGCTTCTACCGTACCTCGGTTTACACATAAAGTAACTTTTCCTTTCTGGAAACTGGAAGTGTCATAACGGGCTTCTTCGGTTCCTTCAGGCTCTGCGGTGCCATCCTCTGCATCCGGATCTCCGGGATTCACCTCGCCTTTGCTGGCGGATTCGTCCGAAGTATCCTCTATGGACATTCCTTCGTAGCGGAAGAGGTCATCACGGATCTCGCTGACCAGTTTCCGCAGGACTCTTGCCTGATCCATCAGTGCATCTACATGGGCACTGGTAGTATCTGTTCCGGCTTCCAGCACATCACCCAGCTGACCCAGCTGGTCAAAAGCCTTATCCAGACTGTTATTCAACGTATCCAGATTGTTCTTGATGCCGCCGCTTCTGTCTGTGGAGGCATTGTTCATGTTATCCAGATGCTTCGTGGCACTCTCACCGAATTTCTTCAAAGCAGCTTTATAGCTCTCTGTATCATCCGGTACCGTAATCGTAAAATTGCCGCCACTTACACTGCCGTTGTTATTGTTATTATGATTGCTGCTATTTCCGATATTGCCCCAGTCAATGCCATTCCAGATGTCATTTCCGCTGATGGTAACGTCATGACTGTTGCCATTATTCTTGTCACTGTCTGCCTGTTTGTTCAGATCATCGTTCAGAGTCTTTAAGTCATTGCTGACACCGTTCAATTCCTGATTATAAATGTACCACAAATCATGTGCGGTTCCTGTCAGAGAACTTCCCGCACTGTTGGCATCTTTCAGATTGGTGCTGATGTACCTGGCAATATCTGATGCCTGCCTGCTGTAGCTGCTGACGTCCCTTTGCGTTGCATCCAGCAGATCCAGGAATTTGTCGGTCTCCGTATCCAGTTCCTTGAGTTTGTCGCTGAGATATTGGATCTCCAGGAAGGGCTCCATCTGGCCGACGATACCGCCCACATCTTTTCTGCCCTGCACATAACCGGTGTTAGTACAATTCTGCAGATAGCCCTGATGCAGTCTGCCGACGATACCACCGGTATTATAGCCTACATGCTGGTAACCGATGGCTCCGGAGTTGGAGCAATAATAAATCTTGCCGTCGGAGATACCTGCAATACCACCGGTATCTGTATGGGCTGCCATATTAGAGGTGCTGTTGATCTGTTCGAGATTATCCATGGTGATATCGTCCAGATCGTAGGTTACTTCTGTGCTGTACGTATTGATATTGCCGCTGTTGCTGCAATTGTTCAGGATACCATGGTTGCTTCCTGTAATACCGCCTGCGGAATGATTGCCGATGACATTTCCGGAAGATTCACATCTGCGGATTTCTCCGCTTTCTGCGTTGACTCCGGCAATACCGCCGACCTCCGTGTCACCAACGACATTTCCGGCAAATTTACAATTTTCGATGCTGCCGTAATTCACACCGGCGATGCCGCCGACCTGATCCTGGCTTCCGGAGGGTGAGACTTCTCCTGTCACTGTAAGGTTCCGGACTTTCGCTCCCTCCTGCACGTACCGGAACAATCCCATGGCCGAGCCGTTTCCGGTCAGTTTTACATTGGAGATTGTATGCCCGTCACCATCGAAGATCCCCGCAAATACAGGAATGCTGAATTCACTTGCCATGCTCAGAACAATATCATTCTGCAGCACTACTTTTTTATCTCTGGACCAACTGTCCAGTACACAATTCTCCGCCAGCGTACGCAGATCTTCCTCCGTGCTGATCTCTATCACCACATAATCCTGCTCCTTTAACGTACTGCTATAACCGCTGCCGCCTCTGTACTGCTCATAGGTCAAAGCTTCTGATGCATAGGCAGTGGCCGGTGTCTGCAGGATCAATGCTGCTCCCAGCAGGAAACATAATAATCTCTTACTGTTCATCTTCTGTTCCCTCGCTTTCTGCTGTGTTCTCTGTTGTCTCGTTCTCACTGTTGTCCGAAGCTTCCCTGTCTTTTTCTGTTGCTTCCACGGTATTTTCTCCGGCCGGTATTTCCTGTCCGGCTGCTTCGTGCTCCGAAAGCTCCTGTGCTTCCAGTCTTGGATATTTTTCCTCCGACGCATCCTCCCGTTCCATTGTCACGGTATCCTTGGGACGCACCACTGCGCCTATCTCACCATCGATGACACCGACAAAGTCACCCTCCAGCACACCATTGACATACCCCTTAATGTGACCATTCATGCGGATCCTTCCGGCGGAAGGCAACGGCTTTGCCAGATCCCGTTTCAATGTAAATGCTGTCTTCTGGATAATGATATCTCCTATCAGCAATGTCTGGGGTAATGCCAGCAGTACCAGTAAAATGGAAGTCAGAGTACCACGTCCCAACGCCAGTCCGATGGCCGCTACCGCTGCATTAGAAGATACATAACTGATAATAAATCCCGCAGATACCAGCATGGAACCACTGGTAACAATGGTGGGGAACGCCTGATTCAGCGCCTCGATGGCAGCTTCTTTGATCGGCATGTACGTCTTCAGATCCATATAACGGCTGGTGATAACGATAGCGTAGTCAATCGTTGCACCCATCTGGATCGCAGATACCACCAGATATCCCAGGAAATAAACATTTTCGTTCAACAGATACGGCAGTGAGAAGTTCATCCAGATACTACCCTGAATCGTTACAACCAGCAGTACCGGCAAGCCGGCGGACTGGAACGTAAACAGCAGGATGATCATAACGAACAATGCTGTCAGTACAGTGATGATGGTATTATCTGTTGCGAAGGAATCACCCAGATCCTTATCACTGGTGGCATTTCCGACTAACAGAATATCATCTATATTATAAAACTTCGCTACGGTATTGCGTATCTGATCCAGTGCTGCAGTCGTCTCTTCTCCTTCATATGGAACATTTAATTCCAATACGAAACGGGAATTGTCTTCGCCCAGCAGCTGATCCTTTGCGATCATGATCTTAGAATGTGCATCCGACAGCGTCTCCTCCAGATCGTCATCTAAAGTGATATTGCCGCTTTCCTTCTGCTCATAGATAAACAGGAACATATCAATAAACGGTACTTCGTATTCACTCACACCACTGACCAGTGCACCATAATCACTCTGATCCAGGGCATACGCTGAATACAGCATATCCGCCACTTCCACATCCAGATCGATCAGCTCCGCAAATTGTCTGGGATTCAGCTTATCCGTCAGCATGTAGCCGTCCATCGCTTCGATATTGCCAAGTCCCTGGACGGATTTTACGACATCCAGTTTTTCCAACGCTTTTAAGGTCTGTGCTTCCTTTTCATAATCCCCGTTTGGTACGATGACCGCCAGCTGATTTACCATGCCAAATTCCTTATTTACCATGCTGACAGAGAATTTATTGTCACTCATAGTGCTGGATTCCAGTGTATTTACATCATATACATAATTCGCCCTGTTGGACAGAAAAAATGCTGCAATAACACCTACGATCAGGATCGGCGGTATGATGTAGCGGGTAGCCACACAGAATTTTCCCACTGCCGTGATCTTCGGCACGAAACTCTTGTGGTGGGTGTTGTCGATTGCCTTGGAAAAAGTAAGCAACAGTCCGGGCATCAGGAAGAATACAGCTACCATACTGAAAATAATGGATTTTGCCAGAATGATACCCATATCATAACCGATTCTGAACTGCATGAACATCATGGCTACCATACCGGAGATGGTGGTCAGGGAGCTGGAGGAAATCTCCGGGATTGCCTTACTCAAAGCCACGATCACAGCCTCTCTGGCATCCTTATCCTCATGCTCTTCCATAAAACGGTGAGCGAGAATGATAGCATAGTCTACTGCCAGACCTAACTGCAGCACCACCGCAATAGAGTTCGTAACAAAACTGATGGTTCCGAACCAGTAGTTTGTACCTTTATTCAAAATAGCCGCCACGATAAATGTGGTCAGATAAACCGGAATCTCTGCATAGGTTGTTGACGTAAATAACAGCACAGCCACAATAACCACTGCTGCCAACAGCAGGATGACAATCATATCATTATTCAGGTCATCCGCATCACGCTCCTCCTGACCGATATCGGAGGAATAATAGACATCATAATCAGACAGCGCATCCAGTACTTCATTCAGATGCTGCTGTGTGGCTTCCGTGTCCGCTTCCTCATCAAAAGTGACAGACAATAAAGCCTCCATGTCATGGTAATGATCCTCGGTGTCATCGAAATCCAGCATACTGACACCATCCATTTTTTCCACCTGATCCGCCAGCTTCTGTGCCTCATCAAAAGTCACATTACAGATCAGGATCCGGGCGGAACCATAAGTCGTAAATTCCGAATCCATCAGATCCAGTCCCCTCCTGGTCTCTGTGGTATCCGGCAAATAAGTAGTCAGGTCATTATTGACCTTAACCCTGTTCATGGATAATACGCAAAATACGCATAAGACAATGAAGATTAGATAAAAACCTTTTCGCTTGTCTACGATGAGCGTGGCAAGCTTCATCATAAAGGAGTTATCTTTTTTGTCTTTTTCTGTGTTGTCTGCCATAGTTTCCTCCTGATGTTTCTCTCTTTGTACCCTTATTATTTATGTATCTGATTTTGTACATCTCTAGTTTAAAATGTTTTCCCACATCTGTAAAGACTTACTACAAAGATGAGAAATTGTATTAATGTCATTTAATGAACTTGTGTTGATTTTCTGCCACAAGCAAAATATAATAATGGGGGCGAAAAAGCAAGCTACAGATTTTTTGTGGTTGTTTATTTTTAGACATTCTATTTTTTTGTGTTCATTATTTTAGAAAAAATTCAGATTTGCATTAGATATAGGTAATGATTACCTGTTGTAGGATTCTTTTCTTTGGAAAGGCTGGTGTATTGTCTTATGGAAAAAATGGATCGCCGCATACGCAAGACGCGGGCTCTTTTATTGCAGGGGCTGGTAAAGATGATGGAAACTCACGATATTCAGGATATTTCCGTCAAGGAGCTGACTGAGTTGGTGGATATCAACCGTGGGACCTTTTATCTGCATTATGATGATATCTATGATATGCTTCATAAAGTCGAAGATGAAATGTTCCTGGAGTTTAACGAAATCATGGAGCAGGAACCGGCAGGGACACAGCCTCTGTCCTCCCGCGGATCGTTGCTGGAATTCTTCCGTTTTCTGGACCGGCACAGGGATCTGGCCAAAGTCATGATCGGCCCTCACGGTGATCTGGCTTTTGTCAATCGTCTGAAAGATCAGATCGGAAAGCGCACCCTCCAGTTTCTGGAAAGTGCGCAATCCGATGCTAATTATGAATATCTCTGTTCTTTCATCATTACCGGCTGTGTCGGTGTCGTAGAGACCTGGCTGAAAGAATCCGATCCCCAGTCCCCGGAAGAAATGGCAGAAATTCTCGGTACCATGCTTTTGCGCCAGCTTACTTTTGCTCCGGAGCCTGCATAGTCTCTGTCGGCTCAGGCATACCAACGCTTAAAGAGGTCACCGTATCACCGTCCAGGAAGAAGGATACGGTGTCGCCTACCTGGAGGTCATCCAGTGTGGCATCCGTTCCGTCAATCGTGATGATCGTATCATCATTGACCGTGATAGTCATAGTATCACCGCTGAGGGTCAAGGTCATCTCGTCCAACATGTCTTTCTCGGGTTTCTGACCGTTAGGGGCTTCTCCATTGGGCGCACCGCCGTTGCTGTCAGGGGTCTGGCCATCGGGCTTTTCTCCGTTCGGGGCACCACCATTACCATCAGGGGCCTGACCATCCGGTTTCTCACCGGTCGGAGCTTCGCCTGTGGGTGTCTCACCGCTGGGAGCCTGACCATCCGGCTTTTCTCCGTTGGGTGCCTCACCAACAGGTGCTTCACCCTCCGGAGCTTCCGGCTTCTCTGCCAGTGCAATGGAGATCACATCCCCATCAATGGCTGTGATCTGACCGAGATAGGATTCCACCTTCTCTTCACCGCTCTCCGTGCTCTCTGTTGTGCTCTCCGGTGCGATCGTCTCTTTCTCTTCCGATGCTTCCGTGCCTGCTGCACTGGCGGCGGTAGATCCGCTGCAAGCCGTAAATCCTGTCATTACCATAGCAGCTGTCAACACTGCACACATTACTTTTGTATTCACCTGGGGTAAATTCCATCTTCTCATCTTCTCATTCCTCCTGTTCCATTTAAAATCTTGTGAACATTTCTTTCCCCTTATCTGTCTCTCATGATAAAGGACATCTGCGAAGGAATTGTGAGAAAAATGTGGTGATTCTGTGAATTTTTCCAACATGACATTTCTGTCATGTATGCTGTGTTAGTAGTGTCAGATCAGGTGTCGATTTCTCCATTTTGTTGTAAATATCGAAGGAATGCGGTGCAGCCTTCCAGTACATCCGCATAGGTCGTCCCAAAATCTCCCGTGTACCACGGATCAGAAATATCCCGTTCCGATCCCGCATAGGAAAGCAGCTTCGCCACCTTCCCCTCCGGGTCTCCTCCGAATATCCGCAGCATGTTACGGATATTTGCACTATCCATCCCGATCAGATAATCATATGCCGCATAATCCGCCCTCGTCACCTGACGGGCCCGCTTCTCGTCACAGGAAATGCCATGCCTTGCGAGCTCCGCCTTTGCTGGCGGATACACCGGATTCCCAATACCGTTCCAGATTTCCTCCGTGCTGGTGGCTGCAGAGGCAATCTGGAAGTGGTCGGCGAGACCAGCGTCAGATACTAGTTTTTTCATCACGAATTCTGCCATGGGGGAACGACAGATGTTGCCGTGGCAGATGAAAAGTACTTTTATCATGCCTTAAAAACTCCTTGAAAATACTGATTTTCCTTGATTTTACGCCACTTTCTACGATTTTCTGTGATAGATTGTTTTCTTCGTTTTCGTCGCATATCGTGGCATAAATTCGTATATCTTGTCATCCAAATTTAGTAAAAATCTTAGTAAAACAGCTTAATTTTCTCATTTTACTAAAGACTTTTTCCACTTAGGTTATCTTTTAGTTGTATCAATTTTCTTAATATTTTAAGCCATCTTAGCATATTTGCCAAGTTCTTCCTTGGCATCCTCTGCTCCCAGATGCGTATATGTATTCAATGTAACTCCTATATCAGAATGCCCCATTAAATATTGAAGTGTCTTGGGATTCATTCCGCTTTTTGCCATGTTGCTGCAATAGGTATGTCTGCAAACATGAGGTGTGATCTTTGGTAATTGTTCCTTATAGATTCGATTATGTTTTGCCAATGCCCACTCAAAATGTTTTTCCCAATGTAAGGCAACTTCCGGCATATCTTTCTTATCCAAAAACAAAAATCCCTTATATTCATCAATCACAGGTTCCTTCTTGGGTTTTTTCCGATTTTCAACAATACGCTTAAAACATTCATACACTTCTTCGGTCATAGGAATGATTCTGGTTCCACTTGATGTTTTTGTATCCTCAATAATATACTTCATTCCTCTGGTTCTTTGAAGCTGATGATTTACGCTTATTTGTTTTTCTTCAAAATCAATATCGGAAAGTGTCAATCCGCAGAACTCTGAAATACGAAGTCCGGTTTTAAAGAGGATAAACATACCATCATAGTATCGTTTATAATGCTCATCATTCTTAATAAATTCCAAGAACTTTCTTTCTTGTTTTCTGGTTATGGCTTCTCTTGTTACACTATCGTTTACAACTACTGTACATAGTTGAAACTCGAACGGATTTTTACGAATCAAATCATCATCTACAGCCATTTGAAAAGCAGGTCTTACCACTCCACGAACTGAATGAATGGTGCTGTATCCCCTACCATCTGCCTGAAGCTTAATCAACCATGCTTTTGCATCTGATAGTTTTACCTTATCAATCCTTAATGCTCCAAATTCCTCTTTCTTAATAATGTTGATAACAAAATTATAATTCGCAGCTGTATTATGGCGAACCCCAGTCTTCTGAGCAATATACTTTTTTACCAACTCAAGAACTGTCAAATTATCACCATAAGGAGTAATGCCATCATTTATATCCCTTAATATGACTTTTTCCTTTTCTCTAAGTGACTGACAAGGTCTTCTTCCTACCGGAAGAGGATCTGTCGATTCCAACTTCCAACTGTAAAGAAATTTCTGTTTTCCAAAGCAGTCTGTATAAACAAATGCATATCTTCCATCCGCTCGCTGGCTTTCTCCGTTTCGTAAAATACGTCCTTTTTTATCACGTCTTTTCTGATTGCGATTTCTTTCACTCAAACGTCTTTGCTCCTTTCTACGAAGAAGCCCTAGCACGACAACCATATTATATCATACCAGGGCGGCATTTACCACTTTAAAGTGATAAAGTTTTGTATTTTTCATTTCTACAAGGAAGTGGTTTGATTAAGAAATTCTTCAAATTTATGCCGATTAATCAACGATTTATTCCCAACCTGCACCGTAAAACAATAATCAGTATCAGTATTTTCAGAAATCAGCATCCTTATCTTCTTTTCACCAATTCCAAAATATTGAACTGCTTCGTCAACCGTCAGCATATACTTCTCCCAGATTGGAACCATCTTGCCCTCTACTCTTTCTTCTATATTATTTATTATGAACACCTCCAAATTTTTAAAATAGGCAGCACTTTATCTGCCAATGACAACCCCCACCCCATTGCAGGCTCTCATAGGCAGATAAAAAAGCAATACAGGTGGCAGATCATTACTCTGCCCACATCGGTCTTGCACCGTCATTCAAATTGACCGGACTGCAAATTTCCTTACAA
>ENA-ORNF01002074-ORNF01002074.1-human-gut-metagenome-genome-assembly--contig:-NODE-2074-length-15667-cov-2.539649_pt1 | contig 15667 bp, 13 predicted proteins | sample MGYA00242110_ERZ509012 | MGnify/ENA primary metagenome ERZ509012 (study PRJEB26280, sample SAMEA2338714) | human gut metagenome | biome: human gut; feature: human-associated habitat; material: faeces...
TCATTGTAATACAGACCCGCTGGGTCGAGAACGACTGCATAGGCTGGATACAAGAGCACTGGCACGAGTACATCTGGGCAGACATCAACATACCTTGCGAGTGCGAGGATGCTGCTACTGACCCGCTCGGACGCAAGCCTGGTGAGGCCATCATGGGTGAACACATGGGTGACTTGGACTTGCCTCAAAAGATACGCAAGGACAACACGTGGCTTAAAGGCGCTAAGCAGCTCGTCATAGCCGCTGACGGTACATACACCTGGAACGCACTGTACCAGGGACATCCTACCGCAGAGAACGGCAACTTGTTCGCTAAGGACTCGTGGCAATACTACCGTCTGTGCGACCTCGGTGACCACCCTTGGGACTACTTGCAACTATCCGTCGACGCTACGTTCAAGCAGACGGAGACAAGCGACAAGGTGGCTATTGAGCTGTGGGGTATACGTGACAACGATGCATGGTTAGTTAGACTGGTCAATAAACGCATGGGCTTCACAGATACAGTCCATAAGATACAGCAGATACTTAAAGAGTGGCCTGGCATAGACGAGCTAGTCATTGAGGATAAAGCTAACGGCTCGGCCATTATCGATACGTTGCAGTACACAGAGGGCGTACCGCCTATCGTCGGCGTTAACCCGCTCGGTGGTAAGTTTAGCCGTGCACAAGCTATCAGCCCGTTCGTTGCAGCACGTAGATGCCACATACGTACCGACTGGACACCGTTGGAAGTACAAGACATCGAGCCTTCAGGCCGCATACTCAGACAACCTCACGAGGAGTTTATTGAGCAACTTGCTCACTTCCCATACGCCAAGAACGATGACATGGTTGACTCGTGCTCACAAGCCTTGGCTCGCATCATCAAGCTGCTAACAGGTGAGGAACCTATGCCACAGCGTAAGATAGTTAAGTTCGTTAAGTGGTACCCTGACATGTGGGAAGACTACGAGAACATGAACGACATAGAGAAACAACGGTTCATTGATACATATGGTGCTCCGCTTGAGTGGCGTGAGTACTATGCATAATACTATAAGGAGGAATCCGTGGACAGAATAGACCTTTACTTAATGCAGAGCGTGAACGGGACGTATAACAACACGCCTGAGGAAGAGGAGCTACTTAATAAGTTCACTACATTGTACGCGCTGGCCGATGGTGCAAAGCAGCAACACTGGGAAGTGAACGACAAGAACCTCGACATGTGGCGCAGAGCCTACCTCGGCACGCTCAATGCTCTCAACACTGTAACAGGCGACGAGAGCAAGAAGAAGAGTCGTCAGCTTAAAAAGATATGCCAAGAGATGATTGAGTCTAAGGTTGACAACAGCATACCGATGCCTAAGATGATGCCTCGTCATAAGAGTGACAAGTTCCTGGTAGACGTCACAGAGAGCTACTTGAAGTACTCGATGGACACTATCCTTAGCAAACAGGAAAACGACAAGAGCGAACGCTCGACACTCATCGATGGCACCACTTGGTACAAGGTGAGCTGGGACAGCCTCGACAGGACTGCTACTCGCTCAGGTTCGCCAAAGGTGGATATTTGTCTGGCAGACCAGATAATACCTCAACCGGGCGTGCTTAGATACGAGGACCTTGAGTATATCTTTGAAATACGTGACATCAGCATCACCCGCATATATGACCTGTACGGTAGATTGATGACTCCCACTAGCAACAATACAAACGTGATACCTGTCGTATCTTGCTACTACCTCAATGCTAACCGCGAGGTAGGCTTATTTATGTGGGCCAAGGACAGTAGACAGGTTATTTGTCACGAGGACAGCTGGCAGATACGCAAGCTCCGTACTTGCACTAAATGCCACACCGTCGTTCCTATTGCAGATACTTGTCCGGTATGCGGCAGCAAGCACATGCGCTTCGAGGATGCTCGTACAGAGATACTTGACCGCGACTTGATGGAAGTATACAACCCGTACGAAGCAGGCGAGAGTGACGACAAGGCTAACGACCGTATGGAAAGCAGGGTGTTCCTTAGCAAAGGCACTGAGATACCTCAGTATATTGTAAGACAGCTACCGTTCGTACCTCGACCGGCCGTAAGCTCTATCAACAGTATATACGGCATCAGCGAGGTGTTTACTTTGCTTGACATGCAGGACGCAGTCAACAAGATACTTACTAAGGCTACTGACAAGACGCTTAAAGCTGGCGCCGTGCTAACTAAACCTGAGAAACTTAAACTTAACGACAAGGACGAGACTCTCAAGGTTCTCGGTGTTCGTACACAGGAAGAGGCAGCGATGGTTCAGTGCAAACAGGTGATGAGTGACACTACGCAAGATATGACAATGGTTTCATTGCTATACGACAGTGCTCGTTCATCGTCCGGCGTCACTGACAGTTTCCAGGGTAAGAAGGATACAACAGCTACATCAGGCAAAGCCAAGGAGTATGCAACAGTACAAACGGCTGGCCGTATCGAGTCATTGCGAGTGATGAAGGCGGCTACCTTTGCAGGACTGTACGAGCTGTTACTTAAATACTTACTTGCGTTCAGCGATGAGCCAGTCAGCTTTGTTCGTACATTGCCTGATGGCACACAAGAAGAGCTTGAGTGGAATAAGTACATGTTCCTTGACAAAGACAAGAACGGTCAGATATACTACAAGGATGACTTCGAGTTCAGCACTGACCCGGCTGCTACGTTGACTCAAAACAGGGTACAGATGTGGCAAGAGACACAAGATAAGTTCATTAACGGCGCGCTTGGCAATCCGGCTGACGCAAGAACACTCGAGCTTTATTGGAACATTATGGACAGCTTCCAGTATCCGTTGGCTAAGGTGGTACTTGCTGGTATACGTGAAAACAGTCAACACTTGCCTCAAGAGCTTGAACAAGCACTGCTTAATAATCCTGAGGCTATGCAAGCAGCTATGGCAGTCATTGAACAAGGTACTGAGCAACGTGGAGGCGCGAGAGTTAACAGTGGTCCTAATGGCAACGGTGCTACACATGCAGCGAACGTCGAGAGAACCAACGACAGGAACAGGTCGGCTAATAAGACTACAGTCGTTCCGTCACAGCAAGGAGGTGGCTTATGATAACACGAGCCGGAGACATATATTGTGAACAAGGCGAAAGCTTCACCGTAGGCTTCAGGATAGTTAACCAAGACGGCTCACCGTTCGTACTAAGCGACGCGATGGACGTTAAGAACGGCAATGACTACGTGAAGAGAAGCTACTTATTGTTTACTGTCGCCTCGTCAGCTAACGTTACAAGTGAGAACCGCTACTTGGCTAACTTCTGGAACCCGACGGATAACTACAAGAAGTTCTACAGTACACAAGCTGTTAAGATTGCAGACAATAATGGCGAGTGGCCTAATGCAGAAGCTTTTTGGAACAAAGCCGCAACTTTGATACCTGAAGATGCTATACAAGCTGGCGTTACTCCTGCCAATTATGCTATATATTATATTGTAAGAAGCGATGGCACAAAAGATTATCAGCAGCTTAAACTTGTAAAGAAAAATAATGTAGACACACCTGTGTTCGAACCATACTCGTTCTACTTTTTCCAACAGTTCACTAAGGAACAAAGTAACGAATGGTCACAGAGCGGTTATGACTATGCGTTAAAACTTGTTGCTGGTACAGTTAATCCGAAAGAAAGTAAAAGACCTATAAACATTGACTTTAGTTATCCGCTAATCGGAGCTCATAAGTTGTATGTAGACACTAACGTACAAGGAAGTCTTGACTTATGGAAGGATTCAAAGGAGGTAGTAAATGAGTGAACTTAATTATATAAACGAGACAGTTGTACCTCGCATGCCTAAGAGCGTAAGCGATGAACAGCTGTTCGTATTTGTGCCTGTTGGAAATGACACCGTTGCAGGTATATTCAAGATAAATACGAGAGACTTTGATGTGGCATCATTGCCTGTGCTTACTATTAATCAAGATGATACTGTTACTGAAAATGGCGTAGGGTTTGTAAGAGGCGGAGCTGTTTATACTTTTGTAAAAGATGAAGTAAATTATCTAAATAGAATCAAACAAGATAAAAAGTTGTCTGAGCCTATTGCAGGAGAAACTACCGTTGAAGGCGCTTTAACTAATTTAGCAGGTAGAATGAATACTGCCGAAGACAATGTTACAAATTTGAAAGGTAGAATGTTCACTGCAGAAGGTAATATAAATACCTTAAAAACTACTGTGGGTGATGCTACATCAGGTTTAGTAAAACAGGTCAATGATAACTCAGCCGCCATAAGCGCTAACAAGAAAGATGCTGATGATGCTATAGGAGCCTTGCAACGTAGTCTAGGAGTTACTAACAAAAATCTTGAAAATACAGACAAAAATGTAACTAACTTAAGTAATAATAAGCAGGATAAAGCAATTAATATTCCTGGCATTGAGGCAAAAAACGTAGAAGGTGCCTTAACTGAGCTTGACGGCGAGTCATCTGCTCATGCAGAATCCATTAATAGCTTGAAAGCGGCAGATGAAAGCCTGACTAATAGAGTAAATAATCTTGAACAGTCTGCGTATGGCGGTGAGACTCCTATCGGGACATATCCGTCATCTACTACATTGCCTACGTCGGAACAGTTAACCGCTTTTGTACGGCAAGAAGTAAGTAGAGCACCTAAGCTTGGTGACGTAGTCTTATTCACACAAATTGTAACAGGTGGCACTGATAAGAGCTACAAGTTTATGTACACCGCTACAGGTTGGAGTAACTATGTTATACCTACAGTTGAGAGCGCGACAAATACTGACAAAGGCATCTTGCAAGGCACGTTAGGTGATACTACAGGAAACGTTCAAGTATCTATTGTAGGTGGTAAGGTTGCAGACATTCTTGTAAAAGACGGTACAACTTATAAGAGTATTAAAACTTTGTTAGACAGTCTTGTTACAAAAGTAAATACTGCTCAGAATACTGCTGATAACGTTATTAAGAAATACAACAACGTTGAGTTTACACTTGTATCGTCTACTGATACTACGATGGATAAATTCCCTTGTAAGTATAGTGCTACTATTGAAGGTGTTACAATTAATAATGTTGCTGACGTATACTTCTCGGCATTGCAAATCCCACTTGAAATATTCTCAAGCTATGTTCAAGTTGAAGAAGGCAAGGTAAGTATCTTTGCAACAGTAAAAACAAACTATCCGACATCGGTCACGGTGCCGACAGTAAGAATTTCTTAAGGAGGTAAATAAATGAGTGGTGTTGGTTCAACTAATGCTATGAAGAAGGGGTCAGCAAACAACCCCTTCCTTGCCTATAGCGAAGCAGATATGGCCAGTTTCTTAAACTCTGCGTATACAGGTTGTATTGTTAAGTATGCTGGCGAGCCTATATCAAGATATTTGACTGAACAGAATAAAACTGTACCAGAACACGTAAAAAATTTAGTATTCAGTCTTGTTGATGGTGGCTTTTGGGACTTCTTCTATAATGGCAATATACGCATTAAGATACAACAAAAGACTAATGGCTCGACAAAGACATTATATATTACGCCGGGTAGGTACTACAACGGTGCTTGGCATTTTGACAAACTTAGTTTTACAAATAGTAATTTGTATCTTACTGATAGTCTTACTGCACCTACTGAGATACCTATTGAAATACAAAAGTATTTTGATACTGAACCTTATTGGAGATGGAACAAAGAGTGTGTCAATGACCAAGGCAACTTGATTATATGGACGTACGACCAAGATGTTACATTTACTATTGAGCAAGCTAATACTGCGTATGGTATTGCATATGACTCTACTCATGGTATAACTATTGTACCATACAAAGTTAATGAATTATACAAGGTTGTCTACGGTGACGGTAAATACTATTATGAAGAGTTCTGTCACATAAGTGATACAAGGACTACTGCAAACAGCGACTATATAGCACCTAGTAAGACTGCGTATGACTTTACTGGAAATTTGCAAACCGGTACAGGTTCAAAGATTAACCCGTATCTTGCTTATACAGTGGAAGAGTTCCAATCATTCCCTGTAGGCAGTTTCATTAAGTGGCTTGGTCCTAATAAGACTATACTTGATGAGACTACTGGTCAAATGCTTATACATAACGAAGTATATAGAGCTGTTGAGGATGGAGATGTATTGCAGTATGTGATATTGCCTACACTGAGCAATCCAGGCACAGCGGCAGACTTGACACAAGGTAAGCAGTTGATTGATGGTGAAGGGAAAGTGGTGGAAGGTACTGCAGGCGGAGAAATCGATTATACTCAAGACGTAATGTTTTGGGATTATGATGGTACATTAATCTATGCCTGTACACTTGAAGAAGCAAAAGCTATGACAAAGTTGCCGGATGCACCTAGTCATGATGCAGACGGTTTAGTTTTTTCTAGATGGAATTGGACGCTTGAGCAATTACATGAATTAACAGCACCTGTGGACGTTGGTGCTATGTATGTCCCAGCTGATGGCAATAGTCATATTTTCATAAACATTGACCACGATAATTGCGAATTTACTTTATGGTTTACTGGAAATTATGATAATAGTAATCCTACTATAGTTAGCATAAACTGGGGTGATGGAAATACCGAAACTTATTCTTATGTATCTAAGACTTATAAACACTTTGACAAAACTCATGTTTATAGTGTCAAAGGAGAATATGAGATAATTATACAAAATATAAGTTCTGAACTTACGACTAGATATAGGTATAGTTTAGGTTATGTTAGTCTTTCCAGTGTATCTTATGGACTTTGTGGAGCATCAGTAAATAGTTCTGGATACTTGAATAAAAATTATTTATCTTCTCTGTTTACAAATTCATTATTTGTTAAAAAAGTATACATTGGAGATAATTGTAGCAATATTAATATATCAGGTTGTATAAAATGTAGCACAAAAGTAGGTAAATATGTAGGACTTTCACGTGGTGAATTAGTAGAAAACTTGGAAATTAAGCATATTAATTCGACGAGTTTGAACAGTTACAGTATGCATTTATCCGGAATAGAGACTTGCAGTTTCTCTAAAAATATATACTTAGGTTACAGTTGTTTTAGGAGTAATAATCTTAAACGACTTGCTATATACAATAATGGTGGAACGGGTGACTATGAAACATTAAGTATACATTCTCTACGATTTATAAGCATTGCTAATTCTTTTTATTCTAAATATACAGGTTTTCCTGGTTTAGTATTTGTAAAAAAGGCTACTATAGGCGCAGATAGAGCTGATGATACTAATCAATCTAGTATAGAAGAATTGACTTTGTCAAATATTTGTGCAAGGATATCTAATAGTACTTTTATAGCGAATTCTGCAGTGAAAAAACTTATTGTAAAAAATAGTACTCCTCCTACTTTATCAAGTGCATTTTCAAATATACAACCAGATTTGAAAATTTATGTACCAGACGATGTTATAGATACTTATAAAGCTGCAAAAGGTTGGAGTAGTATGGCAGATAGAATTTATCCAATGTCTGCATTAACAAATTAAAGGAGGTAACTCAATGAAATATATTCAAGTAGGCGAAATAGGTAAGGCCGTTCTTGTATCAACAAAGAACGACCTGCCTACAGCAGGCATAGCATACCTGAACAAGTTTTATGTGGCTACAGATACGAATATCATATACACATGTAAATCTGAGGGTAGCGGCTATGCGTGGAAGGTAGTAACAGTATTGCCAACATTGACTAACGGTATTGCAGCTCCTACACAATTGCGAGAAGGTGTAGAAGCTATTGATGGTTATGGCAATAAAGTAACTGGTACAATGAAATTTGTAGAGAAGACTGCTAATGCCAACGGTACTTATTATCCTGCTGACGACAATGCGCAAGGCTACAGTAAGTTCATTGTAGACGTTGCAGGCTCAACTGCAGAGAATCCTTACATTGCAACCACTAATGAAGAGATGCGCGCTTATCTTGCTGAGGAGTATGTTGGCTCTTTTGTAAGGTTTGAAAATGCAAGGTATAGAAATATAACGTTGCCGTATTCATTGTCTACTAATCTAGGAAATATGGCTTCTACAACTGGTGCATTTGATACATATCTTGGTCAGTCGAGAATGAATAAATACATTGATAATTGGACTGAAACTGACAACAATAAATTGATATTGTCTACTGATGGTACTTTTTCACAAAATGATATTAGTCAAACCGAAAAAACAAACTATCATTTATATAGTAATATATATGCTTATAAGTATCAAAACAGTGATGGTTCATATTGTAGAGCACTGGTTTATACAATTCATGTGTCGAGAGACACCAGTATTAATCAATTTTTATCTACACTTATTTATGTAGATGGCTATATTGAAAATGATACTGTATTTCCTACATATAATGATACTGTACCGGGAAGTAGTTTGCAAGACCAGCCATCGGTAACTAGTGACCTAAATATAAACGTACTTGGTTGGTGTGCAGGTGCTCCATCTGGTTCTCCTGCTGGTTTTTGGCCAAAATATATAAGCGGCTACAGGATGGCTTCCGAGTCGATTACTCAAACTAACAAGACAGGTAATGTTACATATTTATATGCAGACGCTGCTGTTATATGTCCTTACTTGTTTTTCTATCAGTTTGGTAAATCAGGTTATGCTGAAACAGACCAAAAATATCGACATTTAGAAGTTTATAAGGTAGATAAATCTATTGTTGAAGTATCGCATTGGCAAGCTGAGTCACCTGTCCAAGTAGGCGACCAATTTGCAGGAAATACGTTCTATTTTAATACTAATTTAACATACGATGACTTACAAGTATTATATAAAGAAGCGAATATTCCTAGCAATGAGATATTAAGTGGCCATGATGCAGAGTATGGTTATAATTTATTTAATGTAGATAATCCATTCGACACATCTGTTCCAATTGATGCCACAGTCTATCTATGGTATTTTAGCATAAGACTTCATATCGATAAAGATAATGATACTTTACTAGGTATAGAAAGTTATTCATACTTAATTGAGCATCCAGATGCACAGTATGCTGACTTTATATTTTTAGGTCCTCCTGAAGCAGGACAAGCGGTCGTTGGTTGGGTAGTCTCTAATGTAAATATTGTTACTTCCTATACTGATGATGAAGGAACTACCGTAACAATGCCTGCAACTATAACTAAAATAAATGCTCCATCATTTGTTAATTCTGTAATAGGTAAGACTGCAAACTTTACAAAAGGTCAATCTGAACAAGTTGCAAAATATAGCTTTGAACACGTTATACCTGCAGGAGATGTTGAAGAGATATACACAACAGCTGATATGAGTGGCTTTTCTATGAATCCAAACAATATAGGAAAAGTTGTAAGATACGCTGGCTACGAAAGTTCTACACCTAATTCAAATTACCCTTATAAAAAAGGTGCATTATATATTTTAACGGAGGACTAATATGAAATTATCACAACTTTCATTAGCAGATTACAATCAACTTGATAGTATACCTGTTATCAATCAAGACCTGTCTGCAAGTGGATTCACACCAGTTGCAAACACGTATTACAGGCATACAGGTGCAACGACAGGCACGTTCACGCAAGGCGTCATCTACTTGTACGATACAGCATATCACAAACTCGGCGAGAGCGGTGGTACGACGTTGAATAAATATACAGTAACGCTAACGGGAGATTCCAGAGGTTTATCATATCAAGATGTTGAATTCGTATATAAAATTAAGTCTAAGTGTAAAGGAGACTTTAAGATATACCCAGAACTAGGAACTGGACGCGATGAACTTGCTACGCCAATACATATAACTACAGGCTCAACAAATGCATATATTGTTTTAGAACGTGCATCAGTAGACAGTGGTACAACTTTATATCGTGACTATTATATTTTTGGCATATCTAAGAAAGGGTATAAGAGATACAGAACAACGTATACATCTGATAATACGACTGGTACTACGGCATATCATGAAGATACATCTAATCAAAAATTAAAAATAGTATACTACAATGATATAGAAATATCAAGATATTAACTATAATAGACTAAAGGAGGAAATATGAACTTTCAATTTCGTAGCAAACCTGAACAATTAAGTGGTGATAAGCTACTTGCTACAAATGAGTATGGTGATATTATCATATTCAAAGGTAAATTGCATATACCTATAAATACTAGTTCTAATATTGTATATTCTTTCATAAATAAAAAATGGAACAAAATAACAAACGGAGCAGTATTTGACAGAAGCTTTATACCACTTCTTTCTTGTGAAAACCTTATTGTAAAAGATACCGACTTCTTTAAGTATCTTGTTTGTGATGATGACTTCATACTTAATTATTACAGACATATGCGAGAAAAGATGTGCTATCCTATTATAAACAGAGGCAAACTTTGGTATGACCATCTTACTCTTGCACAACACACTGAACTCAATGACTGGTATGAAGCTTGGCTCGATGTCACTGAGACGCACATAATCCCTGATACACCCACTTGGGTTAATAATAAACTTAATAAAATTGAACCGGAGGAACTCTTATGACTTGGTTAGAAAACATTGGCAAATGGTTTGTAGAAAACAAAGAAACAATACTTGCAGTATTGACAGCGATTCAGTCGTCTGGCCTTATAGGCTTTATTGCTTGGGCAGTTAAGTCTACAAAGCAAGTCAAACTTAACACTAAGACTACTGAAACACTTAACAAGTCAATCACTTGTGTTGATGGCCTGAATGGTGAAGTCACCGAAATGAAAGATGTTAACAAGGCACTCATTGAGAAATGTGAATATCTTGAAAATCAAATGAACGACTTGCAAAACTCAATGGACATCTTGCTTACAAAAGTTGACGCAATGATTGAAGTACAATCGGTTGTTTACACAACTATCAAAGATGACAAGACCAGAGCAACTGTCAACAACTTGTTAACAAATGCTAAATATGCAGTGACTGAACAACGCAAGAAACTCATCGATGAGCTTGAGGCGTTGAGACAGCAAATCAAGACTCAGGCTGATGCACAAAAACAACTTGTAGAACACGCAGTCAATAAAGCACAGTCAATTGTAAAGGTTGAAGACAAACCTGCTGAAGAGCAAGTAGTGACGAGGTATTAATATGAAACAAGTAGGCAAGTATAATACTTTCAAAGGAATATCAACATTGTTAACAATGGGTACACCGATTATTACACTTGCTTGCTGCGGCGATTTCTTTGTAGAGCGACCGGCGACGGCAATATCTGCGGCAGGAGTATTTGCAATACTTATTGCATTACTCTTTGCCAAAGATAAGCTGGCAGAGAAAATTAAAACACCTTCCGCGTTTATTATATCTGCGGCAGTTCTTGTAATTATTGTAGTGGTAGAGAATATATTGCTTCCTATGAAGTATGTTTGTATAGCTACAATGATTGCATCAGGGGTTGATGAACTTACTTTCAAGCGAATGTATAAAGCCTTAGAATGTAAGATGCCGCAATGCTGGCAAGCATATGAACATTTCGGATTCATCTTTGCAAAGACACAAGATATATTCGACGAAGTTCAAAAAGAGGTAAACAATAATGAAGAAAGACCTGAATCCTAATGTTATAGAGGATGTAAAAACTGAAACAAAAAGACGTATAAAGGCTAATATGTATGACATCTTGGCCGCGGCAATAGTAGTCATAATGTTTGTCGTAGCTCTTGGTGTTATGAGTCCTAAGGAACTTACCTGGGACAGCCTTAAAGACGTTATTGTTAGTTGGGTTCCATTCTTCTTAACGGCTTCATTCCTTAACTATAACTATTATAGCAAAGGAAAATCAAAAGGAAAAGACGCCGATTCATTCAAGAATACGATAGCAGCCTACTCTAAACAAGTAGGCTCTATCACTGGCGCTCAAATGAGTAAGCTTCCTGAATTTTGTAAATACTACAATCAGCAAGCACTTGAAGAACTACAGACCTCACTACTTGTTCTTGCATCCATACCGTTTGAACGATTCGACAAAGTTACAAAAGATAAGGACGGTAATGAGCTTAAACCTTTGAAAGTTCTTGGCATAAAAGACTATAAGAAACTTGGTTATAGCAGGGAAGAGATTAAGATAATCGTACGAGCAAAACATACATCAGTACAAGGTATAAGACATAATCAGCTACTTGGTAATACCTCGGCTCGTGATAAAACCAACATCGGCCACGGTGAAGGTGATATGACCAAGGCCCGTACTATTGTATCTACCATCGGACAAGCAGTATCAATGTTCGTACTTTGTATGATTGGTATGAAAGATATAATGGACTGGGGCTGGTTATCCGCACTCTTTGTATTATTCCGTATGGTATGGATATTATGTAAATCTTATTTGCAGTATCTTAAAGGTTACAACGACATAACAATACGACTAGCAAATCACATTGCAAGAAAGACTGATATACTTAAAGAGTTTGAGTATTGGTATTCTTTGCAACCAGCATTATTAGTTGCACCAACTAAAAAGCCTGAAGTAGCTGAACAAACTATCGATAGCTTGCTTACAGAAAATATTACCTAATGGTAATATTTTTCTTTTTATTAGATAGAATAATAATGATATTAAGGCTGCAAAACGGGTGATGACCGAAACTCGCCTACAAACATCAAGGAGACACAATATGTCAGGAATTTTTGGCGATAATGACTTGACTCCCGAAGAAATTGATGCACTGTTCGGAAGTGAAGACCAGCAGGAAACGCCGCCTGCAAATGATGAAACAGCGCATTCGGACGAATCTGCCGGTAACCAAGACAAAGGTGACGAAAAGATTGAACAAACAAAAGCTTTTGCAAAACGTTTGAGAGAAAGCACCGACAAGGCTCGTAACGAAGAACGTGAAGCGATTGCTAAGCAAATGGGTTTTGAATCTTACGAGGCTATGATGAAAACTCGCGAGGATAAAATCTATGAAAATCACGGTGTTGACCGTGAACAAATCGGCACTCTTGTGGACGAAATTTACGAGGAAAGGCGTAAAAACGACCCTGCATTTCAAGAGCTTGATGAACTCCGGAAAATGAAGCAACTTGAATTCGGAAAGAAGGAATTAGCTGAGATTACGAAGTTAACTAACGGTGAGATAACTTCATTCAGTCAATTGCCGAAAGATGTGTTGGAGTTGTGGGCTAAGGAAGGTTCCCTTAAATCAGCATTTTTGCAGCTGAAAGGCGAAGAACTTATAATTAAGGCTCGCTCGGAACAGAGTAAAGGCTCAACTCAGCATCTTATCAATCCCAGCGGTGGACCTACTCCTAAGTCAAATACTCGACCCTTGACAGACGATGAAAAGTCAGTATACAGATACTTCAATCCTGGTATCACTGACGAAGAATTAAATAAAAAGACTAAACCAATTTCCTAAGGAGGAACTACCACTATGGCAACAAATTATTATGGCAAACAAGCTGGTTCCTTTAAGACGGCTTATTTGCAACACGAAGTTGTTGAAGATGTGAAAGTTACTGCTGGTAAAAATCAAGTGCTTCACGTCGGCGACATTGTTAAGATTACGAACGGCGTTTTAGGCCTGGTACTTTCTGCGAGTGCAACTTCAGCAAACGGAGTATCTTTCCCCGCACTTACGACTGATATGTACATTGTAGCACAAAGCGACCAAACGATGGAATACGGTCACGTACCTGTTGAAATGAGAGATTACAGATACGACGATAAAGTTGCAGACAAATCAACTGCTAAGAAAGTCGCTCTGTTCCGCATTATCAACCCGCAAGACGTCATTGTCAAACAAACGACCTTCACGGTCACTGAATAATAGGAGGACTAAATTATTATGGGAATGATTATTAACATTGATAAGGCCTTAGAACTCCGTACTGATTACAACGTGTTGAGAGAACCTCTTAACGATATGTTAAAGGCTCAGCAAGAAGCTTGGGAAAAGAAGAATCCTATTGACCTTCTTTTTGTAAGAAACTCTATTGACAGATTCCAACAGACGTTCACTTCGAGCATTGGCTTTGATAGAGCGTTTAAGGAAACGAGTGACTACAATATCGGTCCTATCTTTAATACAGCTGAAGGTTTCTCGGCAACGTACCGTACCAGAACGTTCCAAGGTGCATTTATCATCACTCAGCAAACTCTTGAAGATAGAGAACTCGGTAGAGTCAAAGATGACGCTTCTCGTTTCGTGAAACGTTGGCAAGGTGACATCGTTGACTATGCTATGGCAGCTATTCAAGCAGGCTTTGGTAAGGAAGTTATGTTCCAAGATTCCAGACTCTTGCTCACGACGGCAGATAGCAAGTCCGGTGACATCTATGACCCCGACAAAGCACCTTTGTTCTACAATGCTCACAAGACGGTTAAACGTTCGGCTGATGCAACTCCGATTTCGCAGTCTAACATTTTCTATGCTGGCATTGATACCACGAAAGAGGACGGCACGATTGTTGCAAAACTCGCAGACGTTATCAACCAAGTTATCACGATTATGGAAAACTATCGTGATGACAACGGCAAACGTGCAAGCGTTGATGGTGCAAAGATGATTGTTTGCGGCAATGACCCGCATCTCAAAGCGTACCTCAATGCAGCAGTTTCTATGGATGCATTTGGTGGCAAGCCCAACGATGCATATCAAAGAGCAACTGTTGAGTCTACTCCGTACTTGCTTGATATTGATGCTTGTGTCAATGGTAAGGGCTTCTTCATTGTCGACAAGTCTTACAATGCGGCAAACCACGGTCCTGAATTTACTGAGCGTGTTGCATTCACCTTGAACGTCAAAGAATGCGACGAACCGATGGGTATTAAATACTCTGGTCGTCAAAGATTTGACATCAACGTGGCAACTTGGAGAGGCATTGCTTACGTTTACGTTGGCACTCCTGCTGGTGCTGGTGGGTCTGGTCAAATCAGCCGACCACATCGCAAAGGAAATGCTTGGATTATAAAGGAGACATTTATGGATAATTACCGTGAGAAGATCGTCCGTATCGTGGAGCGAGAGCTGAAACGAACGGAAGAGTATCAGCAAAGACGCGACGAGTACGGCAACGAAGAGTACATTTTGGGCTGCATCATGGTTAAGGGCGATGCTTTTCCGAAAGAGGTGATCGCTCATGCATTTGTTGAGGATATGGGGCTTGAACTTCAATTTCAGGTTTGGAGAGACGAGCCGCGAATCAGGCAGAAGCAGGCTATGTGGTATGACTTGACTTTGTTTGATGTGGAAGGAGACTTCTTTGGAAAACTGGAGCAAGGATACTCGATTTTATCGGTATCCGATATTTTTCATTGCACCGCTTGGAGTGCAACGGAATATCTGGCTGATGAGCAGAATCGAGATAAGGAAAATTCCTGCTGGAAGGGAATGCAAAGGTACCTGAACTATTGTAAAAAGCACGGCATTACAAGGAATTATCTGGTGAAGAAAGAGGGGTACGACGGAATAGATGCTATGAAGTTTTACGACAAGTCAGCCGTTGCCAAATTTGAGAAGAACAGAAAAACGCAGGATCAGTGCCGCTGACGAGGATTAAAACTATACATTTTATTAAATAGACAGGAAAAGCAAGTAGCCCATCGCTACTTGCTTTTCTTTTTTAGGAGATTGATTATGGAAATCAAAATCAACAAGGAAATTCGCGCGTACCGTGAAACGCTCTTTTTCGGCCTATCTGTGCGGCAAT
>ENA-ORNF01002086-ORNF01002086.1-human-gut-metagenome-genome-assembly--contig:-NODE-2086-length-15604-cov-3.499132_pt1 | contig 15604 bp, 15 predicted proteins | sample MGYA00242110_ERZ509012 | MGnify/ENA primary metagenome ERZ509012 (study PRJEB26280, sample SAMEA2338714) | human gut metagenome | biome: human gut; feature: human-associated habitat; material: faeces...
AAATGTATAGATATTGCCAAATGCTGTTGCAAATGTTTCACCATTTAATTGTCCACTAACAGTTAGGTTAACAGGCTTTCCAAAAAAATCCTTTGTGTAATCTATTTTTCCGTTTTCGTTTGTTGGTAGTTTTTCTAAATCAAGAGTTGTTGCTCTAAACATTTCACCTGCCCCTTCGCAATCGCTACCTGTAATTATTGGCGTATGCACATATACAAATCCTTGCTCTTGAAAAAACTTGTGTATTGCAAATGCAACAAGTGATCTTACTCTAAATACCGCCATAAATGTATTAGTTCTTGGTCTTAAATGTGCAACTGTTCTTAAATATTCCATTGAATGTTTTTTAGGCTGAATTGGGTAGTCATCATCTGCCTTTCCCATTATTTCTATTTTATTTGCATGAATTTCAAGAGAGTCCTTTCCATTTGGTGCGTCAACTAATAAGCCTTTAACTACAATACTTGAACTGATATTTAACTTTACGATTTCTGCAAAGTTCTCTATTTTTTCATCTTCAACTATTATTTGAATTGGCTTAAAAAAACTACCATCGTTTAACTCAATAAATGCTATTTTCTTTGCATCCCTTTTTTGTCTTATCCAACCAGCTACATTAATTTCCTTTCCTAAATATTCTTCTTTGTTTCTGAAAATTTCTTTTACTTTTACTCTTTCCATATTGAACCTCCTTTTTTTTCATGTTACAGAAGTACAAAAAAAGCCCTCTGCAACAATATGCAGGGACGAATATAATCCGCGGTACCACCCTAACTTAAGAATTAAAAATTCTTCTCTCATTATATGCTCCAATGTGTTTCACTTTGTATTGTTTTCTAAAAGGGCTTGCAGCCGGTGACCCTTATTCTCTACTAGTAACCTAATACAGCTTTGCATTGTACTAACGCACTTTTTATACTTTCATATTTTATTCTATTATTAACCCTTTTGTCAAGTGATATTCAAATTTTTTTACACTATATACATTATTTTATTATCTGGAAAATATTCTTTCATTTTTTTCTCAAAAAATAATCTTGCCTCATCTTTTACTTTTTCTTTATACATGTATTTTCCTTTGCCTCTTCCTGTCATTATATTCTCGTCAAATAATTTTATTGCATTGGGAAATGCATCATTGTTTATCATTTTATGAACATAACTATATGTCATAAAAATAAGTTCAAAAAATACATCTTTTTTAACATTATCATTCAATTTCTCCTTAAGATATATTATTAACTTTTCATATTTATCTTGCCAGTTATCAATTAAAATAATTGGTGCTATTAATATCCCTACTTTATATCCTGCATCTTTCAACTTATTTACCGCTTCAACTCTCTTCTCCAAGCTAGATGTACCAAGCTCCACCTTTTGTATAATTATACTTGGATTTACACTCATTCTTACTATAACTCTATTATTATGTTCTAAATTTAGTATTGGCTCAACCATATCAAATTTAGTTGGAAACGTTAAATATCCTTTATTATTTTGGGCAAATTTTGGTATTGTCCACTCTAAATTGTTTGTAATTGTGTTTTCTAATATTAAATCACTATTGCTACCAATCTCAAAAGTTAATTCTTTGTCACTTTGATTAGCAACTTTTATTATTTTTGAAAGCATGTCTTCTCTATTTACGAACAGCCTTAAATATGAACATTTATTATAGTTACACACTAAATAGCAGTACATACACATTGCTGTACAACCAGAAGAAGTATATGGTACTAGAAAATCAGAAGTCTTATGGTTTGGAACAAATTTATGTGTCTTTCTTATTCCTATAATCAAGTTCTTTTTCATGTCTACAAATTCACAATTTTGTTTACCTCTCATCTCAGGTATATTATTATGGTTTTCTATAATCATTTTAGGGATGTCTTTGTATTGTTCTAATAATTCTCTTCCCAACTCGTAATTTTTAACATTCTTTTCATATTAGAAGATAATACTAAAGTTATCATCATAGGTAGTCCTTCAGGTACTGCTACTACAATAATCGTAACACTTAAAGTAAGTGCATAAAGAATATAACCAGTCATCAGAGGAAAATTAGTAATAGTTTTGATAATAGCAGTCATTTCAAAATGATTATCTAATACGATTACTGAAAATAAGTAAGAAATGCTTACTAAAATTGCACCAATATATCCAATTTTACTAATCAGTGTTGCTAATCCGCGCAATCTAATTTTAAGAGGACTATCTGGTTGTTTTTCTTGAACTTCTTTTGCTAAAATACCATAAAAAGTTTGGTCTCCTACTTTTGTTACTTGCATAATTCCACTTTTTGAATAAACAACTGTTCCTCGATATAATTTATTTTGTTCTTGTTCATAGTCAGAAGATTCTAATGCTATTTTTTTTGCTTCTTTCGTTTCTCCATTTAATGAAGATTCATCTACAGTTATTTCACCTTCTATTAAATGTCCATCTGCTGGAATCTTATCACCTGCTTCTAATAATACTAAATCTCCTACTACTACTTCATCGATTGAAATCTCTACTGTTTTATTATTTCTTTTTACTCTACATTTTAATTTAGCTGATTCTTCTTGTAATTTTTCAAATGCTTTTTCACTACCATATTCAGAAATTGTTGAAATAAATGAAGCTAAAAAAATAGCAATCACAATTCCAACTGTCTCATACCAATCAAAATTTTTCATTAAAAAAACAGTTTTAATTCCTAAAGCAATTAATAATATTTTTATGATAGGATCGCCTAATGATTGTAGTAAAAGACTTAAAAAACTATCTTTTTTTCTAGTGGTAATACAATTACTACCGTATTTTTCTCTTGATTTTTCGACTTGTTTATTATTTAGTCCTGTGAGTGAAAGTTTTTTTTGCATAGCATGTCCTCCTAAAAAATATTATTCATAACAATTTACTTTTTGATATTTTTTAGAAAACAAAATGATACAAAAAAAGCAGTTGCAATTACTTTACTAGGGTGTTAAACTAATGATAATGGTAATAGAAAATCATTGTTTTTTATTCAGAAAGAAAAAAATATGGTAAAATATATATTATAAGAAAGAGGAATGATTATGAGAAAGTTTAAAGTTTCATATATGCCTATTATTAGTGCTGCTTTACTATTGATGATCGGATTATTATTATTAATTTTTCCACAGACTTTTATAAAAAGTATCGAATTCATTTTAGGAATTATCTTTTTAGTCTTAGGAATCGAACAAGTAATGTACTCTATTTTTTCTAAAGATAAAATATTAATTCCTAGTTTTAATTTAACTCAAGGAATTATTCATCTTGCTTTAGCGATTTTATTATTATTCCGTCCTAATTTATCACAAACTGTCCTTGGCATGATAGTAGGAGTTTGGGTTATTTCTAGTGCTACTTTAAAACTCAATGTTGTAATTCAAAAATCAAACTTAAAGTTGCCATGGATTTGGGATTTTGTTGATTGTTTATTAAAATTTATTTTAGGTATTATTTTAATGTTAAAACCATTTAAAGGTTTTGCACTATGGACAATGTTCGCTGGAGGATATATTATTGTAATTGCAATTGATTTTTTAGTTACAGCAATTTATTTAGATCAATTATTTAAACCTATGACGAAAAAAAAGAAAAGGAAATGATTTCATTTCCTTTTTATTTTACTTCTGGATATCCGTATTCAAATCCTACTTGACCATTTTCTTTTACAATCATATTTAAAGTATTCCATTTTTTAGCTTGGTCTTTTCCCGTTAATTGAATTAATTTTATTACTTCTGATTTAATACTATTTAATGATATATCATCAATACTTTGATGACTCATTAACTTACCATCTTTTTTCCATATAGCCATTTTTAAATCCACTGTATTTGACTCTTTGATTGCTTTTAATTGAATTGTAGTCCAATCTTCTTTAATGGCATTTACCATAGCTGTTACAATTCGTTTCAATTGTTTCTTTTCTTCTAATTCTTGGTTTTTAGCATTTGTTTGTTCTGTTTCTCTACGAATTGTTTGAATATTTTCTTTTCTAATTTGTTTATTAAATGCTTTATTACTACAAAAAACAGTATTTTCCACTTTCATTTTCTGCATTTCCTCAATCAAACGTTTAAAAATGTTATCAATTAATGGTTCCTTTGTATTTGTTGTTTTAATCAGCTTAATGTCATAAGGTTTAAAAATAATTTCAATTTTATTTTCAAAACGTTTTCTACTTTGTAAATTTTTACCTTTCATACTAGAATAATCTAAATTACATACCATTAATATATTAGAAACATTTTCTAATTTCCCTTTTTGATATAACTTATACATTGTTTCATAAGAATCAACTTCTTCTCTAGCGTGTTTATCATTATAATAAAAAACAAATGATAATCTTGTAAATCCTTTTTTATATTTATATTCTTGATATTCAGGTTTTAATTTTTTGTTTTGTATTTCTTCTTCTTCAAATAGTTTCATCATTTTTTGAAATTCTTCTTCTAATGCATAAGCAATATTTAAGACTGCTTCTGCAGTTACGATGGAACTAGAAAAATCTTCCTGTGTTTTTGTTACTTCGTCTAACATAGCAAACCCTCCTAATTTCTTTTCCATTATAGCATACTAACCATTATCCCGCAAACGATTATCTATGTTTGGCACTGAATTTTTATTCATTTTTCTGTATAGAATATCATAATTTTGTGATAATTACAATCCTTTTTCAAAGAAAAAGAAAAAGTCATTTTGACTTTTATAAATTTCGTAAATTTTGACCAATCATTTCTTTGTATTTTGTAACACCTGGCTGATCAAATGGATTAACATGGAATAAATAAGAACTCATTGCTGCGCTCATCATAAAAAACATAGCAAGTTCACCAAAACTGTGTTCATCTAATCCATCTATTTTTATAAAAAGAGTAGGACAATTTCCTTCTAAATGAGCCTGACAAACACTTTTTTCTACTGTATGATTTATATTACTCAATGTTTCTTTATATTTGTCTACTTGAAATGTTCTTGTTCTATCTATTGATATTACTGTTTCAAATATAATAGGATTTCCTTCTTGTATAAATTGACCTAATGAATGTAAATCTCTCGTATATATTAATTTCATAGGAAGAATTCCTTTTTTATCTTTTCCTTCTGATTCTGCAAATACTTGCTTTGTCCATTCAACAAATTTAGAAAGTTTAGGTTCGTAGATTGCAAATCCTTCAACACGTTTCCCTTGTTCAAAGAAAATTCGTCGCAACATAGCATAAATACCAGCTTGATTCAAATACATTCTTCCTTCTTTAGCACCTTTTAAAAATGAAACAATATCTAAATTTGCTAGTGCCATAGGAAATAAAGTTGCTGCAGTTAAAATAGAATATCTACCACTAATAACATTAGGAATATGCAAATTTTCATATCCATTTTTTGTTGCATAATAGGCAAGTTTTCCATCGTAAGAACTAGTTGTTACTACAATTCTACGTTTCACTTCTTCGTCACTATATTTTTTATACATCCAACTTTGAAATAATTCAAATACAGTTAATACTTCCATAGTATTTCCTGATTTAGAAATCACATTAATACTTACATCTTTTTCCATTAAATATTTTTGTAAATCAATTAGATATTCACTAGATAAATCCGTGCCAACAAAAATAATTTCAGGTTTACTTTTTTTAAAATATGGATTTAATGCCTGAATCATTGCCTGTGACCCCATAGAGGAACCACCAATTCCAATAATTAAAATAACGTCACTAATATTTCTAAGTTCTTTGGCAAGTGTAATCATCTTTTTTAACTCTTGATTATCCACATAACGATTCATATCATACCAGCATAATTCATTTAATCCTCTAGAAAATTTTCCTTTGATATGATCTAATTCTTGTGAATATTGATCAATTTCTTCTTTTTTAACTAATTTTTTTACATAAGTATTAAAATCAAATTCCATTTTATCTCACCCCTTAACAAAAAAATTGCAAATATGTGCAATTTTATTTGTTGTTTTTACTTACTGTTTCTACATAGCGATATGAATCTCTACACATATCTTCTAATGTTTTTTCAGCTTTCCATCCTAATTTTTCAAAAGCATATTTAGGATCAGCATAACAAGCTGCAATATCACCTGGACGTCTTTCTACTATTTTATAGTTTACTTTAATATTATTTGCTTTTTCAAAAGCATTGACAATATCTAATACACTATAACCAGTTCCAGTACCTAAATTATATGCATCAATTCCTTTACTGTCTAATACTTTTTCAATTGCTTTTATATGTCCTTTTGCAAGATCTACAACATGAATATAATCTCTTACTCCAGTACCATCCTTTGTATCATAATCATTCCCAAATACACTTAAAATTTCCAATTCTTTCGTTGCCACTTTAACAATATATGGCATTAAATTATTTGGAATTCCATTTGGATTTTCACCAATTAAACCACTTTCATGTGCTCCGATTGGATTAAAGTATCTCAAAATAGCAATACTCCATTCAGGATCAGAAACACTTAAATCTCTCAACATATCTTCAATCATTAATTTCGTGCTTCCATATGGATTGGTTGTAGAAAGTGGAAAATCCTCGCGTATTGGTAATGATTTAGGACTTCCATATACAGTTGCACTAGAAGAGAATACAAATCTTTTGCAACCAACTTCATTCATTACCTCTAATAATGTAATCGTTGAAAATAAATTATTATGATAATACATTAATGGTTTTTTTACAGACTCACCTACTGCTTTATAACCAGCAAAATGAATTACCGCCTCTATTTCATTTTCTTTAAAAATTTTTCTTAGTAATTCTTTATCACAAACATCTCCTTCATAGAATGTAATATCTTTACCAGTAATTTTTCTTATGCTTTCAATCACTTCTGGTTTTGAATTCGAAAAATTGTCTATAACAACAACTTCATAATTTGCATTTAATAATTCTACAACTGTATGAGAACCAATATATCCAGTTCCACCAGTAACTAAAATTTTCAATCTATGCACCTACCTTTTCTAACTTCAGTATATCATATTTTGACAAAAAATAAAAACATTGATTCATATTCTTAATAAATTTGGATAATCTAAAATAGGAGGACATTATGAGAAAAAAATTATTATATGCTTTTTGGATTCTTTTTCCGTTATTAATTGGCGGAATTGTTGGTATGATTATTTCTAATTCAATGGATTATCAAAATTTAATACAACCTCCACTGGCACCACCTAGTATATTATTTCCAATTGCTTGGACAGTTTTGTATTTATTAATGGGATTTTCATATTTTCTATATCGTAAAAATTATCAAGATTATAAGACCATTTTTATTTATTATTTACAATTATTCTTTAATGCATTATGGTCTATTATTTTCTTTGTTTGGAAATTACGATTACTTTCTATTATATGGATTATGATACTATTTATCTTAATAATTGTAACAATATATCAATTCTATCAAAAAAACAAATTATCTGCTTTTCTTCTTGTTCCATATCTAATTTGGGTTGGATTTGCTACTTATTTAAATATTGGAATTTACATATTAAATTAAAAAGTTCTAAGTTATTACTTAGAACTTTTATATTTTTTTATAATTTCTTCTGCGACACGAATACCATCCATAGCAGCTGTTGTAATACCACCAGCATATCCTGCTCCTTCTCCACATGGATAAATTCCTTGTAAATTACTTTCTAACATGTCGTTTCTCTCTATTCTAACAGGAGAAGATGTTCTACTTTCAATTCCTGCTAAAATAAAATCATCACGATCAAAACCTTTTATTTTTTTCCCAAAAACTGGTATTGCTTCTTCCAATGCTTCACAAAGTTCTTTTGGTAACAATTCTTTTAAATTTGCAAATTGATATTTTCCTTTCATTTGTGGATATACATCATAAAATTGCGTAGAGGTTTTGTTTTCTTTAAAATCTTTCCATAATTGAATAGGAATATTACCATGCCCAAGTTGATAAGCTTTTGCTTCTAACTGTCTTTGATATTCCATTCCTGACAGGGGATTAGAATTACCAAAATCATCTGGTGTTACTGTTATTACAATTGCACTATTTGCATTTTCTCCATCTCTACTATGATTACTCATACCATTCACAGCAAGTCTATTTTCCTCACTAGAAGCATTTACTACATATCCTCCTGGACACATGCAAAAAGAATAAACACCTCTTTTATTTTTTGTAGTATATGTTAACTTATAACTAGCTTTTGAAAGTAATGAAGCATATTTTTCACCATATTGAGAAATATCGATCATTTTTTGAGGGTGTTGTACACGCACTCCAAGAGCAAAAGGTTTAGTAGACATATTTAATCCATGACTTAATAACATTTCAAATGTATCTCTAGCACTATGACCTATGGCCAACACTAGAACATCACAAGGAATGATTTCTTTATGATTTAATTCAATCTCACATAATTTTTGTTCTTTTATTTTAAAATTAGTAAAGCATGTACAATATCGAAATTCGGCTCCCATCTTTATCATTTCATTTCTCATATTTTCAATTACATTACTTAATAAATCAGTTCCAATATGAGGTTTTTGTAAATATAAAATCTCTTTTGGTGCACCGTGTTTTACAAAAGTACTAAAAACTTTTCTTCCTCTTCCTTCTTTATCCTTAACTAAGGTATTTAATTTCCCATCCGAAAAAGTACCGGCTCCGCCTTCGCCAAATTGTACATTACTTTCTGTATTTAACTTTCCTGTGGCCCAAAAATTTTCCACAGTGTTTTTTCTATCTTTTATTGACTCTCCTCGTTCTAATATAATAGGATTATATCCTGCTTCTGCAAGAATATATCCAGCAAATAACCCCGCTGGCCCACTTCCAACAATAACAGGACGAGATGATAGTAATTTTGTTCCCGTTTTTGGTATATGATAAATTTCATCGGGGGTTTTTAATATATCTTGTGAATGAATTTTAGATAATACTTTTGTTTCATCTTTTATTTTTACATCAAATTCATAAACATAATAAATTTTATCTTTTTTTCTAGCATCTAATGATTGTTTATGAATATAAAATTCTAAAATATTATTTTCTGAAATACGTAGTTTTTTTGAAATTTGTTCTTTTTGTTTTTGTGGACAGTCTTGTTCAATTAATATTTTCACTTGTCTTATTCTAATCATACTCTTCACCTATATGTTTTCCAACTTTCAAACCACTCATCCAAGCAAATCCTAAATTATACCCTCCACAATCACCATCTACATCTAATACTTCTCCTACAAAGTATAGTCCTTTCACTTTTTTTGATTCTAATGTATCAATATGAACTTCTTTTAAATTCAAGCCACCACTACATACTTGCGCATGCTCAAACGACTTTGTTCCAGTAATATGAACAGGATAAGAAATTAACCATTTATATAATTCCCATTTTTTTTCTTTTGACATATTACACCAATCATAATCTGGAGCAATGTGCATTTTTTTTGTAATTACATGAATAATTTTATAGTTTAAAAATCCTTCTAACATTTGTTCTATCGTTCTCTTTTTTAATATTTTTTCTCTATTTTTAAACCATATATCTAATTCTTCACTAGTTGTAACCCAAGGTGTAAAATTGATCAATACATCATATAAATTTTTATTTTGATTGCTTGCTATTTCACGGCTTAAGTTAAAAATACAAATACCACTCAATCCATATTCTGTTAATTGAATTTCTCCGGATTCTTCCTTTATTTTATTTTTATTTTTATAAAGTGATACTGTTACATCTGCACGAACTCCATTCCAATCTTTCGCATATTTTTCGTTTCCTTCTAACTGTACCAATGAAGGATGTACTTTGGTTATAGTATGACCTAATTTTGTTGCGAATTGATAACCTAAACCATCTGAACCAGTTTTTGGATAAGCTTTAGAACCCGTTGCTAAAACAACATATGAAGATTGAAATTGATTTTTATCAGTTGTAATTAAGAATAAATCTTTATGTTTTTCTAGTTTTACTACTGTCTGTTCTGTTTTTATACTAACCCCGAGTCTATTTGCTTCTGTAAGCAATGCCTCTTTCATGCTTGTTGCTTGATTAGAAAAGGGATAGTAATAACCATTTTTTATTTTTGGAACAATTCCTAATGACTCTATAAATTTCAATGCTTCTTTTTTTAAAGAATCAGGAAGTAATTTATCCACTTCATCATTATCAGTTGTATGATAATGAATGTTATTCTGATCTTCATTCCAATAATTACAATGTCCATTTCCTGTAATAAGAAGCTTCTTTAAACAAGATTTATTTCGTTCTAAAATAGTTACACGATAACCTCTTTTAGCTGCACAAATAGCTGTAGTAAGCCCCGAAGGTCCACCACCAATTACAATCACTTGCTTCATATATATCACCATTGTTATTATAACATAGCTATCATGAAAATGAGATAAATTCATATTTTTCTACAACAAAAGGGTAATATGTATTACCCTTTCATTTATCATATATTTCTAGAATACTTTTACTTTTTGTTTTTAATATTCCAATATAATATTTTCCATACTCAAATACAATAATTGTTTTATCATGACATTGACATTCTAAAATTAATTTACAATAACTTTTACTATTGCGAATACAATAAATAATTACTTCAATATCTTTTTCCTCACCATTAGAAATATAAAATAAAAAACTCTTTCCATTTAATCTTTGAAATGTTATACAGTCTGTGCTAACTTTGCTTTTACTACATATTCCCCCTCTAGAACATTTCCAAACATGTATTTACCATCAGCATTCGTATATGTTACTGCTACTAAAGTTTCTATATTATCAGTAATTTGATATAATCCTACAAAAGCATTTGGTACCACAACACCTAACTCTGTTTTAATAACACCAGAAACTGTACTATTAATTGCACCTACAGTATTAGTTAATATAGTTGATGCATCAAATTTTGCACTATTAGATAATACAATATCATTTATTTCGGCAGTTTGATATCCTACTTTATCAAATGATAAAGAATAACTACCATCATCGATTTGATCTATTGTATATTCTCCATCTACAATGGTACTAGTACTAGAAACTAACACTTTTTCACCATCTACTGTTTTATATAAAGAAACATTAACATTATCTACAGGTAAATTAGTTATATTATCTTTTACAATACCATAAACAATATTTTTATTTGAATTTGTATTATTGATTAATACTAAATTTGTTGTAACTGGTAAAACATTTGAAATTGTTAATGGAATTTCTGTTGATAAATAGTTCCCATCTTTTACTGCTGCAATGGTATAAATTCCTAGTGGTAAATCACTAATTGTATATTTACCATCTATTCCTGTTATAGTATGAGCATATGGTGTTCCATCTTTTGTAAATACCTTAACTGTAGCTCCAGGTACTACTTCTCCTGTTAATAATGTAGTATTATAAACTGTTCCTGTTACACTACCATTTGTATTAATCGTAGGAGTTGTTAATTGTAGATTCATATCTACTTCATTATTATTAGCTAAAGTAAAGCTTTTGGATACATTTAATTTTAATGTATCATTATTCATTTTTCATCACCTCATTCATAATATATTGTCGTTTTAAAAAAAGAAGTATTTGATATATCATGAATAAAATGAAAAAATCGACTTTAAAATCGATTTCTGATTATATTTGTCTTACTTTTTGAGTATATGTTTACTTTTTTTGATAATCTAATTTTCTATAAAATTCTTTAAAACTTTCAACTGCTTTTTTAGGTGCTTTATCAGTTAATTGATATCTACCTATTTTCACATCATAATAATACCATTCTTTATTTTTCATAAAATATGGTTCTTTTTCTATTAACAAACTATCACTCCTTATACCAGTAATTCATTAATATAATAATATTGAATTTAATAACCAATAAAATTTGTATATATTCAAACATTTTTTATAAAAAAACTAGGAAAATATCCTAGTAATTATTTTAATGGGGCGGCACATGGGGTTCGAACCCACGCATAATTGAGTCACAGTCAATCGTGTTAACCACTTCACCAATGCCGCCATGTCTTTTGACAAGTATTATTTTATCAGTAATCATTCTTTTTAGCAAGAGTTTTTTATGAAAATCATAAGAAATTGACATAAAAACTAAACATATACTATATTTTTATACATGATCATAATAAAAAATGGAATTATTCCATTTCTCTTTTTAATACTAATTCTTTTTTACTTTCATCATAATATGGTAAAAACGTTGTTCTATATCCATATTCATTTTGAATTTCTACTCTCCACAATGGAACCAAACTCGTATTTCCTTTTACTATTACTTTCTTTCCTTCTGCAATCTTACTTTTTTCTTTTACTAAATTCATATCTTGATAAGTTCCAGTTTCTTGATCATATTCAATATCATGAACTCTTAATTCATAAATATCTTGTTTCGCTTCTATTACAATTTGAGCTTCTTTTTCACCATTATTTTGTACTTTTATAAATATATCATTATCTTTTTTTTGATATTTTTCATCTATTTTTGCATAATAATAAGCTTGTGATTCATATTTTCCTGGTAATCCTTCAAAATAATCAATTATTTTCTTTATATTTGTTTCATCTTTTGAATAATACGTTGTTTCATTAATTGTATATTTCATACGATAATTATCGCTAATTTCAAAATGATATATATAGTCTTTTGTAGTAATTAATCCTGTTTTATCTGGATTCACTTTAAATTTGATATTTTGAAATTTAATCTGAGAAATCAACTTAGAAAATTCTTTAAAATCTTGTTCATGAACTTGAATATCTTGATAACGAATTCCAGTAATATCATGTATTGTTAAATTTGTAGTTTTACTCATACATGCAGTTAAAATAGCTAATATAACAAATAAGCATATTATATATTTTTTCACGATTTCTCACCCCATTTTTAATATGCTAATTTTAAAGACAAATATTCCAAATTAAAAAAATATCTCATATGAGATATTATTTTTTTAGTTCTTTTTGATACATTTATGGCTTTGTTAAAGCTTGATAATTTTCCATCCATTATTACAATATCTGATGTTTCTATTGCTAAGTCTTGACCGTTTAGCCCCATTGATGCTCCTATATCTGCTTCTGCAAGTACTGGTGAATCATTTATTCCATCTCCAATTGCAATTACAACGTTTTGTTCATTTTTAATTTTCTGTAGTTCCTTTACTTTTTCTCCTGGTAATAAATTGTAATGTACCTCTTCTATGCCAACTTGTTTTGCTATATTCTCTGCAATTTCTTTGTTGTCACCTGTTAACATACAAATTTTATTTATTCCATTCTTTTTAAATCCTTCTATTGCTTCTTTACTATCTGGTTTAACTGTATCAGAAATTACTATTGCTCCTAAATATTTTTTATTTTTTGCAACATATACTATTGCTCCAATTTCATTGCATGGATAATATTTTATTTCTTCCTTTTCTAGCAATTTCGCGTTTCCTACAACAATTTCATCTCCATGATATTTAGCTTTTATTCCCATTCCAGCAATTTCTTTATATTCTTCAATTTCTTCTTGACTAATTTTTTTGTTTACTTTGCTTATTATACTTTTTGCTATTGGGTGATTTGACATGCTTTCTGCTACTGCTGCAATTTCCAATAGCTCTTCTTCTCCAATTTCTTCTGCTAATACTATTTTAGAAACTTCAAAATTCCCTTTTGTAATTGTTCCTGTTTTATCTAATACCATTGTATTTGCTTTTGTAAGAACATCTAAATAATTTGAACCTTTTATTAAAACTCCTTCTTTACCTGCTTTTCCAATACCTGCAAAATAGCCTAATGGAACTGATAGTACAATAGCACATGGACATGATGTTACTAAAAATACTAATGCTCTTTTTACCCATTCTCCTAAATTTTGAAATCCTACAAATATTGGTGGAACAAATGCAAGTATTAAAGCAAGTACAACAACTATTGGTGTATACACTTTTGCAAATTTTGTTATAAATAATTCTGTTTTAGATTTTGCTTTATTTGAGTTTTTAACTAATTCTATAATCTCATTAATTGCTGTGTCTTTAAATTCTTTTGTAACTTTTACTTCTATTACATCTGATTCATTAATACTTCCTGCTAAAACTTCATCATCTACTTTAACTTTTCTTGGAACAGATTCTCCTGTTAGTGCAGATGTATTTATTGTAGTCTCTCCATTTACTATAACTCCATCTACTGGAATTTTTTCTCCTGCTTTAACTACAATTATATCTCCTACTTTTAATTCTTCTGGTTCTACTACTTTTATTTCATTACCATTTTTTAAATTTGCAATTTTAGGTTTTATATTCATTAATTGAATGATTGATTTTTTAGATTTTCCTACTGCATAATCTTCAAATAATTCTCCAACATTATAAAATATCATAACTGCAGCAGCTTCTCCTGGTTTGTTTATAGCAAAAGCTCCAAGTGTTGCAATTGACATTAAAAAGTTTTCGTCAAATACTTCTCCTCTAAAAATATTTTTTATTGATTTTAATAAAACCTCATAACCAGATAATATATATGCAGCTACAAATAGCCATGTTGCAATTTTTCCGGGCACTACTTTGAAAAATGCAGTTGCAAATATTATAAGTGCAATAACAAGTTTTACTACTTCTGCTTTTAAATTTTCTTCTTTTTCTTCATGGTCATGAGCGCCACAGTGTTCACATTTACTCATTTTATCATCCTCCGTACTACATTTCCTTAATATGTTCTAATGCCATATTAAATATCATTTCAACATGTTCATCAGAAAGCGAATAATATACAGTTTTTCCATCTTTTCTAAATTTTACAAGTTTTGCTTGTTTTAAAACTCTTAATTGATGAGATACTGCTGATTGTGTACTATTAATTAATTCTGCAATATCACATACACACATTTCGTGCTCAAATAAGCAACATATTATTTTCATTCTTGTTGAATCTCCAAACACTTTGAACAGTTCAGCTATATCAAATAGTGTTTCTTCATCTGGCATTGTTTTCTTTACTTTATATCTGGATGTTTTACTGTACATTTTAAATCTTCTTCCATATTTTCTCCTTTCTTTATATGAATAGTTGTTCATATATTCATTATATGCATTAGATTTTTATTTGTCAATCTATTTTAGAAATTAATTACATTAAAAAAGAAAAGTGGCTTTGCAACACTTTTTCAACAAAAAATACACCTTCAAATATTAAACTTTTATCTAACATTTGTGGTGCATTTTATATTTTATTTATTTTTCTTTTTCGTCTCTTTCGTAGAACCAGTCTGTGCTTTCTTTATATTTTATTGGGTTATCAGCTTTTGATAGGTTTTTGTTAATTGCAAACAACCTGATTATGTACAGTATTGTAAATATTTCTCCAAAAAAGTAATCATACCCCAAGAATGCTAAGTCAACAGCATCATTTATATATGAAATCAAACGTATAGCATCATATATTAGAATCCACCCTATTGCTACAAGTGAGCAAACAATGTATTTTTTTGAAGAAACCTCATTGTATTCTGACATATACATTTTTGCTATTAAGAGAAATATTAACGATATTCCTTCAAAAATTATTCCAAA